>Ga0307405_10000207_pt1 | contig 21153 bp, 13 predicted proteins | sample 322Cmetagenome_2_FD_203311 | JGI IMG/M metagenome (GOLD analysis project Ga0307405, IMG submission 203311) | Maize rhizosphere microbial communities from greenhouse at UC Davis, California, United States - 322HYB-C-1 | ecosystem: Host-associated > Plants > Roots > Rhizosphere > Soil | place...
CGGCGACATTCGCGCCTACGACGTCCTCAGCGGCAAGCAGGTGTGGACCTTCCACACGGTCCCGCGGCCAGGCGAATTCGGCTACGACACCTGGCCGAAGGATGCATGGAAGTACGTGGGTGGTGTCAACAACTGGGGCGAGATGACCGTCGACGCCCGTCGCGGCATCGTCTACGTTCCGCTCGGCTCTCCGACCTACGACTTCTACGGCGCCGACCGCACCGGCGCGAACCTCTTTGGCACGTCGGTGGTGGCGCTCGAGGCCCGAACGGGCAAGCGGCTGTGGCACTTCCAGATCGTCCATCACGACCTGTGGGACCTCGACCCGAGTGCCGCGCCGCAGCTCACGACCATCCGGCACAACGGACGCAACAGAGATGTCGTCGTGGTGTCGAGCAAGACGACGTGGCTGTATGTGTTCGATCGTGTGACCGGCGAGCCGATCTGGCCGATCGAGGAACGTCCGGTGCCGAAGTCCGACATGGCCGGCGAGCAGAGCTGGCCGACGCAACCGTACCCGACGAACCCGCCTCCTCATGGCCGACAGTCATTCGGCGTCGGCGACATCAGTCCTCATCTGCCGACGCCTGAAGCCGACGCGTTGAGAAAGCGGCTGTCGGCCGCCAGGAACGATGGCCTGTTCACGCCGATCAGCTACGCCGACACGATGCACATGCCGACGAGCAACGGCGGTGTGCTCTTCGGCGGCATGGCCTCTGAACCGCGCGGGGCGGTGTACGTCGTCACGCACGACAACCCGGGCATTCTCCGGCTGCTGAAACCGGGTGAGAATGCCGGGCGGGGCGGCGCGCCGGCTTCGCCGGGACAGGCGCTCTTTCAGCAGCACTGCCAGGCGTGTCACGGCGCGGATCGGCTCGGCACCGACAACGGTGTGGCGCTCGTATACGCCGCCGCGGATGCGGCGAACAACATCGCCGCCGGCGCGCCGCGCTTCGACGCCGGATCCATCCGCACCGTCATCGGCGCGGGGAAGGGACGGATGCCCGCCTTCGCGCATTTGACGATCGCCGACGTCGAGGCGCTGGTCACGTTCCTGACGACGGCACCGGGCGGGCGCGGCGGCGGTGGAGGGGGCCGGGGGCGAGGCGCTGGCCCCGCCGGGTCCGGCGCACCGCCGGAACTGATTGCCGGATCGGGATCAGTGGCCAGCCGGCCAGAGGCTCCAGGCGGGCGTGGTCGCGGCGCGCTGCCCCCGTACCCTGAGAGCGTGCCTCAGTACGAGCGGCCGGTGATCAACGAATACAACACGCTGGGCAATCGGATCGCGCCGCCGTTCACCTCGATCGTCAAATACGACCTCAATCAGCCGCGCATCGCCTGGCGTATCGGCTTCGGTGACGATCCTTCGCTCGCCGCGCGGGGAATCACCGGAACGGGCGCGCCGGCAATCCTGAACGGCCTCGTCGTCACTGAGGCAGGCCTCCTCTTCGGCGCCGGTGCGGACAATCAGATACGCGCCTGGGACGCCGACACAGGGCGGCAGCTCTGGGCGTCGCGGTTCGGCGGCAACTTCGTCGGCTCGCCGGTGATGTACGAGACCGACGGCAGGCAGTATCTGCTCGTGACGGCGGCCAGTGCTGCCGGTGGCCGCGGCGGCGCGACGCCGCCGCCCGCCGGGACACCTCTCGGCTGGGTCGCCTACGCGCTACCCGCGAAGTAGTCGGCGGCGTTCGTGGTTGATCGCATGCGATTGTGCAGGTTCGCGGCAGACGATCGAGACAGCGTCCGGGTCGGGCTCATCACCGCCGGGGACACGCTGCTCGATCTGACCGGAGCCGGCGTCGACCGGATGCAGACTCTGCTCGAACGAGCGGAACTGGCCGACGAACTGGCGCGATTTGCTCGCGGCGGACTGCCCGAGCACACGCTGAGCGACGTGCGGCTGATGACGCCGGTCGAATCACAGGAAGTGTGGGCCGCCGGCGTTACCTATCTCAGAAGCAAGCAGGCGCGGATGGTGGAATCCGAGTTCAGTGCCGACGTCTATGACCGCGTCTACGATGCCGCGCGCCCTGAGCTCTTCTTCAAGTCGCTGCCCGACAAGGTCGTGTCGCCCGGTGACGCCGTCGGGATTCGCAGGGACGCGCGATGGAACGTTCCCGAGCCCGAGCTGGCGCTCGTCATCAGCGCGTCCGGCCGAATTGTCGGGTTCACGATCGGCAACGACATGAGCTCGCGCGATATCGAAGGGGAGAACGTGCTGTATCTGCCCCAGGCAAAAATCTATGCCCGCTCGTGCGCCATCGGCCCCTGGGTCGTCGTCGGTCCGACCGAGGACGACGCGCGTGAGTGGACCATCCAGCTGGAGATACGGCGCGGAGACGAGCAGGTCTTTGCCGGCGACACGCGGGCCGGCCAGATCAAGCGCCCGTTCGCGGAGCTGCTGGAGTACCTGTTCCGCTCGCAGCACTTCCCCAACGGAGTGATCCTGCTGACTGGCGCGGGCGTGATCCCGCCGGATTCGTTCACGCTCGCCGCCGGCGATCGTGTGCGAATCACGATATCGGGCATCGGCACGCTCGAGAACCCGGTGGCAATCACCTGAGGCGATATGGAGGCGTCACCATGAGCATGGCGGTCACTCGTCGACGACTTCTGCAGCTGGGAATCGGGCCGGCGCTGCTCTCTCGCGTCAACGCGCAGGTTCCGGATCTCGCGCCGACTGCGTCGCGCGTCCACCCCGGCCTGGATCGGCTCGTCTACGTTCCCGACGAGCAGGGCAACACGATCCATGACGCCTCTCATGCGGGATACCGCGGCGGCGGAGTGGCGATTCCCACGGCGCCGGTTCGGGAAACTATCTGGCCGATCTCCGGGGACAACACGCAGCACATCCAGGCTGCGATCGACCGCGTGTCAGCTCGTCCGCGCGACGCATCGGGGCTGCGCGGAGCGGTTCTGCTGCGCGCGGGCTACTACCGGATGGCAACGCCGCTCCGAATCCAGGCCAGCGGTGTCGTTTTGCGCGGCGAGGGCATGGTGGATGCGGGAACAGTGCTGATCGGCACCGGGACGGGACGCGTGGACGGCGCGGGTCCGGGAGCAGGGCCGGGCGGGCAAGGCACGCTCGTCACGATCGCCGGTGCTTCTGGCGCGACGGTGCGGGAGGAGACGAGACAGGCGGTCGCCGACGACTATGTGCCGGTCGGCGCGCGCAGCGTCAGGGTGGCCTCGGTACGCGGTTTCAAGGCCGGCGACACGGTCATCGTCCGACGCATCGGCAACCAGGAATGGATCGACGCCGTCGGCATGAACGGCGAGACAGCGCAAAGCCGCTGGCGTCCCTTCAACATCGAGTGGGATCGCATCGTCACCGACGTGCAGGGCAACACGATCACATTCGACGCGCCGATTACGTGCGCCATCGATCGGCGATGGGGCGGCGGCGACGTGGCGAAGTACGAGGAGGCGGCACGCATCGATCAGGTGGGCGTGGAAAACCTGCGCGCGATGTCGGAATTCGACCCCTCCGTGCGCACGACCGAATACGGCAACATGGACCGACCCAACTACGTCGCCGAGGAGTACTACGCCGACGAGAATCACTACCGCAACTTCGTTGTCTTCAACAACGTGAAGAACGCCTGGGTGCGGAATGCGACAGCGCTGCATTTTGTCAACAGCATGGTCGGCACCGAGCGTGGCGCGAAGTGGGTCACGGTGCAGGACTGCGTCTCGCGGGCACCGGTCTCGCGGCGGCTCGGCGCACGGCGGTTCACATTTGCGCTGCGCGGCCAGCTCGCGCTCGTGCAGCGTTGCCACTCGGACGAGGGCCGCCACTCATTCATGACCGGACAGCCTACCGGCAGCGGCAACGTGTTTCTCGACTGCCGGGCCACACGCCCCTTCTCCTCCAGCGAGCCGCACGAGCAGTGGGCGAGCGGCAATCTCTACGACAACGTGCAGGCACCGCTCACGGCCCGCTTCTGGAAGAACATCACCATCGGCTGGGCAGGGGCGAACACGGTGTTCTGGAACTGTGAGGGAGATTTCCTCGTGCAGAAACCGCCCACCGCACAGAACTTTTCGTTCGGCCACCTCGGGGTCAACGCCGTTGTCTTCAACATCCCGCTGCAGGACACGACCAAGGAGAATGGCCACATTGAATCACTCGGCAGGCATGTCACGCCGCGCAGCCTCTACCTGACACAGCTGCGCGAACGCCTCGGCGACGCGGCGGTCCGCCAGGTGGCGCTTGCCAGTCAGATTGCCTAATCCGATCCATGCCTGACGTCGCGACCTGGTCACAAATCTACGACCCGTTCGGTAACCGGATTCTCTCAACCGCGGTCTCCGCCCTGCCGGTGGTGACGCTGTTTTTCGTGCTCGTCGCGCTGAAGAAGCGCGTGTGGATTTCTGCGTTGAGCGGTTTCGTGGTCGCCGTCGCCTTGGCGTTGCTGGTCTTCGGGATGCCGGGAGTGCTCGTGGCAACCGCCGCGGCGCACGGCTTCATCTTCGGGATGATCCGTATCGCGTGGATCGTCGTCGCATCGATATTCCTCTACAACGTTGCCACGGCCACCGGGCAGTTTCAGGTCATGAAGAACTCGATCGCCGGCCTGTCGTCAGACAAGCGGCTGCAGCTCGTGCTGATCGCGTTCTGCTTCGGCGCATTCCTGGAAGGCACCGGCGGCGGCGGCGCCCCGGTGGCGGTGGCCGGCGCGTTCCTGATCGGCCTCGGCTTCAACCCGTTCCAGGCGGCGACCCTGTGTCTCATCGCCAACACCGCGCCGGTGGCCTGGGGCGGTGTGGGCAATCCGATTCGCGTGCTGGCGGGAGTGACCGGGCTGCCCGAAGCGCAGTTCAGCGCGATGGCGGGGCGCATTCTGCCGCCGCTGTCGCTGATCCTGCCGTTCTGGCTCGTACGCAGCATGGTCGGGTGGCGTGAGACATGGCAGGTGTGGCCCGCCCTGTTCGTCAGCGGCGCCACATTTGCGGGCATGCAGTTCTACTGGTCGAACTACCAGGAACCTGGACTGGTGGATGTGGTTGCCGCGCTCTTCTCGCTGCTCGTGATGGTCGCGTTTCTGCGGGTCTGGAGACCGGCCGAGGTGATGCCGGTGAGCGGGCAGTCGGATGCCGTCGCCAGGCGCCACTCGCCCACTGAGGTGATGAACGGCTGGTCGCCGTTCATCATCGCGTCGATCCTGATCTTCATCACTGGCTTGCCCGAGATCAGCCGACATTTGAATTTCGATGCGTTGAGAACGCCAATGCCGTTTCTGCACAACGCCGTGCTGAAGATGCCGCCGGTGGCGCCGCAACCGACACCCGAGGATGCGACCGTCAACTTGAATTTCATCGCCATTCCAGGAACGGTCCTCTTCGTTTCGGCGATCGTCGCGGCGTTTCTCGCGCGACTGCCGTGGCGGACGACGGGGCGCCTGTTCGGCGAGACGCTCGTACAGATGATGCCGTCGATGCTGGCAATCAGCTTCATGGTCGGCCTGGCCTACGTCACGCGGTACTCGGGGATGGATACAGTGCTGGGCCTCAGCCTGACCGGCACCGGCTGGCTGTTCCCGTTCTTCGGAACGCTGCTCGGCTGGCTCGGCGTCGCCCTGACCGGCACCGACGCCGGCTCCAATGCCCTTTTCGGCAACCTGCAGAAGGTCACCGCGGAACAGCTTGGCCTGAGTCCCATCCTGATGGGCGCCGCCAATTCCACCGGCGGCGTAATGGGCAAGATGATCGACGCCCAGTCGATCGTCGTCGCCAGCTCTGCGACGCATCAGCAAGGCAACGAGGCGGCCATCTTCAAAGCCGTTATCTGGCACAGCATCGTCCTCGCCTCGCTGGTCGGCCTGATTGTGATGGCGTATGCCTACGTGTTCCCGGAGGCCATTCCACGATGAGCGAGCTGTCACGTCGCGATTTTCTCGTTGCCGTTGGCGCCGCGGTGTCGACCGCCGAAATCCGTGCGCAGGTTGCAGTGCCGTCGCTGAAGGACGCGTGCAGGGGCGTTTTCCTCATCGGGACGGCGTTCGACTTCCGGACGCCGACCGAGTTCACCGCGGCGGAGCTGAGCTTCATCAAGTCGCAGTTCAACGCCATTACGCCCGAGAACTCGATGAAGCCAGGTCCTGTGCATCCGCAGGAGCAGATGTGGAACTGGACGTCGGCTGACGCGCTGGTGCAGTTCGGCCAGGACAACGACATCAGAACGTTCGGTCATACGCTGGTGTGGCATTCGCAGACGAATCCCTGGTTTTTCGAGAATGCCGACAGAGATGTGCTCCTGGCACGCCTGAAGAATCACATTCACACGCTCGTCGGTCGCTATAAAGGCAAGATGTCCGGCTGGGACGTGGTCAACGAAGCTATCAACGACGGGACGGCCGGCACCGGTGAGAATCTGCGCGAATCGCAATGGCTGAAGATCGTCGGGCCCGACTACCTCACCCAGGCATTCAGGTTTGCGCGTGAGGCAGATCCCGCAGTGCCGCTGTTCTATAACGACTACAGCATCGAGAGCGGTGCGAAGCATCAAAGCTCTCTGCGGCTGCTGCGTCGATTGATCTCGGACGGCGCGCCGATCACGGCTGTCGGCATTCAAGGGCACTGGAGTCTGCAGACGCTCACGCCGCAGAAGTACGAGGAGGTCGAGCAGGCCATCGAAAACTACGCCGCGCTCAAACTGCGGATTGCGATCACCGAGCTCGATGTATCGGTGACCGGTACCGGCGGCGGTCAGCTCGGACGTGGTCAGGCGGCGGCCGAGCCGCCTTCAGCCGACCTGCTCGCCGCCCAGGCGGACGCGTACGCAAAGCTGTTCACTATCTTCGTGAAGCATCGTGCCGCCATCGACCGCGTCACGTTCTGGGGACTCAATGACCGGCGTTCGTGGCGCCGGACGCGATATCCGCTGGCCTTCGACGCTGACTATCAGCCAAAGCCGGCGCTGCAGGCCATCATCGCTGCGGTGACGCGCGCAAAAGCCTAGTGATGCTAGTCGACGCTGAACGCGTGAATCATGACGTGCCGGTAGGTCTGGCCTGGCCGCAGGATCACCTGATCACGCCACGCCGGGATGTTGATGGCGTTGGGAAACTTCTGCGTTTCCAGGCACAGTCCGGCGTACTGGACATAGGTCGCACCACCCTTCCCCGTGATCGAGCCGTCGAGGAAGTTTCCCGTATAGAACTGCACCCCGGGCTGATCCGAGGAGACGATCATGACGCGGCCGGATTTCGGGTCGTCGAGCCGCGCGACCGGGCGCAGCTGATCGGGCTCGCCCCGCACGACGAAGTTGTGGTCGTAGCCGATCGGTTGGCCACCGGTCCGCTGCAGATCCTTGCCGATCGATTTCGCGGTCGTGAAGTCGAAGGGAGTTCCCGCGACCGGCACGATCCGCCCATCCGGAACCATCGGTGTGCCTGGAGTGTACTGATCCGCGTACAGGGTCAACTCATCGTCGAGGATCGTTCCGGAACCGTGACCGGAAAGGTTCCAGTAAGTGTGGTGAGCCATGTTGACAACCGTCGTCGCATCAGTCGACGCTTCCATCTCGACCTTGAGCTCGTTCCGATTGGTCAGCGTGTAGACCGTCTTGGCTCGGACGGTCCCCGGATAGCCTCCGTCCCCGTCTTTGGAGACGTAGGTGAGCTCGAGCGCCGGACCGTCAGCGGCCTCGACGGGATTGGCGGTCCAGACGACTTTGTCCCACCCTCTCGTCCCGCCGTGCAGATGATGAGGCTTGTCGTTGGATTCGAGCGCGAAGCTCCGGCCGTCGAGATCGAACCTCGCGTTCATGATGCGATTGGCGACGCGTCCGACAATGGCGCCGAAGTATGGGTTGCTCTTGACGTACTGGTCGACACTGTCGAAACCGAGCACGACATCAGCGAGGCGGCCGGCGCGGTCGGGCACGTGCAGCTCGGTGACGATCGCCCCGTAGTTCGTGATCCGCGCAACGAGGCCGCGAGCATTGGTCAGCGTGTAGAGCTGCACGTCCGTGTTGCCTAGCTTACCGAAGGGCGCGACGGTCGTCGCCGCGGGCGTTTGCGCCCGCGGAGGCGGGCTTGGTGTCGCACACGCCAGCGCAGCCACTGCGGCCAGCACCGCAAGGTCGCACGCTGGTCTCGATAGCCGTGTCATTGAACTCGTGCAGCAATCCTACACGCGAGGGATGCCATCCGTTCGATCTGCGTGACCGCTGGAAATGGGTACCCCATTACCTCCCCCACTCGAAGAGACACTCGGTACCGCTGCTGCGGTCACCAGCTCACGGATCCAGGGCGACGGCCCGGAAGGACGTCTGCCGCTCACGGCGGAGATGCTGCGTGCGGAGCCGAGCGGGAACATTTTCGGGCTGACGCAGAACGCCGGCATGGGCTGGCAGCCGGATGCGCTCGGCGGGCCGCAGTACGTGATCGTCAGCACGCTGGGTGGCCTGCGCTCGGAGCAGGGCGAGCCGATCGCGCTCGGCTATCACACCGGGCACTGGGAGATCGGACTGCTGGTACGGGGCGCGGCGGAGGCGCTGCGGTCCGCCGGGGCGATCCCCTTCGCCGTCTACTGCAGCGACCCCTGCGACGGGCGGACACAGGGCACGACGGGCATGTTCGACAGCCTGGCGTACCGCAACGATGCCGCCATCGTCATGCGGCGGCTGATTCGGTCGTTGCCGACGGCATCGGGCGTGCTCGGTATCGCCACCTGCGACAAGGGACTTCCGGCAACGATGCTGGCGCTGGCCGGGACGAAGTATCTGCCGGGCGTGATCGTGCCGGGCGGCGTGACGCTGCCGGCGCGAGACGCCGAGGATGCGGGCCAGGTGCAGAGTCTTGGCGCGCGGTTCGCGCACGATCTGATCAGCCTCGACTACGCGGCGGCGATGGGCTGCCGCGCGTGCGGATCGTCCGGCGGCGGATGTCAGTTCCTCGGCACGGCTGCGACGGCACAGGTGGTCGCGGAAGGACTCGGGCTGGCATTACCGCACAGCGCGCTGGCACCGTCGGGTGAACCAGCGTGGCACGAACTCGCCGGCCGGTCGGCTGCGGCGTTACGGCGTCTCCACGCCCTCGGCATCACTGTCGGCCAACTGCTCACCGATGCCGCTATCGAGAACGCGATGCTCCTGCACGCCGCGTTCGGCGGTTCGACCAACCTCCTGCTGCACATTCCGGCAATCGCCGCGGCCGCCGGGCTGAAGCCACCGTCGGTCGACGACTGGATCAGGATCAACCGCGCGACGCCCCGTCTCGTCGACGCGCTGCCGAATGGACCGCGCGGCTTCCCCACCGCACAGGTGTTCATGGCCGGCGGCGTACCCGAGGTGATGCTGCATCTCCGGCGCATGGGCCTGATCAAGGGACGCGTGCTCACGGCGACCGGCGACACGCTCGACACCACCCTCGACTGGTGGGAGTCCAGCGAGCGGCGCTCGGCCGCTCGCGCTCGACTGGCTTCTGCGGCGGCCATTGATCCAGATCAGGTCATCATGGCGCCCGACGCGTCGCGCCGCGCGGGGCTCGCCAGTACGCTGGTGTTTCCGCTGGGGAATCTCGCCCCGCAGGGATCGGTGATCAAGGCTACGGCGATCGATCCCTCGGTCGTCGACACGGACGGCGTCTACCGGCACCGCGGTCCCGCGCGTGTTTTCACCGATGAGCGGGAAGCCATCCAGGCCGTCAAGGGAACCGGCTCGCGTCCGGTTCGTGAAGGCGACGTCATCGTTCTCATCGGCATGGGGCCTTCGGGGACCGGCATGCAGGAGACCGCGCAGATCACCACAGCCCTTCGCTATCTGCCCTGGGGCAAACACGTGGCGCTCATCACGGACGGGCGCTTCTCCGGCCTCTCGACCGGGGCCTGCATCGGTCACATCGGCCCCGAGGCGCTCGACGAAGGACCGATCGGCCGGGTGCGCGATGACGATCTCATCGAAATCGTCATCGATCGGCACGCGCTCACCGGAACCGTCAACCTGATTGGCGCCGACGGCGTAGCGCTCGAGCCCGACGCGTGCCGATCGCTGCTGCGCAGTCGCGATGGGCATCCTGCGCTGGCCGCCCACGAACGCCTGCCAGACGACAGCCGGCTATGGGCCGCGCTGCAGCGCGCCAGCGGAGGCACGTGGGGCGGGTGCATCTACGACGTCGATCGAATCGTGGCGCAATTGCATCAGGGCGCCGCCGTGCGGCGGGAAGGCGAGGACAAATGATCACCCGCCTGTGGGGGCTCCGCTGGTGGATGATGGGCCTGCTGATGGCGGGGTCGGTCATCAACTACCTCACCCGCAGCACGCTCGGCGTGGCGGCGCCGACCGTCCTCAAGGACCTCGGGATCGCCGAACAGCAGTACTCGTGGGTGATCAGCGCCTTCCAGGTCGCGATCATGCTGCAACCGTTCTGCGGCTACGTCATGGACACGATCGGGCTGAAGATGGGATTTGCGATCTTTGCGATCGCCTGGTCCTTCATCAGCATGGCGCATGGTCTCGCGGCGAACTGGCAGACGCTCTTCGGCCTGCGCGCGCTGCTGGGGTTCGCTGAAGGGTCGGCCAACCCCGCAGGGATGAAGGCCACGTCGGAGTGGTTCCCGGCCGCCGAACGCGGCCTGGCGGGCGGCTTCTTCAACATGGGCGCGTCGCTCGGTTCGATGCTCGCGGCGCCGCTCGTCGCGTGGGCGATCCTGACCTACAGCTGGCAGTTTGCGTTCGTCCTCACCGGCGTCATCGGTCTTGTCTGGGCGGCACTCTGGCTGACGTTCTATCAGTCGCCATCAAAGCACCGGGCGCTGTCGGCGCGCGAGCGCGACTACATTCTCTCGGGCCAGGAAGCGCACCTCGCGGGCACGGGCAAACCGTCGATGTTGATGATTCTCCGCCAGCGCAACTTCTGGGGCATCGCCATTCCGCGGCTTCTCGCCGATCCGACGTGGGGAACCCTCACCTTCTGGCTGCCGCTCTATCTGACGACCGTCCGCGGCTTCGATCTGAAGCAGATTGCGATGTTCGCCTGGTTACCGTTTCTGGCCGCCGATCTTGGCTGCATGTTCGGCGGAACGATCAGCATCACGCTGCAGAAATACGCCAACGTCGGCCTGATCAACGCGCGGCGCTGCGCCTTCACCGTCGGTGCGGTCATGATGCTGGGGGTTGCGTTCGTCGGCACCGTGGACAATCCGTACGTGGCGGTCGGGCTGCTGAGCCTCGCCGGCTTCGCTCACCAGACGCTGTCGGTCACCGTCATCACCATGGCCTCGGACCTGTTCAAGAGGAGCGAGGTCGCCACCGTCGCCGGCATGGCTGGCACCTGCGGCAACGCGGGCGTGCTGATCTTTTCGCTCGTCATGGGCGCGCTGGTCATGCGCGTCGGCTACACCCCGTTTTTCGTCGGCCTTGCCGCGCTCGACGTGCTTGGCGCTGTCGTGCTCTGGACGGTCGTCCAGGAGCGGCGGCCGGAACCGGTGTCGATCGCGTAGGCGCCAGCGGCACGATATGGACGCGCGCGCCCTCATCACCAATCCGATTCTTCGCGGGTTCAATCCCGATCCGTCGATTGTGCGCGTCGGCGACGACTACTACATCGCGACGTCCACCTTCGAATGGTTTCCGGGAGTGCAGATTCATCATTCCCGCGATCTCGTGCACTGGCGGCTGCTGGCGCGGCCGCTCAACCGCGCGAGTCAGCTCGACATGCGCGGCGATCCGGACTCGTGCGGCGTCTGGGCGCCCTGTCTGACCCACGCCGATGGCTTGTTCCACCTGATCTACACCGACGTGAAGCGTTATGGACGCACCACGGCCGCGGGAGCGTCCGGCGCGTCGCTGCGCGACTTTCACAACTATCTCGTCACCAGCGTCAGCATCGAGGGCGACTGGTCCGATCCTGTTTATCTGAACAGCAGCGGCTTCGACCCCTCGCTCTTTCATGATGACGACGGCCGGAAGTATCTCCTCAACATGCTGTGGGACCATCGTCCCGGACAGAACCGGTTCGCCGGCATCGTGCTCCAGGAGTACTCGCCGACGGAACGCAAGCTGGTCGGCGATCGCCACAACATCTTCACGGGTACCACCATCGGTTTTACGGAAGCACCGCACCTGTACACGCGCGACGGCTGGTACTACCTGCTGACGGCAGAAGGCGGAACCGGATGGGGACACGCGGTCACGATGGCACGTTCGCGGACGCTGCTCGGTCCGTACGAGCTGCATCCGGATGTCTACATTCTGAGCGCCCGGCATCGCCCCGACGTCGAGCTGCAGCGGGCCGGCCATGCCGACATGGTCGAGACGCAATCGGGAGAGACCTACCTGGTGTATCTCTGCGGACGGCCGCTCGCGAACCGCGGCCGCTGCACGCTCGGACGCGAGACGGCGATTCAGCCGATGACGTGGAATGCCGACGGCTGGCTCCGTACGATCGATGGAGCGGGGATTCCGATCGTGCGGGTCCCGGCGCCTCGCGGCGTGACCGTCGAGCCGGATGCGCCCACTTCGACGCGGGAGGATTTTGACGAGGAGACCCTGCCGATCGACTTTCAGTGGCTGCGATCACCCTCGCCGGATGATCTGTTCAGCCTGCGCGCGCGGAAGGGCTACCTGCGTCTGTACGGCCGCGAAACCATCGGCAGCCTCTTCACACAGGCGCTCGTCGCGCGGCGACAGCAGGCGCATTGCTTCACCGCCGCAACGAGCCTGGAATTCGATCCGCAACACTTCCAGCAGATGGCCGGCCTGGTCTGCTACTACAACAGCACCAAGTTTCACTACTTCTACCTCTCCCGGGACGAGGCCGGGACGCACCTGCGGGTGATGTCTGCCTTACCTGATTCGGTCATGGCCGACGCGTTCACGGCGCCGATTCCAATCACGAGCGGCGCCGTTGTCGAACTGCGCGCCGAGGTGGACTACGAGCGGTTGCGCTTCGCGTTTCGCACGGACGGCGGCGGATGGCAGTGGCTGCCGCAGCAGTTCGACGCAAGCATTCTCTCGGACGAGGCGACCGCGCCTGGTCTGCCGAATTTCACCGGCGCTTTTGTTGGAGTGGCCTGCCAGGATCTGTCGGGCGCCGCACTGCCGGCGGACTTCGACTGGTTCGAGTACCGGGAGCGGCAGTACGTCGCCGACGTGTAGCAACTGACTCTTTGACTTCGTTCTAACTAAGCCGGACCAGGCCACGCCGCGATGCCACCTTGACGGCTTCGGTGCGGCTGGTGACGCCCAGTTTCTCGAACAGGTGTCCGAGGTGTGTCTTGACAGTGCGCTCGCTGATCCCGAGCTCGTTGGCGATTTCCTTGTTGGCCTTGCCGTCGGCCAGCAGCCGCAGTGTTGCGAGCTCGCGCGGCGTCAACTGGACCCGCGTCACTTCTTCGGCCAGCTTCGCTGCCGCCGCGGGTGCGAGGTAGGTCTTCCCCGCCAGTACGTCTCGGATGCACGCGATCAACGCGTCCGCGCCGATGTCCTTCAGCACGTACGCCTTCGCGCCGGCCTTCAGCGCACGCGAGATCTCGCCGTCGGTATCGTAGGTCGTCAGGATGATGACGCGCGCCCGCGGATCGCGCTCGCGCAGGCGCTGCACGACCTCAGCGCCTTCCATCATCGGCATCCGCAGATCAAGCAGCGTCACATCCGGACGATGACGGTCCCAAGCCTCGAGCGCCTCGACCCCATTGCCTGCCTCGGCGACGACGTGCAGATCGGCTTCCTGATTGATGATGTTGGCGACACCGGTCCGCAGGAGGGCGTGATCGTCCACCAACAGGACGCTGGCCTTTCCGGCTGGAGTAGTCACGACAGCCTCAACCGACGGCATAGACCTGTGTCGGCAAAGACGAGGGCTCCCACGCCAGCACGACTTCCGTGCCGCTGCGTGGCGCGGTGACGATGGTCAGCGAGGCGCCGATGCGATCGGCGCGCTCCTGCATGCTGGTCAGTCCGAATCCAGCGCTTGACCGATCGCTCGGAATGCCTCGCCCATCGTCTGCCACCGACAGTCGCAGTCCAAGCGCGTTGATGCTCGACGCCCTGATGGTGATGCGGTGAGCCTGTGAATGGCGGACGGCGTTGGTCAGTGCCTCCTGCGCGATGCCGAGAATCTCGCGCTCGACGCCGTCGCCGAACCGCGGCAGCTCGTCGAGCTGCACGTCGATCGGCACCGTGCTCGTACGTTGTCCCAGCTCCGCCAGCCGCTTAATAGCGTGACCGACGTCTTCGCTGCTGCCAACGTTCGGCCGGAGTGTGCCGACCGAGCGGCGCGCTTCCGTCAGATGCGTGCGCGCCAGATCGACCGCGTTCTCGATGTTGCGCGCAACGGCTGGTGGCACGGCACCCGTCTGCCGCTGCGCCGCCTGCATCTGCATCAGGATCGCCGCGAAGCCCTGCGCCAGGTTGTCGTGAATGTCGCGCGCGAGCCGGTTGCGTTCTTCGAGGATCGCCTTGCGGCGTTCCTCGACGCGCTTCTGCTCGACCACGCGGCTGTGGTGCAGCGCCATGGCCGCCTGCCTCGCGATCGCCTCGGTGAGCGCCACGCGCCACCACTCCCCTTCGCCGCAGTCTTCCGACCGTTCGAGCGTGCAGAGCGTGATCCAGCCCAGGGTCTTTTCCGCCACCACGAGCGGCGCCACGATGGTCGTGCTCAACCCGTCGCGTCGAATCACGTCGCGCACGACGGCCGGCATTCGCTCGTCCTCGACCGTGTACTCGACGGTCCTCTGCCAGCCGGGCGCGTACGAAGAGAGATGATTCGCGAACGCCTCGATTGGAAAAGCGGACGTCGCCGCTTCCGCACGCGTGGGAGCCAGGATTTCGCCATTAAGGTGCGCCATCCAGAGATGGCAGTCCTGCTTCTCCTCGTCCACGAGCCAGACGCTGACTTTGTGACTCTCGCCTTCGTCCGCAAGCGTCCGCAGTAACGCGCGGAAAAATCCGTCGATGTCCGGCTCGCGGGCGAGGAGATCGACGGCGAACTTCACGACGTCGGTCTGAATCTTCGCCAGGCACTCGGCGCGACGACGTTCGAGCGTTTCCTGCGCCAGCGCAGAGCGTAGGTCCTCCACGTCGTCCGGAGTGTCCGCCTTTAGGCGGACCTCGCGGGCCTCGCGCGCTTCATCCAAGCTACAGCCGCCGTGTTCCTGGTCCATCTCTCCACCTTGCATGGCTGACATTATCGAACCGTTCGCCCTCGGGATGTCACTGCCCGCAGGGACGATGGACGCCTCGTCCAAAAGTCGTAGGCGGCCGTCTGCAGGAGGTCGGGCATCGGCCTGCGCCTCATGCAAGAGGCCGACATGCGCCCACTGCCCGATTGTTTGCGCCGCTCGCGAGCGAGAGACTGCAACACATGAAACGCGCACAAACATTCAGAAACGCCTATCTGCCTTGGGCGATCTACCTCCTCTTCGCCATTGCCGTTGTCGCTCTCGTCGCCGGCTGCACGCGAACATCCGCGCAGCAGGCCGCGCCTCCTCCACCACAAGTCACCGTCGCCAGCGTCATCGAACGCAACGTGACCGAGTGGGATGAATTTACCGGACGCCTCCACGCCGTCGATTCCGTGGACGTCCGCCCCCGGGTGTCAGGACTGATCTCGGCCGTGCGATTCGACGAAGGCGCGATGGTCCACCGCGGCGACCTGCTGTTCCAGATCGACGCGCGTCCGTTCCAGACGGAAGTCGATCGCCTGCGCGCGGAGCTGGCGCGCGCGAAGGCCACCGCGCAGCGCGCCGACTCCGAGCTCCAGCGTGCCGAACGGCTGCGGACCGAGAACGCGATCTCGCGCGAGGAACACGATCGGCGCGCCGCGTTCGCGCAGGAGTCCGCCGCACAGACGGCGGCCGTCGAGGCGACGCTTCGATCGGCGGAGTTGAACCTCGAGTTCACGCAGGTGACCTCCCCGATCGATGGTCGGGTCGGGCGAGCCATCGTCACCCAAGGCAACCTCGTGTCGAGCGGGCCAGGTGAAGCGACGCTGCTGACGACCGTGGTCTCGCTCGATCCTGTCTACGCCTACTTCGACGCCGACGAGCAGATCTTCCTGAAGTACGGCGGAGCCAGGGTCCGCCTGAAGGCGGACACTACGACGGTCCGCATGGCGCTGTCGAGCGATGAGGGCTTCCCGCGCGCTGGCCGCATGGACTTCCTCGATAACCAGCTCGATGGCACCAGGGGAACGATCCGAGGCCGAGCGGTTTTCCGAAACTCTGACGGGCAGCTCACACCGGGACTCTTCGTACGGCTTCGTCTCGCCGGCACGGCAGCCTATCGCGGGCTGCTGATTCAAGACCGCGCGGTCGGCACCGACCTCAGCAAGACGTTCGTGTACGTCGTCGGGCCCAAGAACGACGTCCAGTATCGAGAAGTGACGCTGGGACCAATCGTTGACGGTCTCCGCGTCGTCCGCAGCGGCCTCGACGCCGGCGAATCCGTCATCGTCAACGGTCTGCAGCGCGTTCGGCCGGGAGCGCAGGTGACCCCCGTCGTCGAGCAGATGGATCACGTGTCATGAGATTCTCACAGTTCTTCATCGATCGGCCGATCTTCGCGGCCGTGCTGTCGCTCGTCATCGTTGTCGGCGGGGCGCTGTCGCTGTTCCAGCTGCCGATCAGCGAGTACCCGCAGGTGGTGCCGCCGACCGTCGTCGTGCGTGCCGCCTATCCAGGCGCGAATCCGAAGGTCATCGCCGAGACCGTGGCGTCGCCGCTCGAGCAGCAGCTGAACGGCATCGAGGGAATGGTCTATACGTTCTCGCAGGCGACCTCCGACGGCCGTCTGCAGTTGACGATCACGTTCGCCCTCGGCACCGACCTCGATAACGCGCAGGTCCAGGTGCAGAACCGGGTCGCGCAGACGCTTCCACGCCTTCCCGCGGAAGTGCAGCGCATCGGGGTGGTCACCGAGAAGTCCTCACCGGATTTCATCATGGTGGTGAACCTCGTGTCGCCCGACGAGCGATACGACCAGCTCTATCTCTCGAACTTCGCCACGCTGCGGATCAAAGACGAGCTCACGCGCATTGCCGGTGTCGGCAGCGCGCAGGTCTTCGGCGCGGGCGAGTTCAGCATGCGCATCTGGCTCGATCCCGACCGCCTGGCGTCGCGGCAGTTGACGACGACGGATGTGATTCGGGCGATTCGTGAGCAGAACGTTCAAGTCGCGGCTGGCGTGCTTGGCGCGCAACCGGCACCCGTCGATACGACGTTCCAGCTCTCCGTTAACACGCGCGGACGCTTGACCACCGAAGACGAATTCGCCGACATCGTCGTCCGCGCGACTCCGGATGGACAGATCACACGCGTCCGCGACGTCGGGCGCGTGGAGCTTGGCGCCAACCAGTACTCGCTGCGCGCACTGCTCGACAACCAGCCAACGGTTGCCATCGGCATCTTCCAGCGCCCCGGCAGCAACGCCATCGACGCGTCGAACCAGGTGCGGCAGACGATGGAGACGCTGAAGCAGTCGTTTCCGGATGGCGTCGACTATCGGATCGTCTACGACCCCACCGTCTTCGTGCGCAATTCCATTCGCGCCGTCGTGGAGACACTGTTCGAGGCGATTCTGCTGGTCGTCATTGTCGTCATGGTCTTCCTGCAGACCTGGCGCGCCTCGATCATCCCGCTCGTCGCCGTGCCGGTGTCGCTGGTCGGCACGTTTGCCGTGATGCTCGGGATGGGCTTCTCGCTCAACACGCTGTCGCTCTTCGGCCTGGTGTTGTCGATTGGCATCGTGGTGGACGATGCGATTGTCGTTGTCGAGAACGTGGAACGGCATATCGAGCTGGGGCTGGCGCCGCTCGAAGCCACGCGAAAGGCGATGGAGGAAGTATCCGGGCCGATCATCGCGATCGCCCTGGTCCTCTGCGCGGTGTTCATTCCGACGGCGTTTGTCAGCGGCCTGACCGGACAGTTCTACCGTCAGTTCGCACTCACGATTGCGATCTCGACCGTCATTTCGGCGATCAACTCGCTGACGCTGAGCCCGGTTCTGGCGTCGCGCCTGCTCAAGCCCCGCGAAGAGGCCAGGGACATCGTCCAGCGTGCGGCTGATTTCCTGTTCGGATGGTTCTTCCGCGGCTTCAATCGCCTGTTCGCGCAAGGCTCGAAGGCCTACCGCCTTGGCGTCGGCCGTCTGCTGCGCGTCTCGGCGGTCGCGATCGTGCTGTATGCCGCACTGATCGGTGTGACGGCGGCGGGATTCGAGCGCGTGCCGCAGGGATTCGTCCCAACCCAGGACAAGGAATACCTGGTCGCATTCGCACAGCTGCCGGATGGCGCCACGCTGGACCGCACAGACGCCGTCATCCGCAGGATGACGTCCATCGCGCTGAAGCATCCCGGTGTCTACAGCGCTCTCTCGTTTCCGGGCCTCTCCATCAACGGCTTCGTCAACGCGCCGAATGCCGGAATTGCGTTCGTCGTCCTGAAACCATCCGAGGAGCGCACGAGCCCCGACCTGAGCGCCGACGCCATCGTCCAGTCGCTGAACCAGCAGTTCTTTGGGGAGATTCAGGAGTCGATCGTCGCCATCTTCCCACCGCCACCGGTGCAGGGGCTGGGACAGGTCGGCGGTTTCAAGCTCTATGTCGAAGATCGTGCGGGCAACGGCTTCGAAGACCTCTATGCGCAATTGCAGAACGGTCTGGCGAAGGCGCGCACGAATCCGGCGCTCGCCGGCCTGTTTTCGAGCTTCCAGGTCAGCGTGCCGCAGATTCAGGCGGACGTCGACCGGGAACGCGTGAAGAGCTACGGCGTGGAGCTGACCGACGTCTTCGAGACGCTGCAGGTCTACCTTGGCTCGCTGTACGTCAACGACTTCAACCGGTTCGGCCGCACGTATCAGGTCAACGCGCAGGCGGAGTCGACATTCCGCCTCCAACCGGAACAGATCCGGCGCCTCGAGACGCGCAACGCGCGGGGCGACATGATCCCGCTCGGATCGCTCGTCACCGTCTCGCGCGGCTACGGACCTGAGCAGGTCATGCACTACAACGGCTACCCCGCCGCCGAGATCAACGGCGGTCCCGCGCCGGGATTCAGCTCCGGGCAGGCACAGGCGGCCATCGCCGACACGCTACGCAAGGAACTACCGTCGGGGATGACGTTCGAGTGGACCGAGCTGGCGTACCAGGAAATGCTCGCCGGCAACACGATGCTGTTCGTGTTCCCGCTGTGCGTGCTGCTCGTTTACCTCGTGCTGGCCGCGCAGTACGAGAGCTGGACGCTTCCGCTCTCAGTCATCCTCATCGTGCCGATGACGTTCTTCTCGGCCATCGGCGGCGTCTGGCTGACCGGCGGCGACAACAACGTCTTCACGCAGATCAGCTTCCTCGTGCTGGCCGGGCTCGCCTGCAAGAACGCCATTCTGATCGTCGAGTTCGCGAAGCAGCGGGAGGAAGAAGGCGCGTCCACGATCGACGCGATTCTCGAGGCGTGCCACATCCGCCTGCGCCCGATTCTGATGACGTCGATGGCGTTCGTGATGGGCGTCATCCCGCTGGTCGTCTCGACGGGTGCCGGCTTCGAGATCCGTCAGGCGATGGGCATCGCCGTGTTTGCCGGCATGCTCGGCGTCACGCTGTTCGGGCTCTTCCTCACGCCCGTCTTCTACGTCGTCATCAGCAAGCTGACGCGTCGCGGCGTTGCTCGTGCCTTGAAGCCTGTGCTGACTACCGCGGGCATCGTCCTGCTGGCGTTGTGGACAGCGGCGTGCGGGGTGCGCAGACCCTACGTCGCGCCGAATGTCCAGCCTGCGGCGCTCCAACACGTCGACTCGGCACTCGAAGCCGAGCAGCCGTTCGATCCGCGATGGTGGCAGCAGTTTGACGACACCGTGCTCAATGACCTGATCAACAAAGCGTTGAGCGCCAATCTCGATGTCCGTATGGCCGTTGCCCGAGTCGATCAGGCGCGCGCGTTTTTCGATGACGTGGCGCTCGATCGCTTTCCGACGGCCGTGGCCGGCGCGAGCGTCGATCGAAGGGATGAGGCGATTCCGGGATTCTCGGAACGACCCCGTCCGCTCACGACGTTTCGCGCCGGTTTCGATGCGTTCTGGGAGATTGACGTCTTCGGCCGCGTCCGTTCGCAGGTTCGATCGGCGGCGGCCAACGCCGAGAGCTATGCGGCCGCCGTGGACGATGTGCGCGTCAGCGTGGCGGCGGAGGTCGCGCGCAACTACTTCGAGTTGCGAGGGCTTCAACAGCAGCTTGCCGTCGCCGAGCGCAGCCTGACCAACCTGCGCGAGACGCTGCGCCTGACGCAGGTCCGGCGCGACGCCGGCATTGGTGAGGAACAGGACGTGGCGAGCGCGGCAGCGCGTGTCGCCGCCATCGAGGCGAGCGTTCCGCCGATTCGCGCGGCACTCCTCGAGCGCGCGCATCACCTCGCGGTGCTCATCGGCGTCAGGCCGGGCGCGATCGGCGTTGATCTCTCGCCGAAGGCGTACCCGCCGCTGACCAGGGCGCTGGCGATCGGCGAGCCTGACTCCCTGCTGCGGCGCAGGCCAGACGTGCGCGCCGCGGAACGGCGACTGGCTTCACTCACAGCCAACGAGGGCGTGGCAGCGGCGGAACTCTACCCGCGCATCAGCATCAGCGGCTTCCTCGGATTGATCGCCGGCCGCGGCAGCAAGCTCTTCGAGGTGTCGAACTCGCGGGCATGGGCCGTGACGCCCGCACTCAGTTGGGCGGCGTTCGACATCGGCAGTGCGCGTGCCCGGTTGCGCGGCGCTGAAGGAGCCACGCGCGAATCGCTCGCGCAGTTCGAGCAGGTCGTGCTGCGCGCGCTCGAAGAGACGGAGAACGCGCTCGTCAACTACCGCGAGGAGCAGGAGCGGCTGGTCCGGCTGGCGGACCAGGCGCGCGAGAGCACGCGCGCCGCCACCATCGCGCGCACCCGGTATCAGGAGGGCGTCGTCGATTTCCTGGCGCTGCTCGACGCCGAGCGCACGCAGCTGCAGGCGGAGGACGCCGTGGCACAGGCCGAGGCCGGCGTGTTCACGCGCGTCATCGCTCTCTACAAAGCCCTCGGCGGAATTCCGATCTCGTAACGGTGGCGTTACGGCAATGACCGTGGAGGACGTGATGTTCTTTCGAAAACTCGTTCAGTGGATTCGCGAAGAGTTCGAGGCCGCGCCCAACCTGCGGCTCACTGACTCACAGTAGATATGGCACATGCCCACATATGTGG
>Ga0307405_10000208_pt1 | contig 21135 bp, 25 predicted proteins | sample 322Cmetagenome_2_FD_203311 | JGI IMG/M metagenome (GOLD analysis project Ga0307405, IMG submission 203311) | Maize rhizosphere microbial communities from greenhouse at UC Davis, California, United States - 322HYB-C-1 | ecosystem: Host-associated > Plants > Roots > Rhizosphere > Soil | place...
AACGCCGATGAAGCGCCGAACATCAGCAACGACGACCCGAACGACCAAGGCGAAGTCGGCAAAGTCACCCAAGACAGCATGCGTGCCCGCGTCCTGTACCTCAACAAAGGCTACGGCGTCACCGACCTGACTGCTGAGCTGGCGAACACCGAACCTCAGCAGCAGATCCGCAACCGCTTCGGCACCTACTGGACCCGCCAGTGGCAGCGTTACACCCTGGGCGCATCTCGCGGCATCATCGCCTCGAACATCGCGAACAACGGCGGTGACATGGTCATCGACGCCGGTGCGACCATCAGCGCGAACGCCTTCCAGGATGCTGCGTTCACCGCCGGCGATGCCGCTGACCAGTTCGGCGCGATCGGCGTGCACTCGGTGGTGATGAACCAGATGGTCAAGCAGGATCTCATCGAGTACCTGCGTGACTCCGACGGCAAGATCATCCTGGCCACCTACCTCGGCAAGCCAGTGTTCATGGACGATGCCTTGGTATATGGCGCGGGCAAGTACCTGTCCGTGTTCTTCGGTCAGGGCGCTTTCGGCTACGGTGAAGGTACTCCGAAGGTGCCGGTAGAGCTGGAGCGTAAGCCAGGCGGCGGTAACGGTGGCGGCGCTGAGGTGCTGTGGGAGCGTAAAACCTACATCCTCCAGCCAGCCGGCTTCAGCTGGAAGGGTTCCGAGGCTCAGAACCTCAGCCCAACCGCAACTCAGTACGCAGCTGCTGCGAACTGGCAGCGCGTGTTCAGCCGCAAGCAGGTCCCGTTCGCCGCCGTCATCAGCGGTACCACCACGCCGTAATCCGGCCCACACAACCTGGCGCCTTGATGGGCGCCGGGGTGCTTTTGAGGTGACTCATGAAAGTGATCTACACGGACAAACCAGGAAAAGAGCGCGGCGTGTGCTACCGCCTGCTGAGCGAATTCTTCGGTGTCATCGGCTCCGCTACCGAGGTAGTGGTCGATGGCGATGCGCCGGATATCTTCGATGCCTACCAAGCGGCCGGAATCAAGGTGTCCGACGGCAAGGAGCCAGAGAGCAAAGAAACCGACCCTCTGAAAATGAAGGTCCCCGAGCTGAAAGAATGGCTGACCGAGAAGGGCATTGCCTTCGACCCGGCCGCCAAGAAAGAAGACCTGCAAGCCCTGGTGCCAGCGGAATAAGGACAAGTACATGACCGATTACATCACCGTTGCCGATGTTGATGCCTCGCTGGGTCCTGGCTGGGCCGGTGCCGGTGATCCGGTCCTTGCTGTGACCATGGCCAATGCCTGGCTCACAGCCAAGATAAAGCGGGCTGTTCCCGATCCGGTCCCGGCCGAGATCAAAACAGCCGGCGCCCAGGTCGCCAAAGAGGCGGCGGCGGGCAAGCTCTACACGGCAACGCAGAAGGAAGTGCAGAGTAAGACGGTCTCGGCTCAATCCGGCACGTCCGTGAGCAAGACCTACGTGGCGGGCTCTACCGACCAGTCGGCGGGCGTCAACTTCGCCCTGGCGCTGCTAGAACCATGGATCAAGCGCCCCGGCGTGATGATGCTGAAAAGGATCTGATCATGGGCATGCGTGAAGAGATCCAGGCCGAATTGGCCGAGTCGTTCGACGACCCTGATGGCCTGGCAGATGCCGTCAAGCCGGTGACAGGCGTTCGCAAGGTTGCGGGCGAGTATGACCCGGACCTCGGCGGCGAAACGCCGGAGACCACCGTGACGTACTCGGGGCGCGGCGTCCTTGGGGGCTACCTGTCCAAGGAAATCGACGGCTCCCTCATCCAGACCAGCGACAAGAAGCTGCTGGTGCTGCAAAACGAGCTGTTCGTGTCGGAGGCCGGCGTTCCGACGGCGGTACCGGCTGCCCCGGCCATTGGCGATATAGTCAACGGCCTGCGGGTTATGAACGTGTCATCTGACCCAGCGGATGCTACGTGGACGGTTCAACTGAGGAAGTGACATGGCGAATAAATACGCGAGCATGAACGGCAGCTTTGCCGAGAACATTCGTGACTTCGCCGAGCGCGCTCAGGTCGGTATCGACGCAACCATCCGAGAAATCGTTATCGAGATCGGCAGCAGCGTCATCCGCATGTCGCCTGTGGGTAACCCAGAGATCTGGGCGGCGAACGTTGCGCACCGCCAGGCGAACACCCGGGCCGCCGATGACTATGACTTCAAGGTCGCAGTGCGCAACACGATCATCAACCTCAACGAATCGAACTTCACTAAGGCTGGCAAGTTGCGGCGCGGCGTGAAGTACGCCAAGCCCCTGACCAAGACCGAGCGCGACCAGAACTTCAACGTGAACGGGTTGGTCGCGGGCAGGGACTACGTCGGCGGGCGGTTTCGGGGGAACTGGCAGTTTTCCATCGGCACGCCGGCGGAGGGCACACTTGACCAAGTCGACCCGGTTGGCGGTGCGACGTTGGCCAAGCTGCGACTACAAGTCCAGGCACTTACGGCTGGCGAGACGGCCTACATCGTGAATAATCTTCCGTACGGCATCCCGCTGGAGTATGGGCATTCGACCCAAGCTCCCGGCGGCATGGTCCGGATTACCCTGGCCCGCTTCCAACAGATCGTCGACGAAGCCACAAGGAACAACCAGGTATGAGCCACGCCATCATCGCGTCCATATACGAGGCCAAGTTGCTTGCATGGAGCAAGGCGAGGGCAGAGCCCATCAAGGTCGTGTTTGAGAATATGCAGTATGACCCGGCGGACGGCGAGACCTATCTGCGGGCGTTTATGCTCCCAGGCGATACCACAAGCAGCACGCTCGTTGGCGACCATCGCGCTTTCATCGGCGTCTACCAAGTCAGCATTGTGGCCCCGGCCGGCACCGGCAAGACCAAGACAAACCCACTTGTGGTTGAGTTGACCACGCTGTTCCCGCTTTATGCGCGAGACACAAAGGCAGGCCTGACTGTCGTTACGATGTCGCCAGTTGATCCTGGTCCGGGCATTCCTGATCCGCCCACATATACCGTGTCGGTCTCGTTCGAATATCGAGCCGACTCCCTCTGATCCAAAACGGTAGAATCCCTTCATGAATTGATGTGGGGATACCTGCGATGGACGAAATCAGGAAGCAACGACTTCAGTATCTAAGTGAGTGGGTTGAGCACCATTGCTATAGGAATCGTGAAGAGATTGCCTTGAGCGAACGGTGTCTATGCGTCGGATGCGGTCTCTGGCTCATGCCAACTGACATTCTTAAGTGGTACGAGGATAAGCATGCCTGCTGCCCAAGCTGTGGCCTTACCGGTGTCGTCGTAGGCTCGAAATCCGGCATCCCTCTGGACGAGGTTAGAAGCAATATGAAAATCGATTAGCAGCAAACACTTTTAGCCCGTTGGGCAAACCCCGAAACCCGCCTCTGTGCGGGTTTTGTCATTTCTGAAAAGAGGAAACACCCATGCAAATGCCCAACGGCGCCACTCTTGAGATCGCGTCCATCTACGGCACGGCGATCCCTTTCACCGCTCTGACCAATGCCAATCCAGCCGTCGCGACTGCTGCGGCGCACGGCCTGGCCGAGGGCGACATCATTGCCGTAAATTCTGGCTGGACCCGCCTGGATGGTCGCGGCGTTCGAGTCGGGGAGATCGCCAGCGGCACGTTCGCGCTGGAGAGCGTCAATACGACCAGCATTCAACAGTATCCCGCGGGCTCGGGGATTGGTTCCGTTCGCGAGGTGACGGCCTTCACCGAGATCTCGCAGATTACTGAGATGAATTCCAGTGGTGGTGATCAACAGTTCCTAACCTTCGGCTTCCTGGCTGACGATGATGATCGCCAGATGCCGACCACAAAGAACCCGATCACGCTGACCTTCACCGTCGCCGACGATCCGTCCAAGCCGTATGTGGCTGTCTGTGAGGCGGCGGACGATGATAAGCAGGCTCGCTTGCTTCGCCTGAACCTGCCGGGCGGTAGCAGCATTATCTACAACGGCTACGTGTCCATCACATCGACCCCGACCATGTCCCGTAACAACCTGATGACCCGTGTTATCAGCCTGGCGCTGACCGGTCGCCCAACCCGTTACGCGGCTGCGGTGTAATCCATGGCTAAGTTCAAGTTGATCCAGAAACCGACCTTCAAGGCGCCGGTGATGATCCAGCGCGCCGGCTATAACGCCGAAAAGGTGGAGTTCGAGTTTAAGTACTTGGACCGTACTGCGCTCGCCGAGCTGTACACCGGTTGGAACGAGCGGCACGACGAACTGGGCAAGCAGGTCGGCGACATGGACCTCAAAGCTTTCACCGCCGCCCAGATCGCACTGCAAGCCGATCAACTGCTGGATGTGGTTGTGGGCTGGGACATCGAAGAGGAGTTCACGCCTGAAAATGTGCGCATCCTCGTCAACTCGATCAACTCGGCGCCTAAGGCCGTGCTGAACGCTTACGCCGAAGCATTCAGTGAGGCCCGCCTGGGAAACTCCTAAGCGCCTCCCGCGCGCTGTACGAGTCCGGGCCGTCAGATGCAGATCTGTTGGCCTTCGGCTTGTCTCGCCAGGACATTCCCGACAAGGAAGTAGGCATCTGGCCCGACAACTGGGACGCCTTCAGAGTCTTCGAGGCCATGAGCACCCAATGGCGCACAGGTGCGTGCGGCGCAACAGGCATGGACTACAGCGTTCTCTCCGGGGTTATTCGGATGTGTGGCGTACCGATCAGCCAGCGACTAACCATTTTCAGCGACTTCCGCCGTATGGAGGCTGAAGCCCTGCAGGTGATGGCGGAACAGAGAGAAAACAAATGAGCACCAACTTCGCTTCCCTGGGTATTGCGGTCGAGTCGTCACAGGCCGCAAAGGCTGCTGATGATCTTGATAAGCTAGTCGATTCCGCTGAAGGCGCCCAGAAGGCCATTGATGACCTGGGCAAAACGGGCGAAGGCCTGGCCAACACCGGTAAAAAGGTTTCCCAGGCCGAAGCGGATGTTGCGCAAAGCATCGATAAATCAACGGCAGCGAGGGACCGTCAAGCCGGGGCAAGTCGCAAAGCCACTGACAGCGCAGTAGCGGAAATCTCTGTCATCAGTCAGCTCGACAAGGCCATGACGGGCAATATCTCGAGCATGGAATCGCTGGTTCAAGCCGAGGGTTTGCTGGAGCGCGCCCGCAAGGGCGGCTTGGTCACCATCGAAGAGCAGGCGAAATACCAGGATCAGCTGGGAAAGGCCTACGACAAGATTGAAAAGGCAGAAGCCAAAGAGCTGGCGCAGAAGCAGAAGCTGATCGAAGCGGAAAATCGTCAGATTGAGGCGCTGAAGCGTACCGTCAACGGGATTGATCCAGTAACCGCCAAGCTGGCGAAGCTGGAGGCTCAGGAGAAGGCGCTCAATGATCTGCACAAGTCTGGTCAGATCGACGCCGACCGTTACAACGAGGCCTTGGCCAAAATCGGTAAGGATCGGGCTGGGCTGACTGAGGCAACCGGCGCATTCGACAAACTGAAGCTCGGTACCCGCCAAGCTCAAGAAAACGTCATGCAGCTGGCTAACGCGATCCAGGCAGGCGATCTAGGCAGTGGGGCGCGCGCGATCGCTCAGTTGGGTGCTGGCGCCGGTGAATCCGCGAAGAGCCTGGCAGGGATGCTGCTTCCTGCCGGCCTGCTGGTCGCTGTGATCGGTTCGCTTGGCTATGCCTACTTCGACGCGATGAAACAGGCGCGCGAGTTCAATGCTGCGATCAACGGCGGCACAAATGGCGCGGGGCAAACTATTGCCAGCCTGAAGGATATGGCCGACGGCGCTGGGCGTGTTACCGGTAACCTGTCCGGTGCGCGAGAGGCCGTTGTTTCGCTTGCGTCTGGCGCGGCCACCAGCGGCACCCAGATGCGCAATCTGGCTGAAGCAGCAGCCGCAGTCAGCGAAGTTACCGGTCAGGGGGCGGGCGAACTCGCCAAGTCCTTTGCCACCGCTGGCGATACAGCAACTGAAGCCGCCAGCAAGATCAGCAGTCAGTACGGATTGATCACCCTCGAGCAGTACCAGGTGATCAAGGGGCTGGATGACCAGGGCGACAGCCAGCGTGCCCTGGATGTGCTCAGCGAAGATTTGAATCAGGCCGCCTTGACGCGCCTGAAGACTTACCGCGAGTCGTTATCCGACGTAGAGCGCGACTGGGACAGGATCAAGAGCGCCATCAAAGGCGCGTACGCAGAAGTCCGGTCGGAGATATTCCCTGACCTGGCCAAGCAGATCGAGATCACCCAGCGCGTTCTGGATACCCGCAAAGGCGGCGGAATTGCGGGCGCCATCTCTAACGGTCTCAGTTCCTTGAACTCGGCTCTTGGTCTGGGCACCGGTGAGCATGACGACTCAACTGAGGCGCTTGAGAAAAAACTTGCCGACCTGAAGGCCAGACAGACTGCCAGCTCTAACCTGGCAATTGTCACCGGTGAGAACGCCGACGCAAACCAGAAGGCAATCGAGGCTCAGAAAGCGCTGGATGCGCAACTCGACAACGTCAACCCTCTGAACAAGCGCAAAGCGGGACTGGAGAAGCTGAACAATCAGTTCAAAGCGCTTTACGAGAATGCAGAAAAGGCAGGGCAGAAATCGCCACTGCTTGACGGTGTGAGCTACGACGGCAAAAAGTTTTCCGGTGGTGCGTACGACATTCTTTTGAAAGGCCTTGGGGATAAAAACAAGGACCCGAAAACCGCCGGCACCCAAGTTGATCTGACCAGCTTCAACAACGCCAAGAACGACTTGGCTGCGATCACCGACACCTACAAGAACTATCAGAAGGAACTGGAGGCGGCACAGAAGGCTGGCCTACTGTCTGAGGAAGACTATCTGCTGCGGCGCCAGGCGCTGATCGGGAATCAGCTCGACCAGACAACGGCAGCCTACGAAGCAGAGATTGCGGCGCTTGAGTCCGCCAAGGGCAAGAAGTCCACGTCGGCTGCGCAAAGCATCCTGCTGGACCAGAAGATCGCCGACGCGCGCGCAGGAATGGTCAAGGCGCAGAAGGATGCCGACAGTCAGCTTGAAGTGCTCGCCACCAACGAAACCGGGCGCCTGGCAAAGCAGGAGCGGGCGATCAGCACGTACGTGCAGGCGCTGGGGCAGCAACAGAGGGCCTTGGAGCTTGCAGGTCAGCGTGCAGTGCTCGGCGTGGGTCAGGGTGACCGCCAGAACGCGCTGAGCGGCGAACTGAACAGCCAGCAGGACCGGTTTGCTCAGCAGTCGCTGGAGCTTGCCAACCAGAAATCCGACCCATCGCGGAACATGTCGGAGGAAGAGTTTAAGCGCAAATCGCAGGCTCTCGCAGACGCGAACAAGGCCGCGACGAACCAGATCCGGCAGAACTATGCGGATGTGGAGAATGCCCAGGGCGATTGGACGAAGGGCGCAACGGCAGCCTGGGATAACTACCTGGATTCGGCGCGCAACATCGCCGGGCAAACCAAAAGCCTTTTCGGCAACGCCTTCAGTTCCATGGAGGATTCCATCGTCAACTTTGCCATGACCGGGAAGGCGTCGTTCTCGGACTTCGCCAAATCGATCCTGGCCGACATGGCGCGTATCGCGACCCGCCAAGCCAGCTCCGCATTGCTGGGCAGTCTGGTGGGCGCGGCGGCAAGCTACCTCGGAGGTAGTGCTGCTGGTGGAGGCAACGGCATGGCCGCCGGGTCTGCCGGTGCCACGTCGTCGAACCTCGGGGCGTCATCGGCCGGATACTCCAGCACCTACTTTCCCCAGGCTTTGGGCGGCGCGTGGTCGAGCGGTGTGCAGATGTTCGCCGACGGCGGTGCGTTCACGAACTCCATCGTCAGCAAGCCCACGGCTTTCGGGATGGCCAATGGCAAAACCGGCGTCATGGGTGAAGCTGGTGAGGAGGCAATCATGCCGCTGACCCGGACGTCGAGCGGCAAGCTTGGGGTTATGGCCATGGGCGGCGGTGGGGCTGGCGGAACGCAGATCAATGTCGAGGTGCATATCGATGGCGACGGCAACGCTACCTCCTCGGCTGATGCACCTGGCTATGACCTCTTCGGCAAGGAGTTGGCGACGTTCGTAGAGCAGAAATACCAGGAACTGCGGAGCAGGGACATGCGCCAGGGCGGCGTCATCAACAACGCAATTAAGGGGCGATGATGGCTATCGAACGATTCACCTGGGCAACAGAGAAGGGCGCGGAAGGCGATATTGCCCAGCGCGTCCGCTCCAAGCAGTTTGGCGATGGCTACGAGCAATCGGTCGAGGATGGGATCAACAACCGGTCGCAATCCTGGCCGGTGACCTTTACCGGCCTGAAGCCGCGCATTAAGGAAATCATGTACTTCCTCGACCGGCACAAAGGGGCGAAGGGCTTCCTCTGGGAACCGCCCCTGGGTGAGCTTGGCCTCTACAAGTGCAACGGCTACAAGCCAGCGCATCGCGGCGGCCAGGTCTACGCCATCACTGCGACTTTCCAGCAAACCTTTCATCCCTGAGATAACTGCCCATGGCACTGATCACGGACATCCAGAAACTGCAGCCCGGCGGCGAGATTCGCCTGTTTGAAATTGATGGGACCGAGTACGGCGCGGATTACCTGCGTTTCCATGGTCACGCCATTCCGCACACGCGAGAGGAATTGCTTGCCTACGAAGGGTCCGAAGAGGACCTGCCGGCCAAGTCGATTATCTGGCAGGGCGAGGAGTTTGCAGCCTGGCCGGTGCAGATCGAGGGTATCTCCTCGAGCAGCGACGGCACCGCCTCTCGGCCGACTTTCGCCGCCGGCAACGTCAACGGGCGCGTCACGGCGCTGTGTCTGGCCTTCGAGGACATGCTCAAGTTCAAGCTCACGGTCCGTGAGACGCTGGCCCAGTACCTGGACGCGGCGAACTACCCTGACGGTAACGCAACTGCCGACCCAACTCAGGAAGCGCTGGAGATCTGGTACATCGACCAGAAAACCAGCGAGGACGGTGAGGCGGTGGTCTGGGAGCTGTCCTCCCCGGGCGAGATCGATAACCACGGGCTTCCCGGGCGCCAGATGACAACCTTCTGCCACTGGGCCATGACCAATGGGTATAGGGGGCCGGATTGTGGCTACACCGGCGCGGCCATGTTCGACGACGAGGACAACCCCACGGATGACCCAGCACTGGACCAGTGCAAGGGGTGCCTGTCGTCCTGCAAGCTGCGCTTCGGCGAGAACAACGAGCTCAGTTTCGGTGGATTCCCCGCCGTCAGCTTGATTTCGAGGAGCTGACCATGCGTAAGCACATCATCGCGGCCATCCAGGCGCACGCGGCGGCGGAATATCCGCGCGAGTGCTGCGGTCTGTTGTTGGCCATCGGGCGCAAGCAGAAGTATTTCCCGTGCCGGAACATCGCCAAGGAGCCGAACCAAGAGTTCCGGCTCGATCCCGAGGACTACGCTGCGGCGGAAGACCTGGGCGAAGTTATCGGCATCGTTCACTCACACCCGGACGCCACCAGCAGGCCGTCACCGCATGACCTGGCCATGTGCGAGGCCACGGCGTTGCCCTGGCACATTCTGTCGTGGCCCGAGGGCGACATGCGCACGATCACTCCAACGGGCAGCACGCCGCTGCTCAAGCGACCGTTCGTGCATGGGGCCTGGGACTGCTGGCAGGTCTGCGTTGACTGGTATCAACGTGAGTGGGGCCTTGAGTTCGAAGCATTCCAGCGCACCGATGGTTGGTGGGAGAGTGCGGAGAACACCAGCCTGTACGAGGCGAACTACGAGGCTGCCGGTTTCGTGCGTGTCGACCGCCCACAGCGCGGCGACATGATCGTTATGCAGGTTGGCCGGACGGCCCACCCGAACCACGCAGGCATATACCTTGGCAACGATCCTTCGCTACCTGGCGAGGAGTCTGGAGCGTTCGGCCCTGGTCCGTTCCTGCTGCACCACCTGTACGGGAGGCCTTCTGAAATCATCGTATACGGCGGCCCATGGCATGACCGAAGCCGGCTGATCTTGAGGCAAAAAGGCAAAAGTTCGGGGGCTGTGACCCCAAATGAATTTAAGCGTCGTTCGGTTTCATCGCCGCACACCTTCTGACTTGTGTTGCAAGAGCAGCTAAAATTGCGCTGCTATCGGGTGTGTTAGAATTTTTTGTTTGCTTCGTATAGGTGTCGGCAATAGCGTTATCAAGATATGCATATGCTTGTATCGTAAGCTTCGATACGAGCTTCGATGCGGCGGACTGAACCACATAGTTGCTATCCTGTGAATTAATTACCGAGTCACCGAGCTCCTTATATAGAGATTTCGCCTCATTGCAGTATTGTGTGCGAACTTCGAGGGTTTTCGTTTGTAAGAAGGTATTCTGCTCACGAGTGGATTTTACGTTTTCCAGGGCAATTAAGTTATCTTGTTTGAGCTTTTCCACTGACAGCATGTGCTCTTGCTTCGTGTTTTCTAAGTCCGTATTGGACTTGTTGTTTGAATAGGTGGAGTAGCCGGTAGCTAGGGAAGTGGCGACTACAGATACGATTGCGACCCAGTTGGAACTGCTCATTTCTATTCTGCATCCATGGATTAAAAAAGGGGCGAATTTTAGCGAATGGCTATGCTGAGCGCACCTGTCAAGACCGATTCTTTGCATGTCGAATTCTTGTTGCCGAGTCTCAGTGCTACAGTTCCGCCAAACCAAAGAGGGAACGACATGCGGATTTTGATAGCGGCTGTGGCGGTGGCGATGCTGGCGGGGTGCGCCTCATCGGCGATCTCAGTGCGGGATGCGAAGCCGGTACCGTCCGATGAGGTCTATGCCTTCCAGACTAAACCGTCTGGCGAGAGCGGAAAAATCACCGTGGTACGCGACTCGGGCGCTGTCGGCTCTGGCTGCGACATTGTTGTTTATGTCGACGGCCGCATGGCTGCAAAAATCGGTACTGGTCAGCGGGCTACATTCTACCTTCCGCCGGGATCGCCCAATCTGGGCGCCGGTCTAGCAGGCTCTGGCTTGTGCGCAGGCGCTGCAATTCGAACCATCGCAGCGACGGTTCAGCCTGGCAAGGAAAGCCTGTACCGCATCAGCGGCGACATGGCCGGGTTCTACATTGGGCCCTATGTCGATTACAACTGAACCAAGAAAGCCATGAAGCCGCCTCCGGGCGGTTTTTTATTGTCCGGAGAAAGTGATGCAGGCATCAGCGATCAACTATCAACCCATGACAACGATTCGTCTGCACGGGCAGTTACGTCAGTTCGGGAAGTCGTTCAGGCTCGCGGTGAAATCGCCGGCGGAGGCGATCAAAGCACTATGCGTGCAGATCCCTGGGTTCGAGCGGTTTCTTTCGAATGCCAAGTCTCGAGGCCTTGAATTCGCGGTGTTTCGCGATAAGCGCAATATCGGGGAGAAGGAGCTGAGCTACAACGGTTCCGGAGACATCCGCATTGCGCCCGTGGTCGTAGGCAGCAAGCGCGGCGGCATCCTTCAAACCATCGTCGGTGCGATCTTGATTGTTGTGGGTGTTATTTTCTCTGCAACGCCTTTCGGTACTCCGCTCATAGGAGCGGGCATTGGTCTTGTCGCCGGCGGTGTTATCCAGATGCTGAGCCCTCAAGCCAGCGGACTTAAAACCAGTGCCGCCCCCGAGAACACCCCCGGCTACGCCTTCGGCAGCGCCAAGAACACAACGGCCTCCGGCAATCCTGTCTCGCTTTGCGCTGGCCGCCGGCGATGGGGTGGCGCAATTATTAGCGCTGCCATCTATGCCGAAGATCAGTTGTAGTCTATATTCTGACGCTCTGAATAGCGCTAAGAAATGGAGTTTTATGGCGACGTTAGGTGTGGTAATTAAACTTGATGACGAAAAAAATCTTTCAAAAGTTTTTGAAGGGTTTGGTTTTCAGTATTTTGATGAGGAGTTTCTAGAGCACCATCCCTCTAAGTTTAAGTACGTTGCTTTTGTTGTTGGTAATTCGATTCGAGCAGTTGCAAAAATCGATGAGATTACAATTAGCACTGAAGATCCGAGCTTTGCAGGGTTTCGATTTTCTGAAATTGTTAAGAAGAGCTACATCAGCACAGTCCCAGTGCCAGGGACTAAGTGGCTTAACGAATATAACAAGCAAGATTTAGAAGATCTTTTTAATGGGCGGGATAACGTTTTAGCTCGGCCGGAGCCTCTTAAAGAATCAATAGATATGAAAGCTGTTATTTCTCAGCTGGCGGATGCGTATGGTGTTGCGACACGAAATATACAGATAACAATAACTGGTTGAATCTTTCAAATAAAACCGCCCCCGGGCGGTTTTTTTACGTCTGGAGAAAAGCATGGGCGCAGCACGCAAGATCGATGTCTATGGCGCCAAGGGCGGTTCCGAGAAGCCTAAAACCCCAACCGAGGCACCAGACAGCCTGCGCTCCGTCGCAATTGCGAAAATGCTTATTGCTGTGGGTGAGGGCGAGTTTGATGGTGCTCCTACCGCCAAGGACATCTTTCTCGACAACACACCGCTGCAAGACCCGCAGGGGAACATGAACTTCCCGAACGTGAAGTGGGAGTGGCGCAGCGGGGCTGTGGACCAGTCCTATATCCAGGGCATCCCATCGGTCGAGAACGAAACAACCATCAGCACCGAGCTGCGCAGCGGCACGCGGTGGGTTCGAGCGATCACCAATACCCAGCTCTCAGCTGTACGTGTGCGCTTTGCCTGGCCTGCGCTCCAATCGGTGGATTCCGGCGGCAACATCAACGGTTACACGATCGGGTATAAGATCGAGTTGGCAACGGATGGTGGAACTTACCAGGAGGTTTTGAACGAGGCAGTATCCGGCAAGACCACCAGCTTGTACGAGCGAACCCGGCGAATCAATCTGCCGCGCGCGACAACCGGGTGGCTGTTGCGCATCACTCGACTGACTGCAAACCAGAACAACAATAAAATCTCCGACACCATGCAGATTGCCGGCTTCACTGAGGTGATCGACGCCAAGATCCGGTATCCGAACACCGCGCTGCTTTACATCGAGTTTTCTGCGGAACAGTTCCGCAGCATCCCAGCAGTGACGATCGAGTGCGATGGTCGGAAATGGCAGGTGCCGAGCAACTACGACACCAGGTCGCGCACCTACACGGGCGTCTGGGACGGAACGTTCAAAGAGGCCTGGACCGACAACCCTATTTGGCACACTTACGGCATAACCACGAGCGACCGTTTCGGCCTTGGCCGTCGTATCAAGCCGTGGATGGTGGACAAGTGGGAGCTCTACCGCATCTCGCAGTACTGCGATCAGCTGATTCCGGACGGCAAGGGCGGCATGGAGCCGCGTTTCCTCTGCAACTTGAACCTGCAGAGCAAGGCTGACGCCTGGTCGCTACTGCGCGATATCTCGGCGATTTACCGCGGCATGACCTACTGGGCCCAAGGCCAGGTATTCACGTTATCGGACATGCCGCGTGCCACTGACTTCGACTTCGCCTACACCCGGGCGAACGTGATCGATGGCAAGTTCACTTACTCCAGCGCATCGGAACGTACCCGTTACAGTCGCGCGCTGGTCAGCTATGACAACCCGCTGAACAACTTCGACACCGACGTAACGGCTGTGACCGATCCGAAGCTGCAGCGGCGCTACGGCGACAACCCGCTGGAGATCAGTGCCATCGGCTGCACCCGCGAATCCGAGGCTCAGCGCCGGGGCAAGTGGGCGCTGCTCACGAACTCCAAGGATCGGGCCGTCACTTTCAAGGTCGGCCTCGACGGGCGCATCCCGCTGCCTGGCTACGTAATCCCGATCGCCGACGAACTCCTGGCCGGTCGGCCGGTTGGCGGGCGTATCTCGGCGGTGAACGGGAAGGTCATCACCCTGGACCGTGACACCCAGGCAAAGCCAGGCGACCGCCTTATCCTCAACCTGCCCGACGGCAAGTGCGAGGGCCGCACCGTGCAGCTGGTAAGTGGCCGACAGATCACTGTGACCGTTGCCTACTCCGTTGCGCCTGAGCGAGAGCTGGTGTGGGCGCTGGATGCCGACGACCTGGCCATTCCGCTTTATCGCGTGGTCAGCGTGGCGCGGCCGGAGCCTGGCGTGTTTGAAATCTCCGCGGTGCAGTACGACCCGAGCAAGTTCGATCACATCGACACCGGCGCCCGGCTGGAGGAGCGCCCAATCAGCGTTGTGCCAATTACCGTGGTACCGGCGCCGGCGAGCGTCGACATCACGTCGAACTACTCCGTTGACCAAGGTCTGGCCATCAGTACCATGAACATCTCGTGGCCCGCTGTGGCTGGCGCGGTTGCGTATGACGTGGAGTGGCGCAAGGACAGCGGCAACTGGATCAAGCTGCAGCGCACGGGCGCAACAAGCGTGGACGTCACCGGAATTTACTCGGGCGCCTACCTGGCCCGGGTGCGTTCGGTGAGCGCCTTCGAGATCTCGTCGATCTGGAAGAGCTCCAACCTGACCAACCTGGAAGGGAAGGTTGGCTTGCCGCCAGCGGTGTCGTTCCTGACCACCACCAGCGAACTGTTCGGCATCGGTATTCGCTGGGGTTTCCCTGCTGGCGCCGAGGACACCCAGCGCACCGAGCTGTGGTATGGCCAGGCCAATGACTTGTCGGTGGCAACCAAGCTGGCGGACCTGGCGCACCCTCAGGCGGATTACAGCATGCAGGCGCTCCAGGCCGGCGCGCAGTTCTTCTTCTGGGCCCGCCTGGTGGATAGGACCGGCAACATCGGCCCGTTCTATCCGGTCGGTAATGGCGTGATGGGCCAGGCCAGCGCAGATGCGGCGCCGGTGCTGGAGTTGATCGCCGGACAGGTCGGCCGCACGGAGCTTGGCCAGGACATCGTCGACGAAATTGACAAGATTCCAGGGCTGCAGGCGCAGATTGATGCGCTCGATGGGCTGTCGGCCTACGACCCAGAGTCGGTTTACCTCGAGGGCGACTTGGTGGTGGTCGGAAAGCGGATCTACCAAGCCACGCAGTTGGTGCCGGTGGATACCTCGCCGCCGAACGCCGCGTACTGGGTGGACGTTGGTCAGGTGCTGGTCACCGCCAACGGACTGGCGCGCCAGGTAGAGCTCAACACCACCAGCATCACTGAGTTGGACGGTGTGGTCACTGCCCAGGCGTCGAGCCTTCAGTCCTTGCAGTCAGCCTATCGGGATGACACCGGCGAGGGCGACCTGGCGGATGCGCTCCAGGGGTACAACGCCTCGGCGAGTTTCGCGCAGGAAGTGAAGACGCGCGCCTCGCAGAACTCGGCCATGGTGCAGCGGCAGACGGAGCTCACCGCTTCGGTGGCTGAAGTTAGCGGCTCGGTGACCGAACTCGAAAGCGTCGTGGTCAGCGATCGCGAGGCGACTGCGCAGGCTATTCAGCAGGTTGGCGTCGCCATCGGGGAAAACACGGCTGAAATCCAAACGGTAAGCCAGGCACAGGCCGATACAGACGGCAAGCTGTCCACCATGTGGTCCGTGAAGATGCAGCTCAATCAAAACGGGCAGTACGTGTATGCAGGTGTCGGTCTCGGAATCGAGAACGTTGAAGGTGTTCTGCAAAGCCAGTTTCTGGTCAGCGCTGATCGTTTCGCAATCGTCAACACCATTGCTGGCGGCGCCGTCAGCGTTCCTTTCGCCGTACAGGGTGGCCAAGTGTTCATGAACTCGGCCTTCATTCAGGACGGTAGCATCACCATGCTCAAGATCGGGCAGGCGCTGCAATCTGACAACTACGTCGCCGGGGTTCAGGGGTGGCGCCTCGATAAGGCAGGCAACCTTGAGTTCAACGGACCTGCACCTGGTGGTGGGCGCCTGACCATGACCAACCGCGCAATTAAGGTCTACGACGAGAGCGGCGTTAAACGCGTGCAGCTTGGAGATTTAACAGCATGATAGGGGGGCTCAGGATATGGGGCGCTACAGGCGTTCTGGAGTTAGATGAAAACACGTTTACTGTTGGGGTTACCTATTCAGCAGTGATTGGTACGTCAGGACGAAGTACGTTTATCTCTATCCCTGGAGTTGACCCATCTACCCATTCTGCTGTCTGCGTGCCTATATCCGACTACACCACAGACGCGCAGAGCCCTTACGCTATTCAGTTCACACCAGTAGTTGGTTCTGGAGGGGTAACTATATATTTTGGGTGCCCATCAAGATCGACTGGTCCTATAGGATTAACCCCTCAAAGGCTGTTAGTCATGAGGTACAGATAATGGCTTTTGGATTAACTTATGTGAATAGCGGTAATGTAGTAACTTTGGATTCTGAGTTTTCTAGATTGGTTGTAATTGCTCGCGGCACATGGAGCGGAAACGGATCCGGGGTCGGTGTGTCTTTCCCTGCCGTTGTAACAACTGCCGAACCGCCATTGGTGTTTGTAAGGCCTAACCAATCGAATACATTTTGCTTTTGCAAAGTCTATGGCTCAGCCGGCGCCTGGTCTGGTTTTTCCTTCTCTGGCGTTTCGGGGCAGGGAACATCAGGCTCATGGTTTTCCGCTGCTTTTAAGTCGCAAGAAACGGCTAAGTTCGGATTAAGGCTTTGGGACGGATCTTCCAAGTTGCTTTTCGACAATGGAACCCCGGCTGCCCAGTTTACGAGAACCATATCCGGATGGAGCTACCTCGGAGCTGAGCAGACAAGTCAGGGCGTGTACAGGTTGAGCTGGACCGCATATTCCCCTTTAAATACTGGCGACTATATGCTGTTGAACAACATTGCAATGGATGTTGCGGGCGGTACCTCAAGGCAAGGAAACATGTATGCAGTCTGGGATTATGGCAATAACCGATTGGTTATTCAGGTTATCGGTGTTGATATACAAACAACTTTATATACGCCAGTTGTCTGGGCCAAACCAATTTCCTAGAGGTATCACATGACCTGGTACAAAACAGGAACTGTCGCTGTTACGCAGGGCAGTAATGCTGTGATCGGCACCGGCACATCGTTCATTGCGAACTCACGCGTCGGTGACGCCTTCCGTGGTCCTGACGGTGAATGGTACGAAGTCACCAACATTGCCAGCGACACGGCATTGTCGATCGCACCGAATTACCAGGGCTCCGCAGTGACTTCGGGTGGCTACTCGCTCGCACCTATGCAGGGCTACGTGAAAGACTCCGCTGACGCCCTGCGCGCAGCCACCCAGATGATCGCCAGCGGCGTTGCTGACATGCAGGACCAGGTGGCGACCGCAACCGAGGCTGCTGAGTCTGCTGCGCTGTCTAAGGCGGGTGCTACTGAACAGGCAGGTATTGCCACCGCTGCTGCTTCTTTGTCCACAGATAACAGAGACGCTGCACAGCTGGCTGCTCAGCAAAGCGCCTCTTCTGCTCAAGCATCAGGTGCAGCCGCAGATCGGTCAGAAACTGCTCGGGATTCGATTGTTCAATCGGAGCAGGCGGCCGCGGCTTCAGCAGCTGCAGCGGCTGATTCCGCTGCCCACGCCGAGGAGGTAACCATAGGCAAGGCTGCAAGCGGGGACAACAACGACATTACGTCGCTGCAGGTCTTAAGCGCCAGCGGGTTTGACAAGATTAGACAGGGCTTGTCCCCAATGGTTGGTGCTACTGCAACTGCTGCGGGAGTAAAGGGGCTTGCGCCTGCACCAGGTATTGCCGATCGCGATAAATTCCTCAAGGGTGATGGGAGTTACGGCGACGCCGGCGGCGGTTTGCCGGTTGGTGCGATGACCCAGTGGAAGTTCAACCGAGCGACTATTCCTGGTGGGCAGCTTCCTCTGGACGGCCAGCGAGTCACCAACGGCCGTGCGCTTTATCCGGAGTTGTGGGCGCTGCTCCAGCCATTCTGTGTATCCGATGCAGTTTGGCTAGCGGCCCCGTATACCAGCCGAGGATTGCCATCTAGCGGTGATGGTTCGACGGACTTTCGCCTCCCGGACGATAACGGCAAGCATCCAGACGGCAATACTATTTCTGCGATGGTTTTCCGTGGTGACGGCAAGAATTCTGCAGGCGCACCGGGGCTGCATCAGGCTGACCAAATTCAAGGCATGAAGTTTAAAACTGCTCAGGCATCTTCAACTTCTGGTTCCTTCGGTCCCTATACTGCGGACACGGCAACTACCGCAGGCCTTGGAACGAATGCGGGTATTGCTACACTTTATAGTGTTCACACTGGCGCCCCAGTAAATGACGGTATCAACGGTACGCCGCGTGTAGGTAGCGAGACCCGCCCGGCTAGCACTACGGGAATATGGTGCATCGTTGCCGCAAAGACCGCAGTAAACCAAGGAACTGTTGACGTAACTGTTTTATCTAATACCGTTAATCAACAAGGGGTTACTCTTGGACAAAATACTGCTGCAATTTCTGACCTTCAGTCTAAGCAAGTTGTAACCAAAAAATGGACGAGTGCCGATCTTGCTTGGACAAACGGCGGAACTCTGAACCTTACGCATACGCTAGGGAGCCTCTGGTCATTTGCAGTTATCAAACTCAAATATAAACAGGCTATTAATGGAATGGCGGTCGGTGAGCTTTCGCAAATTTCTTCAATCCTGACGACTGTATCTGGCTCGGGTAACTTTGGGGCGGAAATAAGGAGGCCGACAACTACAGCCGCAACTTTGCAAATTGCAAGTAACGGTATGTTTTCAGCCTCTGCATCGGGGGCAGCTACTACCGTAACCCCCGCTCAGGTAGATATTGTTGTGGAGCTATACGCATGATTGAAGAAACGGTTAAATTTATTGAGGAGCTTCAAGGTTCTGAGCTTTTCCATTATGTAAACGCCAATGGTGTATATCTTGGTGGGTGGAATGGGGACCCGCCCTTTGGGTCTATAAAGGCTCCAGCGCCGGAATGGGCGGATCAGGTTTGGAGCTTTGATACCTTGACCTGGTCGGAAAGCCCCTCCCAGCTCATCGCCACCGAGAACGCCTGGCGGGAGGAGCAAATGCCCCTCGCGCAGCAAACCGTGACCGCCCTCACCTATGGAGAGGAGGGTATTTCTGGAACCGTTTCTGGGTGGCAGAAATACTGGCTGGCCCTGCGCAAGTGGACCGCCGATAACCCTGAATTCCCTGACAGCGGCAAGCGTCCTGTCGCGCCGACCTGACGCTACCGAACACCAGAACCCGCTAAGAGCGGGTATTTTTTTGCCCGGAGATAACCATGCCGATTACCGAGCAGCAGTTGCTGCAGATCCTCCCGAACGCCGGCCGCCAAGCCGGCGTTTTTGTTCCTGTGCTGAATGCTGCCATGGGCAAGTACGGGATCGTGACCAAACTGCGTATCGCCGCATTCATCGCCCAGGTCGGGCACGAGTCGGGCCAACTTCGCTACGTGCGCGAGATATGGGGCCCCACGGCGCAGCAGGCCGGCTACGAGGGTCGTGCCGACCTGGGCAACACCGTGCCGGGCGATGGCTCCAAGTACAGAGGACGGGGCCTTATTCAGATCACTGGACGGGCGAACCATGCCGCGTGCGGGGAAGCGTTGGGCGTAGACCTCATCAGCAACCCTGAACTGTTGGAGCAGCCGCAGTACGCCGCGATGTCGGCGGCCTGGTTCTGGTCGACCAAGGGCCTGAACACGCTTGCGGACCAGGGCGACTTCGTGAAGATCACCCGTCGCATCAATGGCGGGCTCAACGGCCTTGAGGATCGCCAGCAGTTGTGGGAGCGGGCGAAGAAGGTGTTGGCGTGACGCCGGTGCAGAAGCTGGTCGGGCTGGTGGTGTTGATCGTGGTGCTGATGGCCGGCGCCGCGGGCGTCACCTGGCAGGTTCAGGACTGGCGGATGGGCAAGAAGCTCGCTGAGCAGGCCAGCCTGCACAAGGATGACCTAGCCACGATCTCGAATGCCGCCGCCAACCAGGTCCGCACCGAGCAGGACAAGCGCCTGGCTACCGAACAGGCCCTGGCCACCTCCGACCAACAACACACCAAGGAGATATCCGATGCACAGCGCAACCAGGCTCGCCTGCGCGATCGCCTTGCCACTTCTGATCTGCGGCTGTCAGTCCTTCTCGACGCAACGGACCCAGCCAGTGGCTGCAACGTGCCTTCCGCCCCCGGCGCCGTCGGCGTGGTTCATGCAGTCCGTCGAGCCCAACTTGACCCAGCGCATGCTCAACGAATTCTCGCCATCACCAGCGATGGAGACCGAGGATTGATCGCGCTGCGTGCTTGTCAGGCATATGTGCGCGTTGTATCAGGCAGCAGGTTGAGAGGAGGTCAGGCTAGTGAACCGCCGATGCCAGAGGCGCCTGAGCAGCATTAAATTTGGAAATCTCATGAACCCAAAACCGGCGATATTTAGTCTGGTCGGGTGGTATTGGTGCTTGCATGGACCATGAAGCGTCCCCACGTAAAGCGGCGCGGTAGGCCTGCCATTCCTTTGCTTCCGCCATGTCACTAGCGCTTTCTTTGTCGTCAAACCAACCCAATATGTAGACCTCGCCCTGATCTCTCCCGTGTTCAACAAGCAGATAGATGTCTTTCATAACGTGGATCCGTAGCAACGTGCTTCCCCGACGCGGGGCACTTATCGAATCTATCGGCGAAGTCCTGAATATATTTAGGGGGCATGTGTACTTGTACATTTCCGGGCGCGTAGGGCATCCAAGCCACCCGCAGGTGTCTTCATCAAGGTTCATGACGGGAAACCCGAATGCTGTATGCGCATGCAGTAATTGAGCTTTTGACGTGACGCCGATTTGAGGCGATGAGCTATAGGATTTACTCCGGCGCCATGAGCACTGCCAGGGTAAGTTTTATGAACTCTTCGTTCTCGTCGATGGTGTGCAGAGCGCCCCGGATATTCTCGGCTACATCTGCGGAGCCGCGCTGCTCGACCCAATTCGACAACTCCATGATGGAGGCTTCCAGGGCCAGCTGGTTTTCGTAGAGTTTGGAGAGTAGGGACGGGAGTAGGTCTGTATTCGGCATGTCTATTCCTCCTTGAAGTGAACAGCTTAGCGGGGGGCTTAATCTGGGGGATTTGATTTAGTCGGCAGGACGCAGCGAGGGGGGGTATGCAGTTTCGGCATGGGATAAAATTTTCCCGTTGGGACCAGTCTTGGGACCAACGGGTGCATTTCGGTGTGCTATTGCTGATTACTTATGACGACTTGGCCCAGCAAACACTGATCAACAGTAATCATCAGAATGCGTTTCATACCGCATGGTGATGTTAGCTGTGGAGATCAATTACTTTACCTATCAATGGGTTGCGAGCGTGGCGGCA
>Ga0307405_10000209_pt1 | contig 21068 bp, 19 predicted proteins | sample 322Cmetagenome_2_FD_203311 | JGI IMG/M metagenome (GOLD analysis project Ga0307405, IMG submission 203311) | Maize rhizosphere microbial communities from greenhouse at UC Davis, California, United States - 322HYB-C-1 | ecosystem: Host-associated > Plants > Roots > Rhizosphere > Soil | place...
AGCGCCGAGCGCCGAGCGCCGAGCACCGTTCCGTGTGGCCCCACACTTGCCCGATGATGAGGCACACGCCACACGAGACCGCCATGTCCTCATTTGCGACGTACCTGATCGGGTTCCTCGTCCTCATCGTCGGGCTGGGCATCGCTGCGTATCTGCTCAACGTGCCACCCATGTGGATACTCGTCGGCGCAGTCGTCCTCGTCGGCATCGGCATTCTGTTGGCGACGACGCGCACCAAGCCCCGCGACCCGCCAACCCGCTCGTCGCTCTGACGCGGCCCCGAGTCTGACGCGCTCCACTCGTCGCCCCGCCGCCGGATGCGCGCGCCGGGCCGCTGGCGAGCCGATGGAGAGCGGAATTCCGCGTCAGGCGGCCGGTCGAGCAGCCGGCGAACAGACCAGTAAACACCCGCCGGTAGCTCAGCCGTGCGGGGCCGGGAGGGTGTCGGCGACACCCTCCCGGCGCAGTTGACCCCATCTGTACCCGCTGTTATCCTGCCGGTCCTGCGTAGCATTCTGGCGCGAGACGGCGCACTGTCTCGCCTCACCTTCCGGACAGGTAAGGGGCGTGTATGCAGCAAGCGACCGAGAGCAGGTCCAAAGGGTTCTTTCGTTCCACCCCTTCCACCGCTTTCGATCAATACCTGCACGACATCCAGAAGCTCCCCCTCATCAGCGACCCAGAAGAAGAGCGCCGACTCGCACGCCGGGCACAGAAGGGTGACGAAAAAGCCGCCGAGCGGCTCGTCACGGCGAACCTCCGGTTCGTGATCTCGTACGTGAAGAAGTACCAGGGCCATGGGCTGGAGCTCAGCGAGCTCGTGGCGATCGGAAACGAAGGCCTCCTGAAAGCGGTCAGAAAATTCGACCCCGATCAGGGGGTCAAATTTATTTCGTACGCGGTGTGGTGGGTGCGGCAGGCAGTGCTCAAAGCACTCGCCGAGCAGACTCGCTCGGTGCGCATCCCACTCAATCAGAACTCGCAGCTCATCAAGCTCGCTCGCGCCGAGACCATCCTCGCGCAGGTGCTCAAGCGCGATCCGACCGACACCGAGATCGCCCGCCTCGTCGAGGAGTCCCCCGACGTCGTGCGCTCCGCCCGCCAGATGTCGGCCACCGAGGTCTCCCTCGACGCCCCCGTCGACCGGTCGGACCGGGAGGCGAGCACCCTCGGCGAGCGCTTCGCTGGCGTCGACGGCGGCGACATCGAGGACGTGACCGACTTCAAGCTGATGCGTGAGTTCATCGACCGCGCCTTCCGCAAGTACCTCACGCCCCGCGAGCGGAAGATCCTCTACCTCTACTACGGGCTGGAGGAAGGCTCCGAGGCCATGACGCTCGAGCGCATCGGCGCGCTGATGGGCGTCACGCGCGAGCGCATTCGGCAGATCCGGGAGCGCGCCTTCGAGAAGCTGCGCGAGTCGCCTGACGGCACCGCGCTCGCCGGCTTCTGGACGGCAGCATAACGGCGGCTCTCGGCTTTCCGCTCTCGGCTCTCGGCTACTGCGGAGAGCAGGAACCCCTCGGCCTCGGGAGGACGTGCCCCGCGCCGAGGGGTTCCTGGCAAACGCCCCAGCCGAGACCCGAGGGCCGAGAGCCGAGAACTGTCGTTCCGGCGCACGGCGCCGTAGGTTCCACATGTGAGCGCCAGCCGCCTCCCGCTCTTCCCGCTCCCGCTCGTCCTCTTCCCGGGCGTTCCCCTGCCCCTGCACGTCTTCGAGCCGCGCTACCGCCAGATGTTAGCCGACTGCCTGGCGGCGGACCGCAGGTTCGGGATCGTCTTCCGGCCGGAGGAGATCGAGGAGCGCGACCTGCCGCCGGGCCACGTGGGCTGCGTCGCCCGCATCGACAAGAGCGAAGTGCTGCTCGACGGTCGCTCGAACATCGTCGTCATCGGGGTCGAGCGCTTCGCGCTGACGCGCATCGTCGATTCGACGCACCCGTATCATGTCGGCGAAGTGCAGCGCTACGAGGACACCGCCGAGCCGAGCGAGGCGCTGGAGCCGACCGCCGAGCGGGTGCGCGCGCTCTTCGCGCGCGTCGGCCGCGCCGCGCGTACGCTCGCCGACGACAGCGACCCCCTGCCCGAGCTGCCGCGCGACACGGGATTGCTGTCGTTCGCCGTCGCGTCGCTGATCGACCTGGACGCGCCGGCCCGACAGCGACTCCTGGTGTCGCGGTCGGCGCTCGGCCGCCTCCGCGAGATCGACGCGCTCCTCCGGCCGGCCGTCGAACCGATCGAGCTGCGGGCGCTCGTACACGTGCGCGCCAAGCAGAACGGCCACGGGCCGCACCCGCAGGCCTCGTAGGACCGTCGGGACCGGAGATAGATGCGCCGCGAAAACGTCGCCATCGTGCTGGAGGACATCGTCGGCCCGCGCCGCGTGCTGAAGCGGCCGAGCGAGCTGGTGGTCTACAGCGCCGACGGCCTTCCGAGCTACCGCAAGCAGCCCTCGCTCGCCGTCTTTCCCGAGACGCGGGCCGAGCTGATCGACGTCGTGCGCGCGCTGGCGGCGATCGGCGCGCCGTTCGTTCCCCGCGGGGCGGGCACGGGCCTCTCGGGCGGGGCCCTCGCCGACGACGTCGTCCTGCTGTGCCTCAACCGCTTGAACCGCATTCTCAGAGTGGACCCGGCCAACGCGCTGGCCGTCGTCGAGCCGGGCGTGGTGAACGTCACCCTCACGCGCGAGGCGTCGAAGCACGGACTGCACTACGCGCCCGACCCGTCGAGCCAGGCGGCGTGCACGATCGGCGGTAACGTCGCCGAGAACGCCGGCGGGCCGCACTGCCTCAAGTACGGCGTCACCCTCAATCACATCGCGGCCGTCACGGCGATCCTCCCGGACGGCGAGATCGTGAGGCTCGGCAACGCCGCCGGCGAGACCGACGGGTACGACCTGCTCGGGGCGTTCGTGGGCTCCGAAGGGTGTTTCGGCGTCGCGCTCGACGTGACGGTGCGCCTGTCCCCGAACCCCCCGGCGGTGCGCACGCTTCTCGCCGACTTCCTGTCCGTCGACGCGGCGGCGCGCGCCACGTCGGCGATCATCGCCAGCGGCATCGTCCCCGCCGCGCTCGAGATGATGGACGCGCCCACGGTACGCGCGGTCGAGGCGTCGATCTATGCCGCCGGCTACCCGACCGACGCCGAGGCCGTGCTCCTGGCCGAGGTGGACGGACTGCCGGCGGGGCTCGACGCCGACGTCCGCGTCATCGAGCGACTGTGCATGGAGGCCGGCGCGCGGACGGTGAAAGTGGCGGCCGACGACGCGGAGCGCGCGCGGCTATGGCAGGGCCGCAAGAAGGCTTTCGGCGCGATGGGTCGGATCTCGCCGCACCTCGTCGTGCAGGACGCCGTGATTCCGCGCACGCGCCTCCCCGAGGTGCTCGCACGGATTCATGAGATCTCCGGCCGATACCGAGTGAAGGTCTGCAACGTCTTCCACGCGGGCGACGGCAACCTGCACCCGAACATCGGCTACGACGCGACCGACCCGGACGAGACGGTGCGTGTACACGCGGCGATGCGCGAGATCATGCAGGTGTGCATCGACGCCGGCGGCACGATCACCGGCGAGCACGGCGTCGGGCTCGACAAGCTCGAGTACATGGACCTCATCTTCTCCCCCGACTCGCTCGCGGCCATGTGTCAGCTGCGCGACGTGTTCGACCCGGAGCGGCGGTCGAACCCGGGCAAGGTGGTCCCCGTGCGCGCCTGCCGCGAGTGGCAAGCGGCGCGCTCCGCTCGGTCCGCATGACGCTGACGGTCGGCGCCGCGACGTCCGACGGCACCGCCGCCGTCGCCGAGGCTGTGCACGCGGCGGCCGCCGCGTGCACGCCGCTGCGGCTCGTCGGACGCGGCACGTGGCTCGACGCCGGCCGGCCGGTGCGCGCCATCACGTCGTTGTCGCTCGCGCCGCTCGCCGGCATCGTGGACTACACGCCCGGCGACCTGACGCTGACGGCGGGTGCCGGCACTACGCTGGCCGAGATCGCGCGCGTCACACGCGCCGAGCGCCAATGGCTCGCGCTCGACCCGTTCGGCAGCCCCGAGGGGACCCTCGGCGCGACGGTCGCCACCACGTCGGCCGGCCCGCTCGCGCACGCCTTCGGCACGCCGCGCGACAACGTGCTGGGACTCGAGTTCGTCACGGGCACCGGCGCGGTGGTGCACGCCGGCGGGCGCGTGGTGAAGAACGTCGCCGGCTTCGACCTCACGCGCCTGCTCGTGGGCTCGTGGGGAACGCTCGGCGCGATCACCGAAGTCACCGTCCGCCTGCGCGCCCGCCCCGAGGTCGACGCCACCATCGTGCTGCCCGCCCCTGCCGCGCCCACGTCACTCGGCGCGCTACTCGACCAACTGCGCGCCGCGCCCGTCGCGGCGCTCGCCGCGGAGCTCCTGAATGCCCCACTCGCCGTGCAGCTCGGCGTCGCCGACGGCCCGGCACTCCTCGTCCGACTCGCGGGCAACGCGGATCTCGTGCGTGCCGAGCAAGCGGCACTCGCGGCGCTCGGCGACGCGGCCGCCGCACCGGTCGACGTCTGGGATCGCCTGCGCGCCTGCGAGCCGGCCGGCGCCGCCGTGGCGCGGTTCTCGGGCCCTCCCGCGCGCATGGCCGCCACGTGGACCCACGCGCTGGAGGTGGCGGAACGGTGGCCGGGAACCGCCGCCCACGCGAGCGTCGGGCGCGGCGTGGCGCGGTGCGTGCTCCCGACGGGCGATGCCCGCGCGCTCGCCAGTGCCCTGCAGCCAACTTTCGCCGGCACTCGGATCTTCGAGCGGCTCCCGAACGAGCTCTGGGCGACGCTCGCCCCCACGGCGGTAGCCGACCGCCTGTCGCGCGGCGTCAAGCGCGCGTACGACCCCCACGGGCTCCTCAACCCCGGCATCCTCGGGTAACGGCAGCCCTCGGCCCTCGGCTCTCGGCTCTCGGCTCCTGTGTGAACGGCAGGCGGACGTGCCTCGCGCCGAGGGGTTCCCGACCACCGCCCCGGCCGAGGGCCGAGGGCCGAGGGCCGAGAGCCGCCGTCAACCGAACCCGCCGACGATCGCGTGCCCCGCGCGCATCCAGAAGGCGTCCACGCCGGCGAACCCCGCGTCCCGCAGCCACTCCAGGTGCTCGAGGAGCGTGGAGGGCTTGTCGACGGGGTCCGGCTCGGGCGTCGCGTACATGTTCCACCCTTGCGTGCGGAACTCCGCGTACGCCGCGGCGTCGCCCGCCGTCCGTTCGCGGACGGCCTCGTCCCACTCGCGCGCGGCGAGGAGCCGCCCCGCCTCGCTCGCCGGCCGCATCACGTCGGCGATCACCAGGGCCCCGCCCGGCGAGAGCATCCGCCGGACGTCCGCGAACAGCGAGCGCTTCTCCGCTCCCTCGAGGTGGTGCACCGCGAGCGACGACACCACGGCGGACGCCGGCAGCGCGGCCGCCCGCCAGTCGCGCGAGCCGAGATCGGCGCGCAGGGGCTGAAAGCGCTCGCCGAACGGCGCGAGGCGCGCGGCGGCGTGGCGGAGCATGACCGCCGACGCGTCGACCCCGTACACCCGCGCGCGTGGAAAGCGCGGCAGGATCGCCTCGCACAGCACGCCCTCCCCGCAACCGAGGTCGAGGACGCGGCCAAGTGGCGCACTCCTGTCCACGTGCTCGAGGAGTGTGCAGACGACGTCGATCTGCGCTTCGCGGTCGGGCACGAAGTAGAGGCCGACGTCGACGAACCGCTCGCTGTCGTGCTCCGTCCACCGCGCGGGGAGCCCGCGGCCCGCGGCCCCGTCGGTCATGCGGGACGGCCCCTGTCGACCTGCTCGGGGTAGGCGATCCCGGGAGGCCCGGAGGGCGCGGTGACGGGCGGGAGCGGCGCGAAGCCGGCAGGCGCGAGCTCCGGGGGAGTCGCCGGCCGCCGCGGTCGGCCGAGCACCGCCACCAGCACCATGTCCGCGGTCACGTTCAACGCCGTCTTGAACATGTCGGGAATCGCGTCGATCGCCATCAGGATCGCGAGCCCCTCGACCGGCAGCCCGACCGCCGCGTAGAGCGGCGCCTGAATGAGCAGGCCGCCCATCGGCACGCCCGGCACGCCGAAGCTGAGCGTGGTGGACGCGAGGGCAACGACCGCAATCTGCGCGGCCCCGAACTCTACGCCGTAGAGCCGTGCCACCAGCGCCGCGCTCAGCGTCCAGTACACGGCCGACGTCAGCCTGAACATGGAGGCGGCGAGCGGTAGCACGAAGCCCGAGACGTGCCCCGGCACGCCGAGCCGCGCCGCGCCTTCCAGCATTGCCGGCAGCGCGGCCAGCGACGACCGCGTAGTGAACGCGACGGCCTGCGCCGGCGCGGCGGCGCTCGCGAAGCGGCGCAGTGAGACTCGCCCGAACGAGGCCGCGACCGCGTACAGCGCGAGCCCGACGACGACGTGCACCGCGCAGAGGAGGACGACGAAGTACCCGAGCGCGCCCACCGCCGAGACGCCGAGCTTCGCCCCCAGTCCGCTCGTCAGCGCGAACACGCCCACGGGCGCCAGCAGGAGCACCCAGCGCACGACCTGGAGCAACGCCTCGGCGACGCCGTCGAACAGCAGCACCACCGCCCGCCGCGGCTCAGGCGCCACGTGACGCAGGGCGCACGCAAACACGATGACGAAGATCGACAACGGCAGGAGTGCGCCGTCTGCCGCCGCGCGGATCGGGTTCACCGGCACCAGGCTCACCAGCCACTCCGCGGGCGACGACACGCCCGCGGCGCCTGACGGAAGGGCCGGCGCTGCGGCCCGCAGCGACGAACCGTCGACGGCGTCGAGCGGCACCCAGCGCACGAGCAGCGGGACGGCCAGCGCCGTGAGTGCGGCGAGCACGGCGAGCGCGCCGAAGGCGAGTGCGGCCGCCGTCACGCCGAGCCGCCCCAGTCCGGCCGGCTGCACGGAGCCGGCGATGGCACGCACCAGGAGCGCCACCACCAGCGGGACGACGGTCATCCGGATGGCGTTGACCCAAAGCGTGCCAACCGGCTCGAGGGCGGTCGCCGTGCCCTCGAGCATGGCCGACCCGGACCAGGCGGCCACGATGCCGAACGCCAGCCCACAAACCAGCGCGATGGTGACGCGTGAGGTAGCCGACACGGCGAGCCCTTCTTGTCGTGCGGCGCACCCGCCGCCGGGCATTTCGGGGACGCCCGACGGTACACCCCCGCTCCACGTCTCGCAAATGCGGGTTTAGATACGTAGCGGGTACATTCACCGGGCGTCGGTCGTCATTGAATGGTGGTCGGTGGCCGGCCGGCGGTCACCGGCCACCGTACTGGCCGAGAGCCGAGCGCCGAGAGCCGAGAACTGCATTTAGATTTCTCTCATGGCCACTCCCGCTTCCCACCCCCTCCCCTGTGCCATCCCCGGCACCCCGCTCGCCGATGCCGTACCGGGGATCGACACCTGCGTCCATTGCGGCTTCTGCCTGCAGGCGTGCCCCACGTATCTCACCCTGCAGGACGAGAACGACAGCCCGCGCGGACGCATCCTCCTCATGCGCGAGCTGGTCGAGGGGAGCCTAACGGTCGATGACCCGAGCGTGCGCACCCACATCGACCGCTGCCTCGGCTGCCGGGCGTGCGAGACGGCGTGCCCATCGGGCGTGCCGTACGGGCAACTCCTCGAGGCGACGCGCGCCACGCTCAACCGGAGCCGCCCCATCCCGGCGGTCGCGCGGCTGATCCTCTGGGTGTTCGCGCGGCCGCGGCTCCTGGCCGTCGCGCTCGCCGGCTCGCGCCTCTTTCGCTCCACCCGCCTCCCCGCGCTCCTCGGCCGCATGCTGGGCGGCCGGCTCGGCTTCAGCATGGCGATGCTCGCGTCTACCCAGGGGGCGGTACCGCGGCGACGGTACCGAGCCGCCGGCGCGGGCACGCGCGGCACCGTCGCCGCGCTGCGCGGCTGCGTCATGGAAGGGCTCTTCACCGAGACCAACCGCGCGACCGAGCGCGTGCTCGTGGAGAACGACTACGCGCTCGCCGCCGCGCCCGGGCAGCGCTGCTGCGGTGCGCTGCACGCGCACGCCGGTGACCTCGACACGGCCCGCGAGCTCGCCCGGGCCAACGTCGAGGCGTTCGAGCAGTCGGGCGCCGAGTGGATCGCCGTGAACGCGGCCGGCTGCGGCGCGATCATGAAGGAGTACGGGCACCTCCTCCACGACGACCCCGAGTGGGCCGAGCGCGCCGCCTCCGTGGCCGCCCGCGTGCGCGACGTCAGCGAGTTGCTCGCGGCCGCGGGCCCGAAGCCGGGCGCGACGCTCCCGCTCACTGCCACCTACGACGCGCCGTGCCACCTGCAGCACGCCCAGCGCGTGGTGACGCCGCCACTCGCGGTGCTCGGCGCCGTCCCGGGCCTCACCCTGGTGCCGCTCACCGACAGCGACCAGTGTTGCGGGAGCGCGGGGATCTACAACCTCGTCGAACCCGGCGTCTCGAATGCGGTGCTGGCGCCCAAGCTCGCCAACGTGCGGGCCACCGACGCCTCGCTGGTGGCCACGGGCAATCCGGGGTGCCTGATGCAGATCGGCGCCGGCCTGCGACGGGCTGGGATCGCCGCCCGAACTGTCCACCCCGTGGACCTCCTCGACGCCTCGTACGCAGCGAGGGAGGGCAGCTAGCCACGCAGCTAGCCACGAGGGACGGGGGCCGTGAGCTGCCGACTCGTTCCCCATCCCTCGTCTCCGCTTCCAGACCGTCCGCCAGCTCGTTTACTTACGCCAATGCTCTTCGACACCGTGTTGCTCGAGCTCGAAGGCGTGCTCGCCGACACCCACGCCCTTCGGCGCGACGCGCTCGTCCGCAGCCTCGCCGACGACGGGGTGGTCCTCACGGCCGCCGCCTACGACGTGCGCTGCGCGGGCGTCCCGGTACGCGAGGCGGCCGCGGCCGGCGCGACCGAGGGCGGGCAGCGCTTGGACGATACGGCACTCGACCTCGTGGCGGCGCGGGCGGAGCGCTACTTCGCCGACCAGCTCGGCAAGGGCGTGTCGCTTGCGCCCGGCGCGCGCGAGCTGCTCGAGAGCCTCGCGGGGCGCGTGCGGCTCGGGATCGTGACGCGGGCGAGCCGCCGCGACGTCGACTTCGTCGTCGGTCTCGCGGGGCTCGATGGCGCATTCGAGTGCGTCGTGGCCGCCGAGGACGTACGCTCCCCGAAGCCGTCGCCGGAGCCGTACGAGCGTGCCCTCGAGCGCCTCGCGCGCCGGCGCCCCGCGCGGCCGATCAGCACTCTGGCCCTCGAGGACGCCCCACCGGGCATCCTGGCCGCGCGGGCGCTGAAGCTGCGCTGCATCGCCGTCGGCGCCATGCCGGCGTTTCACGCCGTCCACGCCGACGCGTACCTCCCGTCGCTGGCCGGCCAGTCGCTCGCCTCGCTGAACGCGCTGCTCGGGCGCGACCGAGACGGCGTGCGCGGCGGGCCTGCCCCCGCGGCGACGGGGCGCGGAGCGGAGCGCGGCCGCAAATGATCGCCCTCGACACCGCGCTGCATCCGCCAGCCGCCACCGAGGAGATCGCCGGCCGAACGGTGGCGGCGCACTACGGGGACCCGGACGCGGAGTACGCGGCCCTGCACACTGGCGGCCTTCTCGTCGACCGGAGCTATCGCACGCGCATGCGCGTGTCCGGCCCCAAGGCGGCAGAGCTGGTCACCGGCCTCGTGACGAACGACGTGAAGGCCCTGTCGCCCGGCCAGGGGCAGTACGCCGCCGCCCTCACCGCCAAGGGGAAGATCGTGGCGGACGTGCGCATCTTCGCCACCTCCGGCTCGCCCGCGGTGGTGACGCCGGCCGCCGTCGACTCGCTGCTCATCGACGCGCCGCCGCGCGCCGGGGCGGCGTGGACGGAGATGGTGCGCAAGTACGTCAACCCGCGCATCGCGCCGTACCGCGACGAGACCGACGCCCTCCGCAACCTCGGCGTCTTCGGACTGCACGCCCGACGCATCGTCTCGGACGCCACCGGCATTCCCGCCGCCGCCCTCGCGCCGCTGCCCCCTTACGCCCACGTCGCGGCGCAGGTGGACGGCGGCCTCGTGACCGTGGCGCGCGTGCCCGAGCTCGAGTACGAGGGATACGAGCTCTTCGCCCCCGCCGACGCCGCCCCCGGGCTTTGGTCTCGGCTCGCGAACGCGGGCGCGACGCGCGGCGGACTCGCCGCGTGGGACGTGGCACGCGTCGAGTCCGGCCGGCCGGAGTGGGGGCTCGACATCGACGAGACGACGATTCCGCAGGAGGCCAACTTCGACGACCTCCACGCGATCTCGTACACCAAGGGGTGCTACGTCGGGCAGGAGACCGTCGCCCGCGTCCACTTCCGGGGTCACGTCAACCGGCACCTGCGCGGCCTGCGTTTCCAGTCGCGCGACCTCCCGCCGTTCAAAACGCAGCTCATCGACGGTACGGGGAAGCCGGTGGGCGACGTCCGCAGCACCGCCCTCTCGCCTCGCCACGGCCCCATCGCCCTCGGCATGGTGCGCCGCGAGATCGCCGCCGGCGACGTCATCACCGCCCGCTGGGCCGACGGCGAAACCGCAGCCGTCGTGGTGGCGTTGCCGTTCTGAAGCGAGTGACGAGTGACGAGTGACGAGGGACGAGTGGCGAGTGGAGAGTGCTGCGGACCCTCGCCACTCGCCACTCTTCACACATCCCTGTAGTTCATGCTCGCCCTCGTCACCGGCGCCACGGGACTCGTGGGATCGCACGTCGTCGAGCGCCTGGTTGCCGAAGGGTGGCAGGTCCGCGCGCTGGTTCGCGAGCCCGGCGCGGCGGAGTGGCTCGCCGAGCGCGGCGCCGAGCTGCGCGGGGGCGACGTGCTGGACGCCGAGAGCGTGGCCCGCGCCGCCGCCGGCTGCGACGTGGTCCACCACGCTGCCGCGGTCGTGACGTCCTCGGGCGGATGGGGCGCGTACCGCCGGTCTAACGTGGACGGCACGCGCAACGTCGTCGCCGCCGCCGCACGCGCTGGCGCGCGGCTCGTTCACGTGAGCAGCGTTGCCGTGTACGGCCGCCCCGCCCACGGGACTCCGGGCATCGGCGGCGCGGCCCCCCTCGACGAGGGGGCTCCGCTCGCCCCGCTCCCCGAGCGGGCGTACTACGCGCGCTCGAAGCGGGAGTCGGAGGCGCTTGTCCTCGACGCGCACCGGGCGGGGCACCTCTGGGCGACGGCGATCCGCCCCGCCGTGATCTACGGGCGACGCGACCGCCAGTTCGTGCCGCGCGTCGGACGGCTGCTGAAGCTCGGGGCGATACCGCTCCCGGCCGGCGGCCGCTCGGCGATCGCGGTCGTCCACGCCGCCAACGTCGCCGACGCCGCCGTGCGCGCCGCCGCTACCCCCGCCGCGGGCGGCCACGTGTACAACGTCGGACACGACTTCGACCTGACCGTCGCCGGCTTCTTTCGCCTCGCCGGCGCCGGCCTCGGGCGCCGGCTCGCCTTGGTGCCCGTGCCGGTGGCGGCCGCCCGCGCCGGCCTGGCATCCGTGCGCGCCGTCGTCGCCGTGGTCGCGGCGGTCAGGGGCGCGCCTCCCCGCGCCCTGCCTGGCGCCACGATCGACTTTCTCACGGGGGGGAACCCGTACGTCTCGGAGCGCGCCCGGCGAGAGCTCGGTTGGCGGCCCTCGGTCGCGCCAGAGCAAGGCGTGCCGGATGCATTCCGGTGGTGGAGCGAGAACATCAAGACCACCCACACCCACCCATGACCTCACCCGACACGCGGTCAGACGACCGTTCCGCGCCCGACGTCGAACGCACCGCCCTGAAGGAATGGGCGGTGCTCGTGGACGCGATGGCACGCGGCAGCATCGTCGCCATGGTTCGGAAGGGCGGGATCCGCGAGCAGCGGAAGGGCTTCGGCGTCCGGCACGACCGCTTCCTCCTGTACCCGACGTACTTCCACGAGAAGGCGGCAGAGCTAGCCGAGCGCTTCCGCGACCGGCTCGACGCCGCGCACGCCGACCGGCCGGCCGAGGGGCGAGTTCGCCTCGAATACGTCTGCGACGTTGTCGGCGTCTGGGCCGTCTCGGACCTCGGCCGCCTCGCGGCGGTCGAGCACGAGCACGGCCTCGCGCCGGACGCCGTGGCGTCGCGATTTTACTACAAGCAGCGGCCGGGCGTTCAGGTCGTCGTAGTCCGCGCCAAGCGGCTCCCGCGCGCCGTCGAGGTCCCGGAGCTGCGACGCTACGCCGGCTGCGTCTCGTGGGTGGAGCTCGACGGCGGCGTCGACGTGGCCGGCGCGATGCCGGTGATGCCCGAGTCCGAGCTCCATCGTCGCGTGGCGGCGATCGCCGCCGCCCTGGGACCCCTCCCAGGGGCCGGGGCCGCGTCCGCGGACTGATTGGGTTACTTTTCGCGCATCGTCCCTGGCCATCCCCGGAAGAGAGCGCTACTCAATGGACATCACGGCGAACTGCCCGCTCGCGAGGACTCTGGCCGAGCGCCTCCGAGGGGCGCGCGCCGAGTTGACGGCACGTTGGTTGGAGCGCATCAGCGAGCGCGTCGCGCTCGATCCGATCCGGGTCTTCCCCACCGACGACCTGCTCAACCACGTGCCCCTGCTCCTGCTCGGCATCGCCGACTACGTGGAGGACCCGGCGCAGGTGATCGCGGCCGAGGCACCCGTGATCGCGAAGGCGATGGAGCTCGGCGCCCTCCGACACACCCAGGGCTTCGACGAGTACCAGATCCTCAAGGAATACGAGATCCTCGGCGGGATCCTCTACAGCTTTCTCGCCCGGATCGCCGACGAGATCGATGAGCCGTGCACGCGGGGCGAGATCTTCGTCTGCGCGCATCGCGTCTTCCACGCCATCGCCCTCATCCAACAGGCGACGACCACGCAGTTCCTGCGGCTGGCCAAGACGCAGGTGCGCGAGCGCGAGGACCGCCTTCGCGCGTTCAATCGGGCGCTCACGCACGAGTTCCGCAACCGCATCGGCGCCGCGATGGGCGCCGGGCAGCTCCTCGAGCTGCCGAACCTCGCCGAGGCCGAGCGGCATCGCCTCACCGGCGTGGTGATCCGCAACGTCGACAGCATGCGCCTCGTATTGGAGAACCTCCTCGAGCTCTCCCGGATCGACGCCGACGCGCGGCAGCAGCGGCACGTGCGCCTCCGGCAGGCGGCGGCCGAGGTGGCGCGACAGCTCCGCGACTTCGCCCGGGCCGCCGGCGTCGAGGTCCACATGAGTGACGAGCTACCCGACGTCGAGGTGAGCGCAGCGGCCGTGGAGCTCTGCCTGACGAACCTCGTGTCCAACGCCATTAAGTACGCCGACCCGGCGAAGACGCGCCGCTGGGTGCGCGTCACCGGCCGCATGACGCTGGACGACGCGGGCCGCCCTCGCGAGGCGGTCGTCGAGGTGGCGGACAACGGCGTCGGGGTCCCCGAGGACGAGCGGCTGCGCCTCTTCGAGCGCTTCTACCGGGCGTCCGGCACGACGGTGACCGGCGTCGAGGGTACGGGCCTGGGGTTGAGCATCGTCCGGGAAACGATCGAGGCGCTCGGCGGCCGGGTGTGGGCCGAGTTCCCGACCGAGGGATCGGTGTTCGCCTTCACTGTGCCGTGCCGACGCTCGGTGGATCGCGACCCCTCGGTGGAGCCGGAGAACGCGCCGCAGCCCGCGTGACGCCCACCCGTGGGCGGGGAGCATGACGGCGAAGGGGCGCGACACGTGAGTCGCGCCCCTTCGCCGTCGACCTGCCTCCCGCTTACGGGCGCTTGGCCGAGTCCTTCATCATCGCGCTGTCGTGCATCATGCCTGTGTCGCGCGTCATGCCCATGCCCGTGTCCGCGGGCGCAGGAGCCATGGCGGGCGCAGCCGTGTCGGTCGTAGCGGGTTCGTCCTTCCGGGTCGTACACGCCGCGAGGGCGATCACAGCGACAGCAAGGGCGAGGCGCTTCATCGTGTCTCCTGAGGAGGGGGGACCATAGCAAACGCCAGAGCTCGGGGACGTATCCTCGACTCAGGCGGCTGGTCGAATCTAGGGCACGCCTGAGGGGTGTCAAGGGCGGCCCGGCTCCAACTCCCTGCGCTGCAAGGTCTTCGTACACGGTCCATAGGCGATCCGTGCGCGATCCGTGCGCGGCCCGTGCGCGGCCCGTGCGCGGCCCGTGCGCGGCCCGTGCGCGGCCCGTATCTGGCGCAGGGTCGGCGCCTGTCGCTGGTCGACCGCCGAGTTGCGCACTAACTTGGCGCCAGGCGTCATCCCCTCGTCCCCACTCCATGACGGCGCTCCCCACCTCCTCCGCCGACCCGATCGTCGTCCGCGGCGCCTGCCCGCACGACTGCCCGGACACCTGTGCCACGCTCGTGACGGTCGAGGGTGGCCGCGCCGTGCGCATCGCCGGCGACCCCGAGCACCCGGTGACGCGCGGCTTTCTCTGCGCGAAGGTGAACCGGTATGTGGAGCGCACCTACCACCCGGACCGTCTCCTGCGTCCGCTGCGCCGCGTCGGTCCCAAGGGGGCCGGGCACTTCGCCCCCATCTCCTGGGACGACGCCCTCGACGAGATCGCCGAGCGGCTGACCGCGATTGCGCGCTCGCCCCACGGTCCGGAGGCGATCCTGCCGTATTCGTACGCCGGGACGATGGGCCTCGTGCAAGGCTCGTCCATGGACCGGCGGCTCTTCCACGCCCTCGGCGCGTCGCGGCTGGCGCGAACTATCTGCTCCGAGGCCGGGAGCGTGGCGATGCGCATGACCCTCGGCGCGAGTATCGGCGCCGATGGTGAGGGGCTCCCCGAGAGCGACCTGGTGCTCCTGTGGGGCACCAACACCCTCACCTCGAACCCGCACCTCTGGCCCTTCATTCTCGAGGCGCGCCGGCGGGGAACCCCGCTCCTCTGCATCGACCCGATCCGCACGCGGACCGCGGAGCACTGCGACGAGTGGATCGCGATCCGACCCGGCACCGACGCGGCCCTCGCGCTCGGGATGATGCACGTGGTCTTCGCCGAAGGCCTGGAGGACCGCGACTACATCGACCGCTATTGCTTGGGGGGCGACCTCCTCCGCGAGCGAGTGCGCGAGTACCCGCCCGAGCGGGTCGCGGCCATCACCGGGCTCGCGCCCCGGACCGTCGTCGACCTCGGGCGGCGCTACGGGGTGGCCCGTGCGGCGTTCATTCGAGTGAACTACGGCTTGCAGCGGCACGCCGGCGGCGGCATGGCGGTGCGGGCGATCGCCTGCCTCCCCGCTGTCGCGGGTCACTGGCGGCGGGCGGGTGGTGGCGTCCAGCTCTCGACGAGCGCGAACTTCCAGTTCGACAGGCACGCGCTCGAGCGCCCTGACCTCGGCCCTCCCGGAGCTTCCCCGCGTACGATCAACATGATCCGGCTCGGTGAGGCCCTCACCACACCGGACGCCGGGGTCGGAGGGCCGCCGGTGCGGGCTCTCGTGGTCTACAACTCCAATCCCGCGGCGGTTGCCCCCGACCTGAACGCCGTGCGGCGCGGGCTCGCCCGCGCCGACCTGTTCACGGTCGTCCTCGAGCACTTCCAGACCGACACGGCCGACTGGGCGGACATCGTCCTCCCCGCGACCACCCAGCTCGAGCACTGGGACGTGCACCTGGCCTACGGGCACCTCTACGCGACCCTCAACCGGCCGGCCATCGCCCCACTGGGAGAGTGCAAACCGAACAGCGAGATCTTCCGGCTGCTCGCCGCCCGGATGGGGCTGGACCACCCGGCGCTGCACGACGACGATATGGAGTTAATCCGGCAGGCGCTGTGGGAAGCGTCATACGACGCCGGCGGCGCTGGCGCGCCGCCGCCCGCCGGGCCGCCTTCGAGCGCGAGCGCGGCGCTTGCGGCCGCGCCCGCGCATGCCCCTGGCTGGCACGACGGCCACCCGGCCGAGAGCGCCGCCTCCGGCGGCGCGACGTCAAACGAATCCAGCCCTGCATCCGCGGCGGCGAAGCCGGCCCGGATGCGCGGCGTTACTCTCCACGCGCTCCTGGAGCATGGATGGGCGCGGCTGAACGTGCCCCGGCCCTACCTGCCATTTGCGGAGGGCAACTTTCCGACGCCGAGCGGAAAGTGCGAGCTCTACTCGGAGCGGCTGCGGCAGATGGGACTCGATCCCCTCCCAACCTACACTCCTCCGCACGAGCTCCCGGAGACGGCGCCGGCTTTAGCCACCAGGTTCCCGCTGGTGCTCATCTCGTCTCCGGCGCACCAGTTCCTGAATACGACGTTCGTGAACGTCACCTCGCTCCGCCGGCAGGCACGCGAGCCCGAATGTCTGCTGCACCCGAGCGACGCCGAGCGGCGGGGCATTCGGGAGGGCGAGCCGGTGGTGGTGCACAACGACCGCGGCGCATTCGCGGCCAGGGCGCGCATCTCCGAGGGCATCCGCGAGGGCGTCGCCTGGGCCCCGTCGATCTGGTGGAGCAAGCTCGCCCTCGACCGACGCGGGGTGAACGACACCACGTCCCAACGAGAGACCGACATGGGGGCGGGCCCCGTCTTCTACGACAACCTCGTGGAGGTCTCGGCCGCAGACTGACGCCGCCCATGAACGCGGATGGTCTCCTCGAGCGGGTCCTTTCCGGAGCACCAGTGGATACCCTCACACATCGAGAGTTGACGGACCCGATACTGAACGTCTTCTATATGGGTGTACAACGAGCTGGGCTACGGATTCTTAGAGTCGGTCTACGCGAGCGCACTCACTGTGGCGCTGACTGATCGTGGAGTCGACGACCGACCTTGAGGTCGGCCTTCTGCTGAACTTCGGTCCCAAACCTACGTTCAAACGGGTAGCATTCTCCAGTTCAAGGAAGTCCATCCGCGTGCATCCGCGTTGATCCGCGGCCGCCTGCGCTTGCGGGTGGCAGAATGAACTTCCCCCCCGGGACGAGTGTTCAACCCGGTAGCTCCTGTCCGCGGCGTCCGAGGGCGAGTTTGAACGGTTCTTGCGGCGCTGGCAGACTCTTTACCTAGACCGGAGATCCCGATTGCCGTCGCTCCCCACCACGCTCGGCGCGCTCAAGCAGTCCCCGTTTGGCGCGCCTGACCGCCAGCGCCGCTCCGTCAAGGACGAGCTGCGCCAGAACCTGCTCTGTCGCCTCCAACAGGGGGGCCCGCTCTTTCGCGGCGTGATCGGTTACGAAGAGACGGTCATGCCGCAGATCGTCAACGCCATTCTGAGCCGCCACAACTTCATCCTGCTCGGGCTGCGCGGGCAGGCTAAGTCGCGCATCCTGCGGGCGCTCACCACTCTCCTGGACGACGCGATGCCGATCGTCGCGGGGAGTGAGGTGAACGACAACCCGTTCGCGCCCATCTCCAAGTACTCGCGCGAACTGCTCACTGCGGCCGGCGACGACACGCCCATCGCCTGGGTGGACCGGGACAGCCGCTACGTCGAGAAGCTCGCCACGCCGGACGTCACCATCGCCGACATCATCGGCGACGTGGACCCGATCAAGGCGGCGCGGGGCGGGCACGTGCTCGGCGACGAGCTCACGATCCACTACGGGATGCTGCCGCGCGCCAACCGCGGCATCTTCGCCCTCAACGAGCTCCCCGACCTGTCGGGCAAGGTGCAGGTGGGGCTGTTCAACATCATGCAGGAGGGCGACGTCCAGATTAAGGGTTACCCCGTCCGCCTGCCGCTCGACGTCCAGCTCTGCTTCACGGCCAACCCGGAGGACTACACGGCGCGCGGCAAGATCATCACGCCGCTCAAGGACCGAATCGGTAGCGAGGTGACCACCCACTACCCCGAGTCGGTGGAGCTCGGGATGGAGATCACGCGGCAGGAGGCATGGACCACCCGCGGCGGGCTGCCGGTCCGCATCCCCGACTTCATCGCCGAAGTGGTCGAGCGGATCGCGTTCGAGGCGCGCACCGACAAGCGCATCGATCGGCGGTCGGGCGTGTCGCAGCGCATGCCGATCTCGGTCATGGAGAACGTCGTATCCAACGCCGAGCGGCGCGCGCTGGCCACCGGCGAGCCGGAGATCGTTCCCCGCATCGCCGACGTGTATGGCGCCTTGTCGGCGATCACGGGAAAGATGGAGCTGGAGTACGAGGGGGAGCTCGTCGGCGGCCATGCGATTGCGCGTGAGCTGATTCGCCGCGCCGCCGACGCCACGTTCAAGGAGCGCGCCGGTGGGGCGAACACTGACGAGGTGGTGATGTGGTTCGACGCCGGGGGCGCGCTCCAGGTGACCGACGAGACCTCGGCCGAGGCCGTCCACAAGGGCTTCGAGACCGTGCCGGGCCTGCTCTCCCTCGTTCGGAACGTGGGACTGGCCGGGAGCGGCGACCTACCTATGGCGGTGGCCGCCTCCGAGCTGGTACTCGAGTCGCTTGTCGCGCGGAAGAAGATCTCGCGCAGTGACGGCGGCCAATACGGCCGCGCGATCAGCGAGCAGCGCCGCCGCCCGAACCAGGACCTCTTCGGTGGCGGGCTGAGCGCGTGAGGCGGGCGAGGGACCAGGGACGCGGGGCGCGGGGCGAGAGTCTGCGGCGCTCGTCCCGCGTCCCGCGTCCCTCATCCCTCGTGGTTCGTCCCGCCTCGCCCGAGGACCTCGACGCCGTCGTCGCCCTCCGGCTCGCCCTGCTGCGCGAACACGGCACCAACCCAGTGTACCGCCGGCTCCGCCCCGACGCGCCGGAGCGCGCACGTAAGCTCTTCGCTTCCCAGCTCGGCTCCCCGCAGGAGGTTACCTACCTCGCCGAGCGCGACGGTGAGGTGATCGGCATCCTGCGCTGCGTGGAGTCCGCGGGCTCGCCGTTGCTCTACCCGGCGCAGTACGGTTACGTGTCCTCCGTCTACGTCGCCCCCGCGGCGCGGCGGCGCGGCGTGCTGAAGGCGCTGCTCGCCGAGGCCGTCCGCTGGTGCGAGCAGCGCGGCCTCCCGGAGATCCGTCTGCACAGTACCTCCGACGGCGAGAGCGCCAACGCCGCCTGGAGCGCGCTCGGCTTCGAGATCGTGGAGCACCTGAGAGTGAAGAGCATCTGAGGGAGAGGGACGAGGGACGGGTTCCCTCGTCCCTCGTCCCTCCCGGCCATGCCCATCATCACCGTCTCTCGCATGTACGCCTCCGGTGGCTCGGAGGTCGCCGAGCGGGTTGCGCGCGCCCTCGGGTGGGACTTGCTCGACAACGCGATCGTGGATCAGGTGGCCGCCCGGCTCGGCGTGAGCCCCGCCGAGGTGAGCGCGCGGGAGGAGCGGGTGCCGTCACTGGTCGAGCGCCTCGCGACAACGCTCTCCTTGGGCTCCCCCGAGCTGTACACTCCCGTCAGCAATGCTTCCATTCCGCCGAGCGACGAGCGGCTCCTGGAGGTCACGCGGCGGGTGGTCGCCGAAGCCGTGGCCGACGGCCCCGCGGTGATCGTCGGCCGGGGTGCGCAGATGATGCTCGCCGAGCGAGCGGACGCCCTGCACGTGTTCTGTGCCGCCCCGCGCGAGGCGCTCGTCGAGCGGGCCCGCGCGCGACTTCGGCCGGACGAGCGCCGCGGCGCCGAGCGCGTCGTCGACGAGACCAACCGGCAGCGCGAGCAGTACGTCCTCCGCCACTGGCAGCGCTCCTGGAGCGCCCCGCAGAACTACCACCTGTGCGTCAACACCGCCTGGCTCGGCGTCGACGGCGCCGCGGCGCTGATCGAGCACGTCGCACGGAAGAAGTTCGCGCTTGGGGATAGCCGCGGATGAACGCGGCCGCTGGCTAGAGGCGCGCGATCTCCGGATTGCGCCGGAAGGTCAGCACCGAGTACACGAGCATGACCGCGGCCGCCGAGCCGATCGCCCAGTCGACGCCCACCGCCCGTGCGATCCCGCCGACGATCACAGCGCCGAGCGCTTGCGAGAGGCCGACGACCACGAGCGAGTACACCGACATCAGCCGCCCGCGCAGCTCGTCGGGGACGAGCGTCTGCAGGATGCCGTTGGCGAGCGCGCTGTTGAGGATCATCATGAACCCGGTCGCGAGCAGGATCGCCCGCGCGAGCACCTCGGACCGGGCGAGCGAAAAAACGACGAGCAGGGCGCCGAAGCAGAGTGACGACGTGACGAGCAGTCGCCCGCGGCGGATGCGCCCACCCGCCGACGCCAGGAAGAGGGCCCCCGCCAGCCCGCCGATGCCCACGCAGGCGAGCAGGACGCCGTACCCGCTGGCGCCGGCGCCGAGCAGGTCGCGGGCGACCACGGGCATGAGCGTCAGGTAGGGGACGCCGAGCACCGAGTAGACCGTGACGACGCCCATCAGCACGCGCACCTTCCGCGTCCGCAGGATGTAGCGCACGCCCTGCTTGATTCCCTCGAGCGGTGTGCCCACCGGTGGCGCCGCCGTCCAAGGCGGGAGGCGGATCATGAAGAGCCCGACGAGGACCGCCAGGTAGCTGAGGGCGTTGAAGCCGAAGCACCAGGCCAGCCCCGCCCGGGCGATCACCAGCGCGCCCACTGCCGGGCCGACGATGCGCGCCAGGTTGAAGCCGCTCGAGTTGAGGGCGATCGCCTCGTGCAGGTCCTCGCGGCCCACCAGCTCCACCATCAGGGACTGCCGGGCCGGGATCTCGAAGGCGCTGAACAGGCCCCCACTTGCCGCCAGCGCGAGCAGCCACCCGATGGTGATGTGCCCCGACCACGTGAACCACCAGAGGAGCGTCGCCTCGACCAGGAGGAGCGTCTGCGCCACCCGGACGAGCCGGAGCTTGTCCACCCGGTCCACGAGCACCCCGGCGTGAAGTGAGAAGAGCAGCACCGGAAGCGAGCCGACCGACGCCACCAGGCCGACCAGGAAGGCGCTATCGCTCAGCTCGAGCGCCAGCCACCCCTGCGCCATCGACTGCGTCCACGTTCCGATCAGCGACAGCGTCTGTCCGATCCAGAACAGCCGGAAGTTGCGGTGCTCGGCGAGGACGCGAAACGGGTTCAGGGACCTGGTCGTGGGGGGCACGGGTACGAAAAGAGCAGTGACGAGAGACGAGTGGCGAGTGGCGAGGGGCGAGCGCCTGGGGCGAGTGCGTATGGCGAGAATCGGGCGCGCGACGCAAACTGCAGGAGAAGCCCGCGACGCTCGGCACCATCGGCCAGCGGTCCCCGTTGAGGCACCGT
>Ga0307405_10000210_pt1 | contig 21045 bp, 21 predicted proteins | sample 322Cmetagenome_2_FD_203311 | JGI IMG/M metagenome (GOLD analysis project Ga0307405, IMG submission 203311) | Maize rhizosphere microbial communities from greenhouse at UC Davis, California, United States - 322HYB-C-1 | ecosystem: Host-associated > Plants > Roots > Rhizosphere > Soil | place...
TTCTCGACGGAGCTTTGCGGCGGCACGCACGTGCGCAACACGAGCGAGATCGGCCTGTTCAAGACCGTGAGCGAGACCGGCATCGGCTCCGGGCAGCGTCGCATCGAGGCCGTGACGGCCCGACGCGCCTACGAGCTGCTGCGCGAGCGCGAGCGCACGCTGCAGCGCGTGGGCGACGCCGTGAAGGCGCCCGCCGACGCCGTGCTCAAGAAGGTGCAGCAGCTCGTGGAGGAGCGGCGCACGCTGGAGAAGAAGCTCGAAGAGGCGCAGCGCGGCGGCGGGGCCGACCAAGTGCAGGGCCTGATCGCCCGGGCGATTCGCGTGGACGGCACCCGCGTCGTCGCGGAGCAGGTCTCGGTGGCCGACGTGAAGGCGCTGCAGGCGCTCGGCGACGCGCTGCGGGAGCGATTGGAGAGCGGCGTTGCGGTGCTCGGCGCGTCGTTCGACGACGGCAAGAACACGCTGCTCGGCGTCGTCACCGACGATTTGCGGGACCGTGGCGTCCGCGCCGACGTCGTAGTCAAGGAGGTGGCGGCCGTCGCCGGCGGCAAGGCGGGCGGCAAGCCGCACATGGCGCAGGGCGGCATTCCGGACGCGGCCCGGATCCCTGACGCGTTGCAACAGGTGGAGCGCGTCGTGAGAGCGCTGATCGGCCAGACGGGATGACCGTCGGCGAGTGGCTGGACGCGCGCAGTGCGGAGGCCCCCCAAGGACTCGCTCGGCGCGTGCGCGAGATCGTCGCCCCGCACGCCGGCGCCGACGCCAGTCGGGCCTGCGAGCTATGCCTCGCGGCGGGCGAGATGCTCCTCGCCGAGCTTCTGCGGGACGGGTGTGCATCGCGCCAGAGCGCGCTCGACCTGCTGGCCGTCGACGCGCTCGTGACCTACGCCTTCGAGGCCGCCGGCGCGGAGCCTGGCATGCTCGACGGGCGCGCGCACCGCGCGATGGTGGGCATCTCGGCGCTCGCGAACGTGCCCGCGTGACCGCGCGCTGATGGCCGCCCAGTACCGCCGGTGAGCGACGTCCGCGCCCGGCTCGAAGCCGGGCTCCGCGAGATGGCGGAGACCGCGCTCCGCACCGCCGAGCAGATCGGCCCGCAGCTCGAACGTGCCGCCGAAATGGTGCGCGCGACGGTGGAGCGCGGCGGGACGCTGATCTTTTGCGGGAACGGCGGCAGCGCCGCTGACGCGCAGCACCTGGCGACGGAGTACGTGGTCCGCTACATGAAGGACCGGCGGGCGTACCCGGCGATCGCGATCACCACCGACACGTCGCTCATCACCGCGGCCGGGAACGACCTCGGCTTCGACGCCATCTTCGCGCGGCAGGTGGAGGCGCTGGCCCGGCCGGGGGACCTGCTCATCATCCACTCGACGAGCGGGAACTCGCCCAACGTCCTCGCGGCCGCCGAGGCGGCGCGCCGCAAGGGCGTCCCGGTCCTCGCCTTCTCGGCACGCGACGGCGGAACGCTCGCCGCACTCGCCGACCACAGCGTCATCGTGCCGACGCACCGCACAGACAGGGCGCAGGAGGTGCACCTGAACGTGGAGCACACGATCTGCGAGCTGATGGAGGAGATCGTGGCGGGAACCGGACGATGATCTCCCTGCGCGGGAAGCGGGCGCTCGTCACCGGGGGTTCGCGCGGGATCGGGGCGGCCACCGCGATCTTGCTGGCGGAGTGCGGGGCGGACGTCGGGATCGGCTATCACCGGCGCGAGGACGCCGCCGCGGCGGTCGTAGGGGCGCTCGCCGGCCGCGGGGTGAGGGCGTTCGCGCAGTCCGCGGATCTGTCGACTGCGGAGGGGGCGGCGGCACTATTCGCGCGCGCCGAGCGCGAGCTCGGGGGGCTCGACATCTTCGTCGGGAACGCAGGTACCTGGCCGGCGGAGGACGTGGCGCTCGACTCGATGGACGAACGGCGGTGGCTGCGGACGATGGCCGACAACCTGGACGCGATGTTCTACACGGCCCGGGGCGCGGCGGGAATGGTTGCGGACGGGGGGCGGATCGTGCTCGTCTCGAGCACCGCCGGCCAACGCGGTGAAGCGTTCCACGCCGACTACGCGGCGGCCAAGGGTGCGATGATCTCCCTCGTCAAGTCGCTGGCGATCGAGCTCGCACGGCGCGGCGTGACGGTGAACAGCGTCGCCCCGGGTTGGGTGGACACGGAGATGGCGGCGCCGGCGTTCGCCGCCGAGGCGCGCGAGCGAATCGCCGCGACGATTCCCGTGGGCCGGATCGCGACCGCCGCCGACGTCGCCGGCCCGATCGTCTTCCTCTGCTCGGCCCAGGCTCGGCACATCACCGGCGAGATTTTGAACGTGAACGGCGGCAGCGTGCTCTGCGGATGATTGTCATCCTCTTCACGGGCGGTACCATCTCGATGCGGCATGACCCGGCGGCGGGCGGCGCAGTGCCCGCGCTCTCGGCGCGCGAGATTCTGGCTGCCACACGTGGGGTAGAGGGCGTGGCGCACGTCCGGGTCGAGGACTGGGGCGCGTTCCCGGGGCCGCACATGACCACGGACCGGATGTGGGCGTTACGCACGCGCATCGCCGAGCTTCTCACCGACCCCGCCGTCGAGGGCGTCGTCGTGACGCACGGCACGGACACGCTCGAAGAGTCCGCGTATCTCACCGCACGGTCCGTGACGAGCGCGAAGCCGGTGATCTTCACCGGCGCGATGCGCACGGCCAGCGACCTGGGTTGGGACGGGCCTGCCAACCTGCTGGACGCCGTTCGTGTGGCGGCGAGCGACGACGCCCGCGGCTACGGCGTCATGGTGGTGATGGGTGCGCGCGTCTTCTCGGCGCTCGACGTCACCAAGGCGCACACGCACCTGCTCGACGCCTTCGAGAGCCCTGGGCTCGGCCCGGTCGGCGTCGTGGACGATGGGGCCGTCATCTTTCGGCGCGCCTTGGCGCCGCCGGCACCGGCCCTCGCCCCAGCGGCACCGGCCGCGCCCGTCGACATCGTCCTCGCGTTCGCGGGCTGCGACGGGCGCCTTCTCGACGCGTCGCGCGACACCGCCCGCGGTGTGGTCGTAGCGGCCATGGGGCGCGGGAACGTCCCGCCGCCCATGGCCGAGGGGATCGAGCGCTGGATCGAGGCGGGCAAGCCCGTCGTCATCGCCTCGCGCGCGCTGCGGGGCCGCGTGGGCTGGACCTACGGGTACGCGGGCGGGGGACGCCGCCTGCACGAACTCGGGGCCGTGTTCGCCGGCTCCCGGCGGCCGCAGCAGGCCCGCATCGACCTGATGCTCGCGCTGGGCTGCGGCATGGGGGGCGACGAGCTCCGCGAGCTGTTTGCGGGCTGACCCCGCAGGCACACTGGACCGAGAACCGAGCGCCGCGGATGGGCGCACGCGAATCCCCGAGTGAAGGTGCCCCGGGCCGAGAGCACATCGCCGCGACCGAACGCGGACGACGCGGATCGCCAGGCGCTAGGTCGCGGGCGCCTCGGCTCGCCCGCGCCGCGCCTCGGCACCCGGCGCAACGCGCTCGCGCCAGTGGGCGAAGCAGCGCCATTCGAAGGCGCGCGCGGCGCGGATCTGGTCGGGCAGGCCGAAGCCGTCCGTCCACCCCTCCTGGATGGCGCGCCATTGACAATCCCATACGAACTCGAAGACCCGTTGCGTTCCGTCGGCCGCGTGGGCCTGGAGCACACCCCGGAAATCCGAGCACCCCGACGTCCCCTCGACGCGCACTGCGTCGACCGCGAGGGCGGGCTCGGCGTGCAGGAGCTGAGTGAGCACGCGCAGTACCTTCACTCGCGGGATGTGGCGGCCGACCTCGACGCGGAGCGCCGGTCGATGTTCCATGTAGGCCCGCACGTCCTCCTTGAAGGCGTCGGTCGCTTCGGAGCCGTCGAGCATCTCGGTGAATTCGGTGAATTCCATGGGCGGAATATAGCGGTGGGTGGAACTGGGCACGGGAGCGTGCGCGCGTCGCGTGCCGCCCCCCGGAGGACAGTCGCGTGACCGACCTCCGACCGCCCGGGCACGTCCTCGAGATCGCGCGCCAGTTGGAGCAGGCGGGGTACGAGACCTGGTGCGTCGGGGGAGCCGTGCGCGACGCGCTCCTCGGCATCCCTAACCAGGACTGGGATCTCGCCACCTCCGCAACGCCCGCGGACATGCGCCGGGTCTTCCGGCGGGTCGTGCCGGTCGGCGAGAAGCACGGCACGATGGGCGTGCTCGACGCCGAGGGCGGGATGCACGAGGTGACGACGTTTCGGCGCGACGTGGAGACTGACGGCCGGCACGCCGTGGTCGCGTTCGGGGCCTCGCTCGACGAGGACCTCGCACGGCGCGATTTCACGATCAACGCGATCGCGTACTCGCCGCGGCGGCGCGTGCTGCACGACCCGTTCGGCGGCCGGACGGACCTGGCGGCGCGCATCGTGCGCGCCGTCGGCGACCCCGCGGAGCGAATGCGGGAAGACCGGCTCCGGGCGTTGCGCGCGATCCGGTTCGCGGCGCGATTCGAGTTCGACATCGATCCCGACACGTGGCGGGCGGTGGTGGCGAGCGCACCCCACCTGACGCGGCTCTCGGCCGAGCGAGTCAAGGAGGAGCTCGAGAAGACCATGGAGCAGGTGGCCCGGCCGAGTCGGGCCATCGAGCGCTGGCGGTCGAGCGGCGCGATGGCCATGCTGGCGCCGGCCCTGGCGCGTGCGCCGGCGCGCCACGTCGCGGCGCTCGACTTCATCTGCCGGCCTGCCGACGTCGCGCACGCCGGCCGGCGGGCGGGCCGACTCCTCGCCCGCCTCGCGCTCCTCGTGTTCCACCTCGGCGGCCGAGACGCGGAGCGAGCGCTCAAGGCACTGAAGTTCTCGAACCAAGAGGCGAGCTGGGTCGGTTCGCTCGCGCAGCGGTGGGGACAGCTCGGGGAGGAGATGACGCGCGCCTTGATGGCGGACAATGCCGTCCCGGACCTGGCCCTGCGTGTCTGGGCCGGCGTGGCGGGGCGCACCCGACTCGTGCCCCTGCTGCGCGTGGCGAGCGCGGTGTGGGCCGCGGCGCGGGCCGAGGGGAGCGCGGCACCCGCGGCGGAGCGGGTTCGCTCGGTGTACCGCCGCGCGGTTCGCGTAGCGTACCGCGACCCGATCGAGCTCGGCGACCTGGCCGTGGACGGCGACGACTTGCGCGCGGCCGGGATTCCCGCGGGCCCGCTCCTGGGTAAGATTCTGCACGCGCTGCTCGAGCGCGTGATCGCGGACCCGTCGCTGAACACGCGAGAGCGCCTCGTCGGCCTCGCCCTGGAGATCGACGGCGAGCTGCGAGGCCGCGGCGACGGCCCACTACCGGACGGGGGTCACTGAGGGAGCATGTTCTTCCGCGGCAGGCAGCCCGAGGTGTCCGTGTGGCGCCGGTTCCGGACCAACATCGACGGGTTCACGTTCCGCCAGGACGGGGACCATTACACCGCCCACGCCGTGGCGAACGCCGAGCGCTCGGTGGACCTCTACCACAGCCTGGCCGAGCAGCTGCCGCCGGCCGTCGACGTGGCGGTGGAGGACGTGCGCAGCGGCCGGGCGTGGAAGGGCGAGTCGCTGGCCCTGCCCGACGTGCGGGACGCCATCGCGCGCCTCAAGGCGCCGCTGGCCATCCACGCCGGCGTGGAGCTCGCGGTCTACAGCAGCGAGGACCAGTTGACGCTCACGCCGAACCTCGAGTTGTACATCTACGCCCGCACGGACAAGTGGCTGTACATCCTGCAGGGGAAGGGGCTGCAGGAGGTGCGCGACGTGCGCACGCGGAGCTGGAAGTTCCGCCGCGAGGACTTCCGGCCGGCTCCCGAGCTGGACGCGGCGCTCGCGTCCGCGGCCGGGCGGCTGGGACTCACGCCCCTGTGAGGGCCGCGTGACGCGGCAGTCGCTGGCGTACGCCCTGGCCGCGGCGGGCGCGAACGTGCTCGGCGCCGTCGCGGTCACCTCGCGGGCCAGGTGGAGCGTTCGGGCGCTCGACGCCGTGCTGGCGGTGGCCGCCGGGTTCATGATCTCGGTGTCGATGATCGACTTGCTGCCCGAAGCCATCGCGCGGCACGGACACCGCGGGGCGGTGACCGCCCTCGTCGGCTACCTGCTCGTCCATCTCACGCAGCACACCTTCGCCCGGCACTTCCACTTCGGAGAGGAGACGCACGCGGTAAACCAGGCGGTCAGCATGTCGGCGCTCGTCGGCCTGCTGCTGCACACGTTCGTGGACGGCGTCGCCATCGCGAGCGGGTTCAGCGTCAGTCCGCGACTCGGTGCCCTCGTGTTCGTGGCAATCCTGCTGCACAAGTTCCCCGAAGGGCTGGCGATCTCGAGCCTGTTCCTGGCCGCCGGTGCCGGTCGCCGCAAGGCGCTGGGGGCGGCCGCGCTGCTCGGCGTGGCCACCGTCGCGGGAGTCGTGTTCACCGAGCAGGTGTCGGTGTTAGGCGAGCACGGCCTCGGCCTGGCCGCGGGCGTCACGCTGTACGTGGCGGCGTCGAACCTGGTGCCGCAGTTCCAGACGAAGCCCCGCTGGCAGCTCCCGGTCGCGTTCTTCGCGGGCTGCGTGCTCTACTTCGCGGCCCGCGCCGTGGTGAACCTGTGAAGGCCGGGGGAGCGACTCATGCCTAGCAAGCGTCCCACCCGCAGGGCGCCGCCGGGGGCGTCGCTCTTCGCCCCCCCGCCGTCCGCGCAGCCCCTCGCGGCGCGGATGCGGCCTCGAACCGTCGACGAGTTCGTGGGACAGCGGCACCTGCTCGCGCCCGGGAAGCCGCTCCGGGAGGCGATCGAGAAGGGCGCCGTCGCGTCCATGATCTTCTGGGGTCCGCCCGGAACCGGAAAGACGACGCTGGGCCGGCTGATCGCGGAGTACGCGGATCGCGAGTTCGTGCCGTTCTCCGCCGTCACGGAGGGCGTGCCGCGGGTGCGCGAGATCGTCGCGGAGGCGAGCGATCGGCTGGCGATGGGCCGGGGGACGATCCTGTTCGTCGACGAGATCCACCGGTTCAACCGCGCACAGCAGGACGCCTTTCTTCCGAGCGTCGAGAGCGGAACGATCACGCTCGTGGGCGCGACCACCGAGAACCCCTCGTTCGAGATCAACGGGGCGCTCCTGTCGCGAACGCGGGTGTTCGTGCTCGAGCCGCTCACGGTCGACGACCTGCTCGAGCTGCTGCGGCGCGCCCTGGTGGACCCCGATCGGGGGCTCGGTGCGCTCGGGCTCCACGCGGACGATGACGCCCTCACGCTCATCGCCACCGAGGCCGACGGTGACGCGCGCCGGGCCCTCACCGCACTGGAGGCGGCCGCCGCGCACGTCGGCGCCGGCGGGCGCGTGACCGCGGAAGCCGCGCGCGACGCTCTGCAGAAACGCTTCGCCCGGTACGACAAGGCCGGCGAGGAGCACTTCAACCTCATTTCCGCGTACCACAAGGCGCTGCGCGGGAGCGACCCGCAGGGCGCGCTCTACTGGCTCGCCCGCATGATCGACGGCGGCGAGGACCCGATGTACATCGCGCGCCGCACAGTGCGCTTCGCGGCCGAGGACGTGGGGCTGGCCGACCCGCAGGCGCTGCACGTCGCGATCGCCGCCCGCGACGCCTACCACTTTCTCGGCTCGCCCGAGGGCGAGCTGGCCTTGGCCCAGGCGGCCGTGTACCTGGCGACCGCGCCCAAGTCCAACAAGGTGTACGAGGCCTGGAACGCGGCCGTCGATCTCGCGCGCGAGAGCCCGGCGGAGCCCGTCCCGTTGCACATCCGCAACGCCCCCACCGGGCTCATGAAGGAACTGGGTTACGGAAAGGGGTACCAGTACGCACACGCCGTCCCAGAGGCATACATTCCGCAGGAGTACCTGCCGGAGCGGCTCCGCGGAACGGTGCTCTACGAGCCCGGGGCGTTCGGGTTCGAGAAGGAAGTCGCCAAGCGGCTCGCGTGGTGGGCCGAGCTCAAGGAGAGACTCGCCGCCCCGTCGGCCGACGACCCACACCGTAACCCCTCGGCACCGAGGGAAGAGCAGGGGGAATGATGCGCAAGGTTGTGTTGCTCGCGACCGCCGCCACTGTGATCGCCGGGAGCGCGTGCGCGTCTCTCGGACGCAGTGTGTTCGACGAACCAGTCGTGACGTTCAAGGAAGTGAAGCTCAACGGCATCGGGCTCACCGGCGGCGACCTGGACGTCGTGCTGAGCGTGTACAACCCGAACAAGTTCGATCTCAAGGCGACTCAGCTCACCTACCAGCTGCTGGTCGACACCCTGCCGCTCGGCCAGGGGGCGCTCGCCGAGCGTTTCATCGTGCCGGAGAAGGACTCGTCCACGGTACGAATTCCGATCAGCTTCAGCTACGCCGGCCTGGGCGCAGCGGGACGGCAACTCCTCCAGTCAGGAGCGGTCAACTACCGCGTCCGGGGCGACGTCACGGTCGACACGCCACTCGGCAACTTCAAGCGGCCATACGACCGCACCGGCAAGTTCACCGCGTTGAGCGGCGCGACGTCCCGCTAGCGCCAGCCACACTACCGCTCACCCCTCGAGGCAACCATTTCGCGCGACCTGATCTCTCTGACCCCGCCGACCGAGCGCGCGCTCCTCGTCGGCGCGCCACTCAAGCGTGACCGAGCGCGGAACAGCATCGACGAGCACCTGGACGAGCTGGGACGCCTGGCCGACACCGCCGGCGCGATGGTCGTCGGTGAGCTCACCCAGCAGCTCGACCGCCCCAATCCGGCCACGTACCTGGGCAAGGGCAAGATCGACGAGCTGCGGCTGCGGATCGACGAGGAGCAGGCGTCGCTCCTCATCTTCGACGACGAGCTCTCACCCGCCCAGGCGAAGAACATCGAGGACGCCACGGGGCGCCGCGTCATGGACCGCGCCGAGTTGATCCTGGACATCTTCGCGACGCGCGCGCGAACGTCCGAGGCGAGGATGCAGGTGGAGCTCGCCCAGCTCGAGTACATGCTGCCTCGCCTGACGCGCATGTGGACCCACCTCGAGAAATTCCGCGGCGGCATCGGCATGCGGGGCCCTGGCGAAACTCAGCTGGAGACGGACCGCCGGCTCATCAGCCACCGCATCCGGGTGCTCAAGGAGCGGCTCGGCGAGGTGCAGCGCGCGCGGGAAGTGCAGCGGCAGGCGCGCCGCGGATCGTTTCGCGCCGCCTTGGTGGGCTACACCAACGCCGGCAAGTCCTCGATCCTGCGCGGGATGTCGGGGGCCGACGACGTGTTCGTCGAGGACCGCCTCTTCGCCACGCTCGACCCGCTCACGCGCGAAGTGGAGCTCGGCGATCGCTACAAGGTCCTGGTCACCGACACGGTCGGCTTCATCCGCAAGCTGCCCCACCACCTCGTGGCGTCGTTCCGTGCCACGCTCGAGGAGGTGAACGAGGCGGACCTGCTCCTCCACGTCATCGACGCCAGCCACCCGACCTGGGAGGAGCAGCGGCTGGTGGTCGATCAAGTGCTCATGGAGCTCGGTGCGCTCGACCGGCCCGTCTTGCACGTGTTCAACAAGATGGACGCGCTCGGCCACGCCCACGTACTGGCGCTCCAGGAGCGGGTGACGAACCTGCTCCCGAACTCGATCTTCGTCTCGGCCCTGACAGATGACGGGCTGGAGCCGCTCCGCCGGGCGCTGCTGAACGCGGTGCGGAGTGCTCGTCCGGTGACGGAGATCCGCCTGCCGGCGTCGGCCGGGAAGCTGCTGGCCGACGTCCACCGCAACGGCGAGGTGCTCGATCAGTCGACGGACGGTGAGTTCCTCGTGCTCCGGGCGCGCCTGGACGAAGCGACGGCCAGCCGCCTGCGGCGGGACGGCGCGCAAGTGTCCTGAGGCACACGTCGCGTCCACCGGGACGGAGCGGCGGCGGGCCTCGAGCCCCCGCCGCCGTCGCTTATCTTAGGGTGGGTTGGCCAGAAGGTACCGCGGCCGGCGCCTCGGGCGGGCCGGATCGCCGGCCGCGGTCCCGGGTCCGGTCGGAATCTCACCAACAGGCGAGGACGAGCCAACCGTGAGTGGAAAGCGGGCACTGATCACCGGCGTCACGGGCCAGGACGGCTCCTACCTGGCCGAGCTGCTGCTGTCCAAGGGGTACGAGGTGCACGGCGTGGTGCGCCGCGCGAGCACGTTCAATCGCGGACGCGTGGAGCACCTGCGGAGCGCCGAGGACGACCAGGGCGCCTTTCGACTGCACTACGGGGATCTCAACGACGCCTCGTCGCTGCAGCGCGTGCTCCGAGCGGTGGAGCCGGACGAGGTTTACAACCTCGGCGCGCAGAGCCACGTTCGCGTCAGCTTCGACCTGCCCGAGTACACGGTGGACGCGACGGGGCTGGGCACGCTGCGCCTGCTCGAAGCCATCCGCAACCTCGGCATGCGGCCCAAGTTCTACCAGGCCTCCTCGAGCGAACAGTACGGGAAGGTGACTGAGGTTCCCCAGACCGAGCGCACTGCTTTCCATCCGCGCTCCCCGTACGCCTGCGCCAAGGTCTTCGCTCACCAGATCACGGTGAACTACCGGGAGAGCTACGGTCTGCCGGCCTCGTGTGGGATCCTGTTCAACCACGAGAGCCCGCGGCGGGGCGAGAACTTCGTGACGCGGAAGATCACGCTCGGGCTGGCGCGCATCAAAGTCGGGCTGCAGCGGGCGCTCGCGCTGGGGAACCTCGACGCGAAGCGGGACTGGGGGTTCGCCGGCGACTACGTCGAGGCGATGTGGCGCATGTTGCAGCACGGCGTGGCGGACGACTTCGTGGTCGCCACCGGCGAGACGCACACCGTGCGCGAGTTCCTCGACGAGGCCGGGGCGCGGCTTGACCTCGACTGGCGCGAGCACGTCGAGATCGACCCTCGGTACTTCCGGCCGGCGGAGGTCGACCTCCTGCTCGGCGACGCGAGCAAGGCGCGCCGCGAGCTCGGGTGGGAGCCACGAGTCAGCTTCGGTGGCCTGGTGCGGCTGATGGTGGACGCCGACCTGGGGCTCGCGCGCGCGGAGCTCGAGGCGCGCGACCGGAGGCCCGGGGAGCCGCACACTCAGACGCCGACGGCCTCTGGCTTCGCGAAACGGTAGCGCCGGAGTTGGCGGCCGGCCGGCGGAGCCCTCTTCGCCTCACACGTGAGCACCTATCTGGTCACCGGCGGCGCCGGCTTCATCGGGTCGGCGCTCGTGCGAAGGCTCGTCCGCGACGGGACGAACACGGTCGTCAACGTCGATAAGCTGACGTACGCCGGCGGCGCCGATTCGGTCGCCGAAGTAGTGGGCGCACCCGGCTACCACTTCGCGCGCGTCGACGTGTGCGACGCCGAGAGCCTGCGCGCTCTCTTCGCGCGCTTCCGGCCGGAGGCGGTGCTCCACCTCGCCGCCGAGTCGCACGTCGACCGGTCGATCGACGCGCCCGCCGCTTTCGTCCAAACCAACGTGCTAGGGACGTTCACCGTGCTCCACGAGGCGCACCGCTACTGGACCGCGCTGCCCGAGGGGATGCAGGGCGACTTTCGGCTCGTCCTCGTGTCGAGTGACGAGGTGTACGGGTCGCTGGGTGCGCGAGGCGTGTTCACGGAGGCGTCACCGCACCGCCCGAACTCGCCGTATGCCGCTACGAAGGCGGCCGCGGACCACCTGGGGCGCGCGTGGTACCAGACGTACGGCCTGCCGGTGATCACGACGCATGCGTCGAACAACTACGGCCCCTTCCAGTTCCCGGAGAAGCTCATTCCCCTCGCGATCCAGCGCGCCGTGGAGGGGCGACCGCTCCCAGTTTACGGCCAAGGTGCGAACGTCCGCGACTGGCTCTATGTCGACGACCACGTCGACGCGCTCCTCGCGGCGCTGGCGCGCGGCCGGCCCGGCGAGAGCTACAACGTGGGGGGCGGCGCGGAGCGCACGAACCTCGACGTGGTCCGCGCCGTCTGCGCGCTCGTCGACGAGCTGGCTCCGGACTCGCGCATCGGGCCGAGGGCGGCGTTGATCCACTTCGTGGAAGACCGACCCGGACACGACTTCCGGTACGCGCTCGACACGAGCAAGGCCGCCCGCGAGCTGGGCTGGGGGCCGCGCGAGAGCTTCGACGACGGACTGCGGAAGACCGTCCGCTGGTACCTCGACCACCAGGACTGGTGCGCGCGCGTACAGTCGGGGCCCTACCGCGGCCAGCGGCTCGGCCTCGGCGCGCGCGCATGAAGGGGATCACCGTCGACGACGGGGCAGTATGCGCGGGGCTCAACGCGGAGGCGCCGGGAGTGCTCGCGGAGGCCATGCTCGCGAGCACTCCGCACCGCGGAGAGTACCACTGCACCGCCGCCCGGGCGATGTCGTCCGGCGAATTCGGCGCGCCTGCGGGGCGGCTTGCCTACCCGGTGCGTGACAACAGAACCGCGCGCCGGGCGTTCGGTATGGCGCCACGCTACTGCGGCGCCCAGCGGCGGTTGGTCCTCGCGTCCGGCGAGCGGGAGTTCAGTAGCTCGCGACCTGCCGGCCGCGGAACAGCCGGGCGACCGGGCGCCACGGGTGCGTGAGGTCGTCGACCGCCGCGCGCCGCAGCGCCGCGAACTCCGCCGCGTCGTCGTCGGAGGCGCCGGCGGCGCCGGGGAGCAAGTGCCGCGTAAGCACCGCGGCAATGCCGACCAAGAGACCGACGACGAGCCCAATGGCGACCTTCTGTACGACGTGGCGCCGATCGGGGCGGACGGGGACCTCGGGTCGCTCGATGACCGTGATCACCGGCGTGTCGCGCACCTCGTCGATCTTGGCCTGCTCGAAGGCCTGAGCGACGGTCGTGTAGATCTGCTGGCGCAGCGCGACCTCGCGCGAGAGGCGGTCCTCCTCGAACCGCAGCTCCGGGGAGTTCGCGAACTGGCGGTTGCGCTGGAGGAACATGAGCAGGCGGTTCTCCGCCAGACGTAGCTCCTGAGCGGCCTCGTCGAGCCGCTGGGAGGTGAACTTCCGCTCGGCCGCCGCCTGGGATTGCCGCGTCTGCAGGTTGAACCGGTTGAGCAGCGTGACGATGCGCTCGGAGATCTGGTGCGTGAGCGACGCGTACTGCGTCGTCACCCTGTACGTCACCACCCCCGTCTTCGGCGAGAGTGCCGCGGTGAGCCGGCTCCGCAGGCGGTCCATCGCCGCCTCACGGCGCAGCGCCGCCGTTGGCTCGCTCACGGCAAAGAAGTCGGCGAGCGTGCCCCGCGCCAGCCCGGTGTCCGTCGGGACCGCGTAGTTGGAGTCGACGACGTCGCGCAGAATCTCGCGCGACTGGATCAGGTCGAGGTAGAACTGGGGCGACTGCGCCCCCTCTGCCACGGGCACGGCCAGGCCGATTTGGGCGGCGAGGCCCGAGAGGCCCGACGCCCCGGACCGCCCCTGCGCGACGAACGAGGCGGACGCCGAGTACGTGCGCGGCTTGAGGAGTGTGACCGAGGCGACGGCCGCCCCGAAGAGCAGCGCGGTTGCAACGACGGTAGCCCGGTGGCGGAGAAGCGTGTTGACGATTCTCAGCACCGACAGCTGGTCGGGGACGTGGCGGCGCTCCGCGTCGCGCGCCCTCTCGACGGGGAGCGCCGCCGGGCGCCGGGTCGCTTCGGTAGGGTTCATCGACTAGGAAAGTTGGGCCGCACGCCCACTGGCACGCAAGGCGACGCCGCCGGGTCGCCCGGGCCGCGTCGGCGGGGCCTGGGTACGGGGTGTGCCTGCCCGGTCACCCGCCGGCCCGGCGGGCTCGCCCGTCCGGCCCGGCGCTGCCGCTCACCGCGCCGTAGAGGGCCAGCGTGGCGCCGATCACCGTTTCCTCTGAGAAGCGGTCACGTACGAGCTCGCGCCCGCGCCTGCCCATGGCCTGCCGCCTCGCGGGGTCGCGCAGCAGTGCCTCGATCGCAGCCGCCACCGCCTCCGGTGAGCGCACCGGCACGAGCATCCCGTTTTCGCCATGGCGAACGATCTCACGGCACCCGGGCGTGTCCGTGGTCACGATCGGGCGGCTGGAGGCCGCGGCCTCGATCAAGACGCGCGGCACGCCCTCGGCGTAAGCCGTGGGGAAGCAGAACACCGAGCACTTCGCGTACTCATCGGGCATCCGGTCGCTCGCTCCCCACCACTCGACCACGCCGTCGGCGTTCCAGGCGGCGAGCTGCCGCTCGTCGATCGACGCGGGGTTGCCCGGATCGGGGCCGCCGACGAGGACGTAGCGCGCGGACACGCCCCGGGCCTTCAGCAGCTCGACCGCGGACACGAACTCGCGGACGCCCTTGTCCCAGATCATGCGCCCTGCGAACATCACCACCGGCTCGCCGGGCGGCGGCGGTCGGGGGACGAAGCGGTCCATCGCCACACCCGCCCCCTCGATCACGAGCGCCCGCTCGGCCGGCACCGCGCCGGCGCGCACGAAGGTGATCCGGTGGTCAGGGTTCTCGAAGACGACGCGACTGCCGGGCAGCGAGAACGCGACGCGATAGGCGGTCAGTAGCACGCTCCGAACGAGCGGCGTCTTCCACCCACGGTCGACGAACATGAAGCCTAGGCCCGCGAGCCAGTTGATCACGGCGTGGTGCCCCAGCCCGCGCGCCGCGAGCGACCCGTAGAGCACGGGCTTGATCGTCATCTGCTCGATCAGGTCGGGGCGCAGCTCCGCGTACAGTCGGCGGAGCGCGCGCACCGTGCGCAGCTCGCCGACGGGATTGGCCGACCGGCGGCCCAGAGGGATGGCGTGGTGCACGAAGCCGCGGCGGCTCATCTCGTCGACGCCGTCGCCGGCGGGCGTGGCGACGTGCACATCGTAGCCGGCGGCGAGCGCGGCGCTCGCGCCCGCCGCGCGGTAGCTGACGAAGAAGCTGGCGTCGTTGCAGACGTAGAGCAGGCGGCGGCCGGGTGTGCGGCCGGCTCGATGCGTCGCGGGGCTCACGCTCGCCGCAGCGCGGCGCCGCGGTCCCGCGCGGCGCGGGAGCGGCGTGCGGCAATGGTCTCGACGTAGAGCTGCTCGTAGCGTCTCGCGACGGAGCTCATCGAGAAATGGTCGAGGATGCGCTGGCGCGCGGCCCGCCCGAGCCGCTCGCGGCCGTCGGGCCCGATCTCGAGCAGCTCGTCCCACGCGTGCGCGAGCGCGACACTGTCGCGCGGCGGCACGATCCGCCCGGTCTCGCCGACCATGGAGGCCGCGTCGCCGACGTCGGTCGTCACGACGGGCACGCCGCAGGCCATCGCCTCGCCGATCACGTTGGGGAACGCCTCGGCGCGCGAAGCGAGCGTCGCGATGTCGAAGCCGGCGGTCAGGCCGGTTACGTTCTCTCGCTCGCCGAGCATCAGCACCCGGTCCATGAGTGGTTGCGCGGCGGTCAGCCGCACCAGTTCGGGGTTGGCCGCGTCGACCCCCGATCCGACGAGGATGAAGCGCGGCTCGGACCGTCGCGCCGCCAGGATGGCCGCCGCCCGGAGGAGATTCTCGTGGTCCTTAAGTGGATGGTACCTCGCCACGTGGCCGATCGTGACCGCACCGTCGGGAAGCCCCAGCGCGGCGCGCAGCGCCTGCCGCGCCCCGGGACTCGGTGCGAAGCGCGCAGTGTCGAAGCCGATCGGGATTACGACCCGCCGATCGGACGCGTAGCCTGCGGCCTCGTGCTGGCCAGCGCTCAACCCGGAAACGTAGACGATACGGGCGGCGCGCGACGAGACGAGCGCCCCGAGGCGGACCACGAGCGCCGTAGAGCGCTTCTCCGCGCCGATGTCCGTGAGTGAGGAGTGGATGCTCCAGACGACGGGCGCCGAGCTGCGCGCGACGGCCACCGCTGCGGTCGCCGCAAGATTCCCGTGGTACATCCAGCCGTGCACGACGTCAGGCTGAAAGCGGCGTACCGCGGCAGCCAGGCGGTAGAGGGCACCCGGGGAAGGCGGCGTGCCGCGCGCCATGCCAAGTGACTCCACCCGCACTCCGAGCGCACGAATGTCCGCCTCGAGCGCGCCGCCGCTGGACAGCGAAACGACCGTCGACTCGACGCCACTGCCGCGCAGCGCGGCGACGAGCTTGTGAAGGGCTGTCTCCGCGCCGGCCCTCGCGAGGCCGCTGATGACGTGCAGGCACCTCATTGCCGGCGGCCCGCACCCGCGCCGCCCGGGGCGTCCGCCGAGCGCCGCGCCGCGAGATGCAGCAGCAGCAGCAGCAGGATCGGCAGGATCTGCAATCGGAATCGGACGGCCGTGCCCAGGTTCTGGTACGAGACGAAACTGTAGACCGAGGACCACGTGAGGACGACCAATACGGCCCACAGCACGAGCGGATCGCGCAGGTCGCGCCAGCGCGTCCGGGCGAGCGCGAGCGCCAGCAGTCCGAGGACGAAGGCGTTCTCGAGTCCGGCGAGGAGCCCGAACGCGTTCATCACTTCGCCCGGCAGGGGCCGAAACAGTGCCGTGAACATCCCGAGCGGGAGAAACGCGAGCATCGAGCCGATGCCGGTAAACTCGCCCGACAGTACTTGCGCGGACCCGCCCTCCGCCCATCCCTGGCTCCAGTAGTTCGCCGCCGACAGCAGATCGCCGATTGTCTCGATTGCGAACCGCTGCCAGAAGACGCGCATCGCAACCGCGACCAGGATCCCCCCGCCGGCAAGCCACGCGGCACGCGGCACCGCACCCCGCGCGCGCAGCACGGCTGTCACGCCCAACGGCGCGGCGAGGATGGGCGCGAGCCACAGGCGGAAGGAGGCGGCCAGCGCCAGGCCGGCGATCGCGCAGGCGAGGTAGCGCGCGCCACCCTTGCGGTCCCAGGAGACTACGCCGTAGGCGTAGACGGCGATGCCTAGCAGGATCACGGGGTCCTTGCCGAGGATCGACGACCAGAAGAGGATGGACGGGAAGAGCGCGAGTCCCAAGAGCAGGCCAAGCCGCTCCCGGCCGGCCGCGACGACGGCCGCCCGGTAGAAGACGTACACGGCCACCAGGCCGCACATGGCGAACGTGACCTTCGCCGCGTGGTAGGAGCCCGGGAGGAGTCGGGTGTGTAGCCAGGTGAGGGCGATGGTGAGCTCGGTTCCTCCGCCGATCCCGGCGCCCGACGAGTCGAGCGACGGCTCCGCCGCCGCGCCGTAGTAGGCCCACGCGTCGAGCAGAGGGAAGTTCCACTCGTACAGGAGCATGAATCCCAGCGTGACGGCGACCTTCGCGGCCCAGATCAGTGCCAATGGGACTCGGTCCGAGGACCGGACCGGCCAGACCAGAATGGTCAGTCCGAGCACGAAGGCCCAGAGCAAGCTCGTCGCGTAGTCCGACGCGATGTCGTGGGGCGGCATGTAGCGGCCCAGCGCGACGACGGCGTCGAGGAACGGATCGAGGCCGATCGCGACGAGCGCCGCCAACGCACAAGCTGTCGCCCAGAGCGCGCCTCTCGTGGCCGGCGGCGTCCCCCTCGCGGCGCCTTCGCGGGGTGCGCTCATCGAAGTCCGCCCGCCGGCGTCCTCAGGCTGCCACACCGGTGGTCGCCCGGGCCGGCGCGGGTGCAGGGGCCCCGCCGCGCAGGCGGGCGTACTCCGCGGCGAGCGCGTCGAGCCACCGGTCGAGCGAGAAGTGTGTGCGGACCTTCTCGGCCGCGGCTCGCGACATCCGCTCGTAGTCGGCGGGCGCCAGGTCGACCGCGGCCCGCATTGCGCGGGCCAGTCCGTCCTCGCTGTGCGGGAACACGAAGCCGTTCACGCCGTCGTCGACGATCAGACGCGCGCCCTCCACGTCCGACACGAGCGGCACTACCCCAGCCGCCATCGCCTCGAGCAGCGCGTTGTTGCAGAAGACGATGTCGGACGGGAGGAGGAAGTAGCGCGAGACGCGCAGGACGGGAGCCGGGTCGCAGTAGTCGCGCAGCTCTAGGTTGGCCGGCCGGTGCTCGCGGGCGTACGCCTGGTTCGCGAGCGTGCCGGCGTCGGCGAGCCGTTCGTCCAAGAAGCCGAGCATAGCGTTTCGCGTCCGGGCGAACTCGGGTCGGGCGAGCTGGCGGACGACCCACGAGGGCTTGCGCTCGGCGATCAACCGATTCGACCAGACGAAGTCCACCGTCCGCTCATGCGTGCGCGCGACGTCGGCGGCCGCCTTGACCGCGTTCGGTAGGAAGAATAACCGTCGCACCCCCAGTGCCCTCAGGCGCCGCTCCTGGTAGAGCTCGCGGTACCAGACCTCGGTCGCGAGGCGGTAGCAGGCCCACATCGAGAGCGCCGTCACCAGGCCGTACTGCCGAAGGTACTGCACGTCGCCTCGCTCCACCGCCATGACGGGCACGCCGAACAGGCGGGCGACGAGGACGTAGACCGCGGAAAAGCGGCCGCCGGCGTACACCTCGACGTGATGCAGCCGCCGGCGCTCAGCGCGAATGTATCGCGCTACCTGCCGCACGCGCGCCGCGAACGATGACGCGACCACGGTCGCGGTGTTCCCCGGGGGCAGGTTGGCGTGCGAGTCGCCGAGTCGGTCGTTCGTGAAGACGTCGAACACGTAGCCGCGCTCGTTGAGCCCGACCACCTGCGCGCGGTTTTTTCGCGAGAAGTTGTCGATGCCGAAGATCGCGACCCGGTCGCGCGCCCCCGCGGGGCCGAGACGGGCGGAGGCGTCGGTCACCACGCCGCGATCACAGCGAGTTGCGCTGCGGGATCAGGCGCAGCCGCTTCGCCACGCCGGCGATCCGGACGACGCGCCGCCGCAGCGCCTCGGAATTGGGGTAGTCGCGGTACGTGCGCACCGGCAGCGCCATGATGCGGTCGAACTCGTGCTGCGTGATGCCGAGCTTCTTGACGACGTACGTCCGGTCCGCCTCCTGGTCCTCGCGCGGGTACGGCGGCCGCTCCATCTCGGCGAGCGCCGCGTCGCGGTCCACCTGCCCCGAGCAGATCAGTGTCGACAGGTGGGCGCGGCGCTTGTCGATGCTGAACTTCCGCGGCAGAATGTAGCCCTGGAAGAACTTGGTGTAGATCGACTCGTAGTGCTTGCCGCCGTAGTACCGCCACGCGAGCGCGTCCTCGATCGTGCGCATGGCCGCCGCCTTGTCGTAGTCGACGAGGTCGAGAAAGCGCACGGATTGGATGCGTCGCACGCCGATATAATACCCGTAGTCGTAGAGCGAGTAGTGCGGGAACCCAGCCAGGCTCCGCCGACCGAATCGCCGGTGCACGCCGGCGATGTACCGCCAGTCCCACACGCCGTAGGTCCAGCTCGACGGCAGAATTCCCTCGGTCGCGACGTTCGTCCCGCTCACCAGGTAGGGGATGCGGAACTTGGCCGCGGTCCGCAGCAGGATCGCGCCGATCGCGTGGTCGGTAGGGATCTCGGCGTCCGAGGTGGACGCGTAGAGGAAGGACAGCTGTAGGTCCCGGAACTGCTCCCAGTCGAGCACGTGCGTGTGCAGGTCGAACTTCAGGCGCTTGACGATGTTCTCGACGTTCTTCACGGCGAGCTCGGAATTCCAGCCGTTGTCCAGGTGCACCGCGAGTGCGCGGAGCCCGAACTGGCTGACCAGGTACGCCGAGTAGGAGCTGTCGACGCCGCCGCTGAGTCCGATCAGGCAGTCGTAGTCCTTGCCCCGGCCGGCGGCCTTGATCTCGTCGATCTTACGCCCCAGCCGAGCCGCGCGGTCCTCCGGCCCGCCGCTGAACAGCTCCTGGAGACGGCCGAACTCGCGGCAGTGATTGCACACGCCGCGGTCGTCGAAGGCGATCTCCGGGTCTGTCGTGTCCATGATGCACGCAGTGCACATCTGGTACGTGGCGGCGCTCGCGTGGCGCGGCGCCTCGCTACTCGGGAGTTGGGTAACAGTCATCCTCAAACGATCCGTCGCTGATGCTCTCTTATGGCCCGAAGGCGGCCCGCAGCTCCGCCTCGCCCGGCGTGTTGACCAGCACTGCGCGATGCCTTCCCTGGAACACGAACATGCTCCCCGCCGCCACGGCCGACGCTCCCCCGTCGGCGACCGCTGCAGCGAGATCGCTCACGCTGCCCGCGCCGCCGCACGCGACCACCGGCACGCCGACCGCGTCCGACACGCGCCGAATGAGCGCGAGATCGTACCCCGCCATCGTGCCGTCCCGGTCCACGGACGTGACGAGAAGTTCGCCGGCGCCCCGCCGCTCCATCTCCTGCGCGAACACCACCGGCTCGAGCCCGGTGCGGCGGGTGCCGCCGTGGGTCACGACCTCGTAGCGCCCCAGCAGCGAGCGCCGCACGTCGATCGAGACCACGACGCTCGAGCTGCCGAACAGTTCCGCGGCCTCCTGGACGAACGCCGGGCACTCCGCGGCGTAGCTGTTGACGACGACCTTCTCGATCCCGATCGCGAACAGCTCACGCATGTCGTCGATGCGGCGCACGCCGCCGCCATAGGATAGCGGCATGAAGCACTCCGTCGTGATGCGTCCCAGCAGCTCGAACGCCGGGCGCCGGCCGTCCCGGGTCGCCAGAGTGTCCAGCAGGACGAGCTCGTCGACCTCCTTGTCATTGAAGATCTTGACGATGTTGATCGGGTCGCCGAGATAGGTCGGGTTCTTGAACTTGACGGTCTTGACGAGCCCCTCGCCTCGCAGCAGCAGGCACGGGATGACGCGGGTGCGGAGCATTCAGCATCGCTCCACGAAGTTCCTGAGCAGGCACATGCCGAATTTGTGGCTCTTCTCGGGGTGGAACTGCACGCCCATTACGTTGTCACGCGCCACGGCGGCCGTGAACTCGCCCCCGTACGTCGCACGCGCGAGTGGCGCGGCCGCGTCGGCGCAGACGACGTGGTACGAGTGCACGAAGTAGAAGCGCATCTCCTCCGGCATCTCCGCGAACAGCGCGTGGTCGCGCTCGGGGTGCACCGCGTTCCAACCCATGTGTGGCACCTTGAGGGGAACCGGGCCGCCGCTCGGGCGGAACCGCACGGACCGGGCGTCGATGAGCCCGAGGCCTGGGAGCTGCCCCTCCTCGCTGCGGCACGCCAGGAGCTGCATCCCCAGGCATACGCCGAGGACCGGGGTACCCGCGGCCGCCCGCTCGCGCAGCAGAGGCACCAGTCCGCGCTCGCCGAGCTGACGCATCCCGTTGTCGAACGCCCCGACGCCCGGGAGGATGAGCTTCTCG
>Ga0307405_10000211_pt1 | contig 21038 bp, 27 predicted proteins | sample 322Cmetagenome_2_FD_203311 | JGI IMG/M metagenome (GOLD analysis project Ga0307405, IMG submission 203311) | Maize rhizosphere microbial communities from greenhouse at UC Davis, California, United States - 322HYB-C-1 | ecosystem: Host-associated > Plants > Roots > Rhizosphere > Soil | place...
GCGGCAAGGTGCTGACGGCCAAGCTGACCCTGCAAGGTCTCGGCCCTGAAGTCATGCTGGCGCTGGGCGTGAGTGTTGGTGACGACATTCTGCTGAACGTGCGCGAGGCCGGCCAAGACCAGGACGGCAATACCTGGTTCACCTACCACACGGTGGGCGGCAAGTTGAAATCCCTTGAGGAAACCGCGCTGAAAATGGGCGAGAAGCCCAAGACCAATCTTGAGCTGTCCTGCCGCACTTACAACCGCCTGGAAAACGGCGTGCCGGTGATCGACATCGACGTGCGCACCCAGAAGTTCGTGCTCAACGGCATCGACATTCTTGGCGATGCACGCCGTGCGGTGTTGTTGCCTTAAGCCTTTGCCAGCCGGCAGATGCAGTCCCCTGTGGGAGCAGGCTCGCTCCCGCAGGTTGTCCGCTGAATCACCAAGGAATTGATTTCATGTCCTGGATACCTCCTACCCATGAACTGTTGTCGCCGATCACCGGTGACGACGGTTCGCAGATCGAGCAGCTCACACTCAAACCGCTGTTCTACGCGGCGCAAAAAGACGCCCTGGCTCGCGCTGGCGATGACGAAGACGAGCAGTTCTTCGAGCTGGCCAAGTTGGCCACCGGCCTGTCGGGCAAGGAACTCGACCAGCTCAAACGCCCGGACTACGTGAGCATTGCCCAGTACGTGCACGAAATGTCCACGCACCCGGCGTCGTATTTTCTGGATGACCCACAGGCCGATCCCGACCAGGTGCAGCTGTTGCAACCGCTCGACGTCGCGGGCCGCAGCCTGACCTCGTTGACCCTGGAAATGCCGGTGCTGCGTGCGACCAAGGCCATGAAAAAGCTGAAGACGGCCAAGGAGCGCGCCGAGTTCATCACCGCCCATTGCACCGGCCTGATGATTCCCGATCTCGATCTTTTAAGCGTGCCCGACTGGACCCAGTTGCAGGTACGCATCGACGATTTTTTAAACAAACCGGCGGACTTCTTTCGGAGCGCGACATCGAAGTGATCCTCGATGTGGTGCCGCTCATTTACTCGGTAAGTGAGGCGGAAATCCTGGAGTGGGACGCCGGCAAGGCCTTGCGCCGCTACGACATCGCGATCACTCGCCTTGGCGTGAAACAGGAGTAGAACAGGATGGCAGACAATACGTTTTCGCTGTCCGGCGTGGCGAGCATGGGCAGCGTATCCGAAACATCGGGGCTGAACCTGGCGTTGACCACGGCCAGTCTCGACATCCGCCTGCTGGTGTCGGAACAGGTCAAATTGCGGGAAACGCTGACATTGCTGAACGTTGCCTTGTCACAGCAGCAGTCGTTGCTCAAGGCAAGCGGATCGACGGCCGCTTCAAGCAGCGAGCCGAAATCCAAGCTAAAGGCCGAGGTTGAACAAAGCGCACCACCCGATCGACGCAAGTCTTCCATTGCCTTGGAGTTGGCGATGGTTGAGCTCAATCTGGTGGCGAAACTGAGCAAGGACCAGCTCTCTGGCATGGCGATCGCCAACCTGAAGATGGCCAGCGAAAAACAGGTGGCCCCCAGCGGGGCGACAGCGGTGCAACTCGCGCAGGTCGAACTGGTAGCGGCGAAAGCAGGTATCGGCAGTGGCCTCGAACCAGCCAGGAAGCAGGACGAGTTACTGAATTTCACTCGCGACAGTGCGGTCATGGCGTCGGCGTTCGGGCTTGATGTCAAGGCTGCCAGCGAAATGTTGATGGCCTGGCGCACAGCGCTGGATCTGGACCGGGGACAAAGCCTGGGCCTGGCGGATGCGACCAATCACCTTGGCAACAGCGGCCTGAATGTCAAAGCGGCCGATATCGGCTCGGTCGTACAACGCGGTGGCGAGGCTGGCATCGCCGCGGGCATGACCCCGCAGCAAGTGGCGGCCCTCGCGGCAGCGTTCCTGAACAGCGGCGTGGACAAGGCAGGCGCCGGTGAGGCTTTGAACGTATTCACCACGGTGCTGGCCAAGGGGAATGCAGCTTCACCGCAGCAGCGTCAGGCCTGGACCGAGCTGGACCCCAGGTTCAATTCGGCGATGGTGGCCGACGGTTTGCGTACGGACGCATCGGGAACCATCACCCTGGTGCTTGAAGCTCTGAAGAAAAAACCTGCCGAAGAACAACAGTCGCTTGCCAAGATTCTGTTTGGCGATAACACGGCGATCCTTGAGCTGCTGAAAAAACCGCAAGACACGCAGAAAGCGTTTGCGCTGGTGTCCGAGCGGACCACTGACGGAGCGTTGCCGAAGTACGACGGCTCCGTTGCCAAGGCCGCCGAAACGCTTGGGGATACGTCACAAGGACGATGGAACGCTCATCAGGCGAATCAGACGCGCCTGTCCTCGGCGGTTGGCAATGCGCTGATGCCGGTGGATGACGGTTTGACGGCCTCCCTCGATACAGTGACGGGCGGTTTGAGTTCGCTGGCAGAAGCGTCGCCGAAGGCTGCAGCAGGCGTTGCGCTTGCAGTCGCGGCCGTAGCCTCTCTGGTGGCGCTGCTTGGCAACGCTGTGTTGTCGGAGGGGCTTTCGAGGGTGGGCAAAAAGGTCCTGGACCAGACCGCCGCTCGCCTGCCAGAAAGCGTGGGGGACGTAATCGCCGACGCTGGTGACGGTACCCGCAAGGGCAAGGGCGGCAAAAAAGGAGCGCCCCGCGTGACCAGGACCAGGCCTGCCGGCAGGGCGAGCCGTTTGATGGGGGCCGTGGCCAAGGCCCAACCCCTGGTCAGCAAAGCAGCGGCACCGCTAATGGTGGTCAGTGCCGGATACGATGCCTACAAAGGATTGCGCGACGGCGACGACAAGGCCGTTGGAGGTGCCGTCGGCCAGATGACCGGAACGGTCGTTGGGGCGGCGATCGGGTCGTTCCTTCTGCCTGGAATCGGCACCGCAATCGGCGGTTTCGTGGGCGGTATGGCCGGTTCATGGCTAGGCGAGCAACTGGCGTCGCCCAGTGATCGGCTCAAGGCGCCAGAGGCGGTGACCCAAGACTTGATCAGCGCCCAGACCACCACTCAACAGAACAACATGACCGCCAACATCTACATCAACGGCCAGGATCAGGCCAGTGCAAGTCAGTTGGCGAACCTGGTCGTGCAACAGATCAGTGGCCAGTTCGGCCTGACATCCATGCCCAACACACTGGCCATGCGCAGTGACGCTGCCCTGACCGACGGAGGTACGTGATGCGTCAACAAATGGCCCTCGGCAGTTTCATCTTTGGCCTGTCGAGAAATTTTGCTTACCACCAATTGGTACACACGTCGGATGGCGGCTGGAAAAACATCGACATCCTCACCAGCAAGCCCAAGTCCAGCCAGATCGGCCAAGGCCTGCAAGGGCTGACGATCACCGGCAAATCGATGTACGCGACCGCCATGGATCGCCTCGATGAGTTGCGCGCTTTGCAGGCGCTGCGCGTCCCGTTGCCGTTGGTCGACGGCATTGGTCGCAACTGGGGCCTGTGGCGGATCAACAATGTCACGGAAACCCAGACCGCAATCATTGATGACGGCACGGCAATGGTGGTCGGTTGGGTGGTTGATTTGACGGAGTTCGCCAATGCGTAGGGTTCGAAGTATCGCTGGTGATTCGGCGAATCTGCTGCTGTATCGCGAGCTGGAGCGTTGTGACGACGTCGTCGAGGAGGCGCTCTGGCAGCTCAATCCGGGGTTGGCTGAATGGGGGCCGGTATTGCCTGCGGGCGTATGGGTGGTCTTGCCGGAAGTGGAACTCAAGCCCGTGGCAACCCCACCGGTTTCGGCCTGGGATTAAGGAGGCGACATGTCATTGGGTTTTACGCCTGCGGTGGAAATTTATGGCGCGAATGCCGCGCTGCTCAACGAGCGCCTGCTCAAGTGGGAGCATGTCGACGCGGCGGGGATCGAGTCCGATCAACTGACGCTCACCATCAGCCTGGAAGGTCTGGAAGGGTTGCCCAGCCTGGGCGGGAAAATCGGTCTGCGGGTCGGTTATCTGGAGTCGGGACTGGTGGATAAAGGCGAGTTCGTCATCACTCGGCGCACGCCGTTCCTGTTTCCGCTGCAACTCGTTCTGGTGGCCATGGCGGCGCCGTTCAGCGCGGCGGACCAGACGGGCTTCAAGCAACGCCGATCTGTCAGCCATGGCCCGACGACTCTGGGGGCGCTGTTTCGTCAACTGACCTCCAGGCACGGGTTTTCGCCCCGTGTGGCGCCGGACCTGTCGCTGATCAGAATCGAGCACGTCGACCAGTCCAACGAAACCGACATGGGTTTCCTCACGCGCCTGGCCCACCGTTATGACGCCGTCGCCAAACCGGTCAACGAGTTGTATGTACTGGCCCGGCGCGGTCAGGCGAAGTCGTTGTCGGGCAAGGTCCTGCCCGAGATGAAACTGTCAGTGACGACGAACAATCGTCCGGGTGATCACGCTTTCATTTCGGCCAAGCTGGATGAAACCGCGCGGGCAAAGTACAACGGTTGCAAGACCACTTGGTGGGATGCGGCGGCGGGCACGCTTCGGGTCGAGGAGAGCGGCATCGCGCCGTTCAAGACCGTGCGCCAGCGCTTCCAGAGCGCAGAGGAAGCCCGTGCCGCCGGTGAAGGCGAGGTGCGCCGGATGTTACGCGAAGCCTTGAAAGTGAAGATCGAATGCCCCGGCAATCCGGGGTTGTCCGCCGAGGGCATCGTACTGCTGGACCCCACCTGGCCGGATTTCATGCGCGGGCGCTGGTCGATCGACAAGGTCACCGCCAGCGGCGACCGGGAAAAAAGCTACCGCTGCAGCATCGACGCGACCTGCCTGGACGCCAAGGCCTGACCCTACCCCCTGTGGGAACTCGCGATAGCGGTATCCCATTCAACATTTCTGCTGCCTGACCCACCGCCATCGCGAGCAAGCCCGTTCCCACGGGGTTCGCTCGCGCCTTCAGATACTGGAGTCCCTCGATGAAGATCACCCCGATCCTCACGCAACTGCGTGAGCAATGCCCCACGCTCGCCCATCGCGTGGCCGCAGGCTTTGACCTCGCCACGCTGCAAGCCGAGGCCCCGCTGCAAACCCCCTGCGCCTATGTCCTGCCCACCGCCGACATCGCCGGCAAGAACGCGGCGCAAAACGTCACGCTGCAAGCGGTGCGTGATCGCTTCGATGCGGTGCTGGTGCTTGACGCCACTGACGCGACAAAAGCGCTGGATCTGTTGCACGACCTGCGGGCCGAACTGTGGCGGGCGCTGGTGGGGTTCAAGCCGGGCGCTGAGTACACCGGCGTCGAGTACGACGGCAGCGAACTGGTTTCCATCAACAGCAGCCGTGTGTCGTACCGGCTGCGCTTTTTCGCCGAGTTCCAGCTGGGCCGCAGCCTGGCGAGCCAGCCTGCCGAAAGCTGGCACGAGCGTGAACTGGACGGCTTGTCGTCCTTTACCGGGGCCACTGTGCGGGTCGATGCCATCGACCCGGCGGACCCCAACCTGAAACATCCCGGCCCCGATGGGCGCGTGGAACTGACTTTCTCTGGAGACGTAACCCCATGAGCAAACGCATCACCGTGCTGCCGGCCCCGGGCCGTGCCGTACCGGACCCGGAAGCGGGCGATCTGTTGCCCCTCGAAGGCCGTGAAGTGACGGACAACGCCTGGTGGCGTCGACGTCTGGCCGATGGCGATATCACTACCAAAACCGTGAAAGCGGCAAAACCACAGGGAGCCAAATAATGGCGATCGGATTCAGCAACATTCCCGCGGACATTCGTGTTCCGCTGTTCTACGCCGAAATGGACAACTCGGCCGCCAATAGCGCGTCATCGGCCATGCGCCGGTTGATCGTCGCCCAGGTCAACGACAACGTTGCGCCGGCCGAGGTCGGCAAGCTGGTGCTGGTGTCCAGCGTCGCGCTGGCCAAGAGCATCGGCGGGCAGGGCTCGATGCTCGCCGCCATGTACGACACCTGGCGCAAGACCGACCCGCTGGGGGAAATCTGGTGCCTGCCGCTGCACAACGTCGAGGGTTCGATCGCCAAGGGCGTGCTGACCCTCACCGGCGCCGCGACACAAAGCGGCGTGCTCAACTTGTACGTCGGCGGTGTGCGTGTCCAGGCGGCTATCGTCAACGGCGCCACGGCGGCCCAGGCCGCCACTGCGCTGGCGTTGAAAATCAATGCCGCCGCCGATCTGCCGGTGACTGCCGCGGCCGCCGAAGGCGTCGTGACCCTCAGCGCCAAATGGACCGGCGACAGCGGCAACGACATCAGCCTGCAGTTCAATCGCCTGGGCAAGAGCAATGGCGAAGACACCCCGGCGGGGCTGACCACCGCCATCACCGCGATGACCGGCGGCGCCGGTGTGCCGGACCAGACCGCTGCAGTCGCGGCCCTGGGCGATGAGCCGTTCGAGTTCATCGCCATGCCTTGGTCCGATGTGGCGAGCCTCAATACCTGGCAAGCGGTCATGGACGACAGCACCGGCCGCTGGTCGTGGGCCAAGCAGTTGTTCGGCCATGTCTACAGTGCCAAGCGCGGCACCCTCGGCACCCTGGTCGCCGCAGGTCAGGCGCGCAACGACCAGCACATGACCATCCAGGCGCTGGAAATGGGCGTCCCGCAACCGTTCTGGGTACAGGCCGCTGCTTTGGCGGCTCGCACTGCGGTATTCATCTCTGCCGACGCCAGCCGTCCAACCCAAAGCGGCAGCCTGCCAGGCCTGGACCCGGCGCCGGCCAGCGAGCGCTTCACCCTGACCGAGCGTCAGTCGCTGCTCAACTACGGCATCGCCACGGCCTATTACGAAGGCGGCTACGTGCGCATCCAGCGTTCCATCACCACGTACCAGAAAAATGCTTTCGGCCAGGCTGACAACTCCTACCTGGACAGTGAAACCATGCACCAGTCGGCATTCATTGTTCGCCGCCTGCAAAGCGTGATTACCAGCAAGTACGGTCGCCACAAACTGGCCTCGGACGGTACCCGTTTCGGCGCCGGCCAGCCCATCGTGACCCCGAGCACCATCCGCGGCGAGTTGATCGCGCAATACGCCAAGCTCGAACTGGAAGGCCATGTGGAAAACGCCGAGCTGTTCGCCGAGCACCTGATCGTCGAGCGTGACAGCCAGGATCCGAGCCGGATCAATGTGCTGTTCCCGCCTGACTACATCAACGGCCTGCGGGTGTTCGCGCTGCTCAACCAATTCCGCCTGCAATACGACGCTGCTGCCTGACGGTAGCACTCAGTCCGATGAACTCAGCCCACCTCGCGTGGGCTTTTTATTTGAAGGGAGAAACACCATGGGTCAACTGATTGCGGGCACCTGCTACGTCAAAGTGGACGGAGCTCAACTGACCATCAATGGCGGCTGCGAAGCGCCACTGATGTTCACCAAACGCGAAACCGTCGTACCGGGTTTCTACAAGGAAACCGACATCGCCCCGTCGTTCAAGGTGACGGCACTGCACACCGCGGACTTCCCGCTCAAGCAACTGGTGGCTGGCACCGACATGACCGTCACCTGCGAATTCAACAACGGCAAGGTCTACGTGCTGGCCGGCGCCTACCTGGTGGAAGAACCGGTATCCAAGGGCGACGACGCCACCATCGAGCTGAAATTCGAAGGCATCAAGGGGACCTGGCAATGACTGACGTCGTGACTTTGCGGGTGGCCATCGAGGCCCACGGCGAGCCGTTGAGCGAGCTGACCCTGCGCCGTCCGACGGTGCAGGAAGTCCGGGCGATCAAGGCGCTGCCGTACAAGATCGACAAGAGCGAGGAGGTGAGCCTGGACATGGACGTCGCGGCCAAATACATCGCGGTGTGCGCCGGTATCCCGCCGTCGTCGGTCAACCAGTTGGACCTGGCTGACCTCAATGCCTTGAGCTGGGCCGTCGCGAGTTTTTTCATGAGTGCGGCGTCGCGGCCATCGGCGACCTGATCGCCGCCGCCTATGACCTGGCCTGGTTCTGGAAGGTTGACCCCGAACAGATGATGGCCAGGCCACTGGACGTGCTCCGGGAATCCTTGGAGCACGCGCAACGGATCAATGCGATGCAGCAGGTGCAGTGATGGCAGACACAGAAAAGGTAGAGAAAAAAGCAGTGCTGCTGACGGGCATCGATGAGTTGTCACCCAAGCTCGCGAGCCTTCGTGCGAAGGTCGCCAGTTTCAAGCAGAACCTCGACGCCACGGGGCTGGGCAGCCTGGACATTTCCGCGCTGCTGCCCAGCGGCGGCCTGGCCCAACCGTTCATGGACGGGCTCAAGTCGGCGCTGGCCTTCAAGGGTGAAGTCGGCGCGGTGAACGCGGCGGCCAGCGCCCTGCAGGCGCCCGAAGCGCCTCGTGTGGCGGCACAAAGCCTGGATGGATTGAAGACTTCCATCAGCAACGTGTCGGTGCAATTCGGTTCGGCGCTGGGGCCTGCGGTGAACACGGTGGCGGTCGCCTTGCAACCGATGGTCAGCAGCGTGGCCCAGGTGCTGCAGGACAACCCGCAACTGGTCCAGGGCCTGGCGACGGGCGTTGTCGCGTTCAACGCGATCCAGACCGCGGTCAGCGGCGCGAGCCAGGCCATGGAAGTGGTCAGCCTGGCCATGAAGATGAACCCCATCAGCTTGATTGCCATGGGCATCGCCTTGGCGGCAGGGATGATCATCGCCCACTGGACGCCGATCTCGGCGTTTTTTGCCGGGCTCTGGCAACGGCTCGCGCCGATCGTGCTGCCGATGGTCGAGTTCTTCAAGACGATGTTCGCCTACACCCCGATGGGGCAGGTGATCAGCAATTGGGGGCCGATCAGCGGTTTTTTCGGCGCGCTCTGGAATGTGATCGTGGCGGCGGCAACGCCGGTCATCGGTTTCATGCAGACGCTGTTCGCCTGGTCACCCTTGGGTTTGATTGTTGCCAATTGGGCGCCCCTGACCGGCTTGTTCGCGGCGATCTGGGATCTGCTCAAAGCCTTGACCGTGCCGGTGATGGACGCCCTTAAAGGCCTGTTCGACTGGACGCCGCTGGGATTGATCATGGCCAACTGGGGCACGATCGGCGAGGTCTTCGCCGGGATCTGGGAAGGCATCCGCAACCAGGTGTCGATCATGCTGGCGGTGTTCAGCGGTCTGTTCGACTGGTCGCCCATCGAGGGCCTGACTCGACAATGGGGGCCGGTGGGCGAGTGGTTCAGCCAGTGGTGGAACGAGTTGCAGGCGGTGATCGCGCCGATCAAGGCGTTTTTCAACGGCGGCTTTGGCGAAATGATCACCTCGTTTACTGGCAAGGTCGAAGGACTGACCGAGGCGCAACGCGCCACCAATGCCGAAGGCAAGGGCGAGTTGGCGCCGGCGTTTTTTGGCGGGGCCGGCGACCAGCCTTCGAGCCTGGCTCCTGTGAAAACGTCATTGGCACCTGGGGCGTTGCCGCAAACTTCCAGCCATCTGGTGCAACAAAGCGCCGCCAACAACCGCACGCAACTCGAAGGCGGCCTGACCGTGCGCTTCGAAAACGCGCCGGCCGGGTTGCGCGCCGATCCCCCGCAGACCAATCAACCGGCCCTGGCGGTGAGTTCGCGCATCGGCTATCGCTCACTTTCCACAGGAGGCTCCAATGAGCTGGCGTGATCGTTTGTTGCCGGCGTCGTTTCGTGGCGTCGGGTTCTGGGTCGACCAGGCGAAAACCCCGGTCGGCCACAAGGGCCAGTTGCATGAATATCCACAGCGCGACCAGCCGTTTTTCGAAGGGCTCGGCCAGCAGGCGAAGATTCATGAGCTGACCGCGTTCATCGTCGGCCCCGATTGCCTGGAGCAGCGCGACAAGCTGCTCAAGGCCTTGGAGCAGGGCAGCGGCGAGCTGGTGCACCCGTGGCTGGGACGCCTGCAGGTCAAGGTCGGCGAGTGCGACATGACCCAGACCCGCCAGGACGGCGGGCTGGTGACGTTCGCCCTGAAGTTCTACCCCGACCAACCGCTGCCTTTTCCCTCGGCCACGATCAATAGCCAGAAATTGTTGCTGGTCTCGGCCGACAGCTTCCTGGGGTCGGCCGTGCGACGCTTCGAAGACGCCATGACCTTGATCAAGGCCGCGCGGATCGGCATTGCGGACCTGCGCAACAGCCTCAAGGACATCTACGGCGTGATCGAGCAGGAGCTCAAGCCGCTGATCGAGACCTATCGGCAACTCAGCGATCTGGTCAAGGCGGTGAAAGAATTGCCCAAGGAAGTGGTGGCCGAGTTCAAGGGGTTGCTGGGCGACATCCGCGAACTGAAGGACTTTGCCCGTGACGGCTATCGCGGCGTGATTGCCAGCGTGTCGCAACAGGTGGAGGCCATTGGCAAGTCCGACGCGCCCAAACTGACCACCGGCAAGGACACCACGGCGGCGGCCCAGGCTGTCGCCAACCTGGTGCAGGACACCTTGCTGGTGCAGGCCGCGCAATGGATTGCGGCGATGCCGGTGGCGGCGCCCGCGGTCAAGTTGGGCGCCACGCCTTCAGTGGCGCAGCAGGCCGTGCAACCGGTCCAGCGCCGGGACGTTCCGGTCGCCGACGACGTACTGGCGCTGCGCGATGCCTTGAACGATGCGATCTGGCAAGCCTCGCTCAAGGCTGACCCGGAGCACTACCAGGCGATGAACAACCTGCGTCAGCAAATGGCCGCGCACCTGACGGCGGTGGCGTCTTCGGGCGTGAGGCTGATCAGCCTGTCGTTCAAGCAAAGCCTGCCGGCGTTGGTGGTGGCCTATCAGCAATTCGCCGATGCCACGCGAGTGACCGAAGTGACCCAGCGTAACGGCGTCGCCCATCCTGGTTTCCTGCCGCCCAATGACCTGAAAGTCTCGGGGGAATAAACCATGGATGAGCTCGATAATGCCGTCTCGCTGACTGTCGGCGGGCTGGATTACGGCGGCTGGAAAAGCGTGGAAATCAGTGCGGACCTGGAGCGCCAATTCCGCACCTTCAAACTGGACATCACCTGGCAGTGGCCGGGGCAGACCCAAGCGGTGCCGATCCGTCCGGGCGATGAATGCCAGGTGCGCATCGGTGCCGACCTGGTCCTCAGCGGCTATGTGTTCAAGGCACCGGTCAGCTATGACGGCCGGCAGATCAGCCTGAGCATTGAAGGTGGCTCGAAAACCCAGGACCTGGTGGACTGCGCGGCCATCAATCGCCCGAGCCAATGGCGCGGGCAAACGCTGCTGAGCATCGTCCAGGCCTTGGCGGCGCAATATGGCGTGGGTGTGGTCAGTGAGATCCCCGAAACCGCGCGGCTGAGCGAACACAGTATCGTGCCGGGGGAAACGGTCTTTCAGTCCATCGACCGATTGCTGACGTTGTTCCGCGTGTTCTCCACCGACGATGCCCAAGGGCGTGTGCTGTTGGCCAAGCCCGGCAGCGGTGGTCGGGCCAGTGATGTGTTGGAGTTGGGCAAGAACATCCTGTCGGGCAACGCACCGATGGATTACAGCCAGGTGTTCTCCGAATACCGAGTCATCGGCCAGCACAAGGGCAACGACGAGCAGAGCGGGGCGGCGGTGAGCGAAGTCGCGGGCACCGCTACCGATCTGGGCTTCAAGCGCAAGCGGGTCACGGTGATCAGCGAAGCAGCGCAATTGACCTTCGAACTCGCCCAGCAACGGGCCGATTGGGAAAGCGCCATCCGCAGCGGCAGGGCCCTGGCCACTACCTATCGCGTGCAAGGCTGGCGCCAGGCCAACGGCGATCTGTGGCGGCACAACACCTTGGTGCGAGTGATCGATCCGGTATTGGGGTTCGATGGCGACATGCTGATTTCCAAAGTGACCTACTCACTGTCGGCACAAGGCTCCGTCACCACCCTGCAAGTTGCGCCGCCCCATACGTTCGACGCGAACCCGGTGCCGCCGAAGGCGTGAGCCTGCGCTCACCGTGTCCTGCTGTTAAACCTGATTCCGAAGGAAAACCTCAATGAGCCTACTGACCCGCCTCCTGGCGCGCGGCACTGTCGTGCTCGCCCACTCGGCCACCAAGTTGCAATCGCTGCAAATGCGCCTCACCGCCGGCGAAGTGAACGACGACATGGAGCACTTCGAACCCTACGGTTTCACCAGCAACCCACTGGCCGGCGCCGAAGGCATCGCCACGTTCCTGGGGGGCGATCGGTCCCATGCCGTGGTCCTGGTGGTCGCCGACCGCCGCTTCCGTCTCCAGGCCCTGGCCCCGGGCGAAGTGGCGCTCTACACCGACGAAGGCGACAAGCTCCATTTCAAGCGCGGCCGTGTCATCGACATCGAGACCGCAACGCTGAACATCCGCGCCAGCAGCTCGGTGAACATCGACAGCCCGGTCATCAACCACACCGGCAAGATCGTCTCCCAGGGCGATCAGGTCGCCGGCGGGATCAGCCAGATCAAACACGTGCATGTCGGCGTACAGGCCGGCACCGGCCAGACCGGCGCGCCGGCGGGAGGCCAATGATGTTCATCAGCCAGAACCTGCACGCCGCGCTGACCCGTTCGGTGCTGATCAGCCTGTTCACTTGGCGCCGCGCCGCTGATGACGATGCCGTCGATGACGAGGAGCGTTTTGGCTGGTGGGGCGACACCTTTCCCACCGTTGCCGACGACCGCATCGGTTCGCGGCTGTGGCTGTTGCGGCGGGTCAAGCTGACCCGCCAAACCCAGCTCGACGCCGAGTTCTATGCCCACGAAGCCCTGCAGTGGCTGATCGACGACGGTCACTGCAAGGCCATCGACATCATCAGCGAACGCCTCGACGCCCAGCGCCTGAACCTGCGCACGGTCCTGACCCTGGCTGACGGCGAGCGCCTGGACATCAACCCCGACCACAGTTGGCAGGTGACCTATGCCGTTTGAAACCCCTTCGCTGCCGGTGCTGATCAAACGCGCCCAAAGCGACCTGGCCAGCGATTCGCTGCGCCAGTCCGATGCCCAAGTGCTCGCCCGCACCCTTGGCGGCGCTGCCTATGGCCTGTATGGCTACCTGGATTGGATCGCCGAGCAGATCCTGCCGGACAAGGCCGATGAGTCCACCCTGGAACGCATCGCCGCCCTGCGCCTGAACCAGGCGCGCAAGGCCGCCCAGGTGGCCACGGGCAGTGTCAGCTTCACCGCTACGGCAGGCAGAGTGCTGGACGTCGACACGCTGCTGCAATCGAGCGATGGCCGTACGTATAAAGTGACCACCGCCCGCACCACCAGCGCTGGCCTGAACACCGCCGACATCGCGGCCCTGGACGCCGGTAGCGTGGGCAATGCCGATGCCGGCCTGGTGTTGACGCCCGTGCAGCCGTTGCTGGGCATCGGCAGCAGCTTCACCGTGCTGGCGCCAGGGTTGACCGGCGGTGTTGCCCGGGAAAGTCTTGAATCCCTGCGGGCCAGGGTGATCCGTTCCTATCGCGTCATTCCCCATGGCGGTTCGGCCCAGGACTATGAAACCTGGGCCCTGGAATGCCCGGGCATCACCCGCGCCTGGTGCCGTGGCAGCTACCTGGGGCCGGGCACCGTCGGCCTGTTCGTGATGCGCGACGACGATCCGCAACCGATTCCCAACGCCGAGCAACTGAAAGAGGTGCGGGCTTATATCGAGCCCTTGCGTCCGGTGACCGCCGAGCTCCATGTGCTGGCGCCAACGCAAGTGCCGGTGAACTACCGCCTGCGCATCACCCCTGACACCAGCGCCGTGCGGGCCGCCATCGAAGCCCAACTGCGTGACTTGCATAACCGCGAAGCCGGCCTCGGCGAAACGCTGTTGCTGAGTCATATCGCCGAAGCCATCAGCAGCGCCACTGGCGAAACCGACCACAAACTCAGCGCGCCGGTCGCCGACGTCGTTGCCGCCAGCAACCAGTTGCTGACGTTCGGAGGCTGCACATGGCTGGCATAAGAACCGCCGAACAGTACCAGGCCCAACTGCGCAGCCTGCTGCCCAGCGGCCCGGCCTGGGACCCCGAGCGCGTGCCGGAACTGGACGAAGTGCTGCAAGGCATCGCCCAGGAACTGGCCCGCCTCGACGCCCGAGCCGCCGACTTGCTCAACGAAATGGACCCGGCGGGGGTGAGTGAGCTGGTGCCGGACTGGGAGCGGGTGATGAATCTGCCGGATCCGTGTCTTGGCGCTACGCCGCTGTATGACGATCGTCGCCTGGCGGTGCGTCGGCGGTTGTTGGCGGTGGGCAGCCAGGCCATTGCCTATTACGTGGAAATCGCCAAGAGCCAGGGTTATCCCAACGCAACAATCACCGAACTCAAGGCGCCCCGCATGGGCCGCGCACGTTTCGGCGAGGCGCATTTCGGCACTTGGCAGGCGCAATTCATGTGGACCCTCAACACCGGCGGCCGCCTACTGCTGGGTCGGCGCTTTGGCGCCAGCTACTGGGGCGAACGGTTTGGCGTCAACCCAGGCTCGGCCTTGGAATGCCTGATCCACCGCAGTGCACCGGCGCATACCAAGGTCCACATCAATTATGACTAGGGAGTAGACGGATGGATTATCCAAAGAGTGTGCCCAGCGCCGGGTTGGTGAATGGGAAGTTCGTTGATGAAAACCCATTGACCGGGACGCCGGGATCTTTGATTCCGGCGGATTGGGGAAATGGGGTGACGCAGGAGATCGTGAACGTCATCAAGGCGGGAGACCTGACGCCAGATGAAACCAGAAATGATCAATTGCTCGCGGCGATCCAGTCGGTCACCGCCAAGGGCTGGAACCAGGATCTGGCGCTGCCGATCGCAGCGTTGCCGCTGCCAACGATTGCCACACCCGACGCGCGTATGGCCGTCACACCAACGGCGCTCTCAACCAGCGGCGGGCGTGTCTCGATTCCGGCGGGCGTATATATCAGTATCGGGCAAGAGGTGGTGAGCGGACGCTTGGGCCGATCACGAACCTTCATGACGACGGCTTGGAGCAGCGCCGATTTGTTGCCCAGCGCCAGCTATTTTCTAAGAGCGCAGGTGATCGGTGATGCGCTGACGTTCTATATGCAGCGTGGAAGTTTGTATGACCCGGCACCGGAGTCCATGAAGGGCACCGTCAACGGTGCATCCGGTGGCGGGTTTGCGTCCACGCCGCTGGATATGTGCCTGGCCTGGGTAATAACTGGGGCGCCGGGCTCGTTGCCGACGATTCGTACGATCTATAACCGTGCTCAGTTGAGCTGGACGCAAACGGTGAATGGAACGGGGGTGGTTTATCTGCCGCTGGATCCACATGCGCGTGCGGCGCGGCTGGTAGCGGGTAATCCGACGCCTGTTTCGAACACTGTGACTTCGTTAGCGTTTGTTCAGGCCGGGTGGGTTGGCGGCAATTACAGCTATCTGTCGCCCGTCGCGACAACTCCGGGCAACAATGCAGCGGGCTGGGCAAGCCCGTCGATGTGCGTGCTGTTCTCCAATAACGTTGTCAGTGACGTGACCGTCTCCACGGTCACGGCCAGTTTTGACCATACCCAATTACGTTCGCTATGGCAGTGCTATCAGGCCGAGCACACATTGGGCGCCACCACAGCAGACAGTGATGAATTGCTGTTGAGCATGGGAATCAAGGGGCACCAGGCGTTGACCGATTACAGCGTCGGCATAGGCATCAATTTTACCAACGCAGTCAATGTTCACCTGTCCTGGGAGCTGATCCGATGAAAGTCATTCAAGAGCTGCACCAGTACGAAGATGGACTTCGTCCGCCTGCGCCTTCCTCCGCTCATATCTGGATGGACGATACCTGGGTGCTTTGCGAAGAGAATGCTGCCGAGCAGTTGCATCAGGAAGCCGAACGCCTTTGCACCAGGGTAGATGCCGCTGCCGACCATGCCCGTCGCACGTTGGCCGGTGATCCCCTGCGTGCCTTGGAGTACCAACAAGCCGCCCTGGAGGCGCAGGCCTTCAAGGACCAGGGCTACCCGAAAAAAGCGGTGCCGTTGTCGGTTTCCGCTTGGATCGTCAAAGGGCGTACAGCCAGGCAGGCGGCGGATCAAATCCTCGTCAAGGCCGCTGAATTCGACGCGAACCTGGTGGCGCTTCGCGAGCTGCGCCTTAAAGCCAAGGCACAGATTCGTGCGCACATGGCCAAGGGCAAGGCCGATCTTGCGGCTCAAGTCGCTGATGATGTGCTTGTGACCATCCGAGCATTTCCCCTTCAGATTTAAGCACCGTCTCATAGAGAGAAACAAAACATGGATTATCCGAAAAGTGTTCCCAGCGTCGGGCTGGTGAACGGGCGGTTCGTGGATGAAAATCCGCTGGCGGGCACGCCCGGATCGCTGATTCCAGCGGTCTGGGGCAATAGCGTCACCCAGGAGATCCTGGGCGTGATCTCCGCCGCTGGCATCACACCGTCTGAAGCGGACACCGGCCAGTTGATCAAGGCGTTGCAGGTTATTCTCGGGCGTAGCAGCCCGATGCGGTCGGTGGTGACGCGGTTAACGGCTTCTAAATCGTTGGCGCCCGACGAGCTGGGGCTTGTGCTGATTGATGCCAGTGCTGGTGCGAACACAGTGACGCTTCCTGCGGCCAATGCGGCGCTTGGCATTCGTGATGTGATTGTGCGGCGTGTGGATAACAGCGGTAACCGTTTGACAGTACGGGCCTCCGGTAGCGACAGAATTCGCTTTCATACCCATTTGGCGGCCAATGGCTATCTGTTTCTGGTGCTGATGGGCGGGGGTGACTGGTGGCATCTGCGCAGTGATGAAGCTGGGGTTTGGTGGCCGGTGGGGCGGTTCGATGCGACGGCCTTGGGGCGTATTTCCTTTGAGTGCACGCGTCAGGTCATTCCCGGTGGGTATGCGGTGCTGAATGGAAATTTGCTGGTGCGTAGTGATTGGCCGTGGTTGTGGGATTACGCGCAATTGTCCGGTGCGTTAGTGAACGAAGCCAGCAGGTCGGGAAATGAAGGCGCGTGGACGAGCGGTGATGGCGCCACCACGTTTCGGATTCCTGATATTCGCGGCGAGTTCTTGCGCGTGTTGGACGAAGCCCGAGGCGTGGATATTGACCGTTCGGCGGGCAGCAGACAGATGTATGCCCTTGAAAGCCACAACCATTATTTGCCCACCAGCTCGGGCAGTGCTAACCGCCCTGGTCCTGCTATTGCTGATGCGTCTTGGGACGTCACCCGTGACGTCAATGCCGCGCCTGCAACAGGGATAGTCGGTACGACTTATCCCAATCCATTGTTCTTTTCCGGCCCGGAGATGGTAGGCAATATCGGGAGTTTCGGCACTGAAACCCGTCCCAGGAATATCGCCTATCCCGCCCGAATCAAGTTGATCTGAGGTGACCATGTTTATTTATCTGTTTGACGCAGCCGGTGTGCTATCGGGGCCGGTAGAGCTTTCCGTGACCCCTGGGATGGGCATTCAGATCCCCGGCAACGGCATTCAACTTTCCTTTGAACTACCCCCGGCCCAAGAGCATCATTCCTGGGTCATGGTGAACGGAGTTCCGAGAGAAATGGTGGACTGGCGTGGCTTGGTGTATCGCAAGGACAACGGCGCTCTTCTGGAGTGGACCGAGTTCGGTGAGTTGCCAGATACCTACACAGCCGAACCCTGGCCGGGTAGTTACCATGTGTGGCGAGAGAATATGTGGGTATTTGATGAGGCGCAACAGCGGGCTGATCTCAAACGGGAAGCCTTGGCAAAACGCGATAAATTACTGCGTGAGGCCGTTCAAAGGATTGCTCCTTTGCAATACGCCGAAGACATCGGCGACGCCAGCGACCAGGAACAACTGGCGCTCATGGAGTGGAAACTCTATAGCGTTGAATTGAATCGCATCCAGCATCAGGCCGGTTTTCCTACCGATATCATCTGGCCTGTCATGCCCGAGCCGGCCGCTTAAGCAACCCACGGCAGAACATCAAAACTTTCTTAATTTATCGTGCCACTGCGCATTAACGGTGAGGCTCTATATCGCCTTCATTTTGATCGCCGGCCAATATGGAAATAAAAATTGGATTACCCAAAAAGCATACCCAGTGCGGGTTTGTCTAACGGCAGGTTCGTGGACGAAGATCCCAGGGCAGGTACGCCAGGCTCCCTGATTCCCGCCAGTTGGGGCAATGGTGTGACGCAGGAGTTGCTGAGTGTCATTCAAGCAGCAGGACTAACGCCGTCGGAACAATTGGATAACCAGCTGTTGACGGCTTTGCGTAGCAGCGGATTATTCACCACCGCTCCCCAGTTTGATAATGATAGATCCGTGGCTACCACGGAGTTTGTAAAACGCAGTGGCGTTCAGTATTCCGGCTTTTTTGCTTATGCGGTCAGTACGGCGCTGACACAAACCCATATTGGCGCAGCCGTCAGTTTTGCCAGCACTACGGCAATCAACGTCACGCTGCCCAGTACAGCGGGAATCCTGCATGGGGCGACACTTACATTGATCAACGTAGGGGCTGTTGTGAACGTATCGGCAGCCTCGCCTACCGATACGCTAGGGCCCTCGTCCTCAGCGCTCGGCCCCATTGAGTTGGGCCGTGGTGAAACGGCGGAATTCGTCAAACTGGACAATCAATGGCGGTTGATAGGCGGCACCGTCCTTTTGAAATACACCTCAATGTTTTCAGGCCAGTTGGGCAATCCGGGTTACCAAAGGTACGCAAGTGGAAACATCGATCAGTGGGGTTACGGCGTAACAGATGCCAATGGGGAAGTGTTCGTTACTTTTCCTATTTCATTTCCCAACGCCTTTGTGTCGGTTGTCGCGAACCATGTAGGCGGTGATATAGCCACGGTGATAATGGTGGGTGGAACCGCAACCCGGCAAGGCGTGCGCCTGAAGGCCCGAGACCATCTGGGACACCTGGGAGCAGGTTGGGGCATTACATACTTTGCGAAGGGTTATTAAATGAATGAACTTACCTTATTGTTCAGTCCAAGCACTTGCGGAGCGTATGTTCCCAGCATCAATCATTCCGATATTCCCGGTGATGTGATTGAAATTCCCAAGGCTTACTGGCTCTCGCTTCTTCAGCAACTCGCAGTTTCGCCCAAGCGTGTTGCAGCCAACCCCGACAATGGTTATCCGATTCTCGTCGATCCTCCCGCTCTGACACAGGCCCATGCATCGGAAAACGAATATGCGTGGCGTAACGCCCAGCTCACAGCAACCGACCGCCTCATCGCAAGGGATCGCGACGAAATGGACGACGGCGGCGGTACGACGCTGGATCAGACGCAGTACACGCAACTCCAGGCTTATCGCCGGGCGCTGAGGGACTGGCCCCAAGATGAGCATTTTCCAACCATTGAATATCGTCCGGTCACACCGTCCTGGCTGGTCGGACAGCTTTGATCATGTACCTGCGATGACCTGAACATGGACCTTACCCAACAGCAACTCATCAACATCATGCCCAACGCCCGCGCCCAAGCGGGCGTTTTTATTCCTGCGTTGAACACCGCCATGTCGCGCCATCGCATCGACACACCCAAGCGCATGGCCGCATTTCTCGCCCAGGTCGGTCATGAGTCCGGGCAATTGCGCTATGTGCGGGAGTTGGGCAGCGAGCAATACCTGAGCAAATACGACACCGGAACCTTGGCCGTTCGCCTGGGCAACTCGCCCGAGGCCGATGGTGACGGCCAAAGGTATCGCGGTCGGGGATTGATCCAGATTACCGGCCGCGACAATTACTTGCGTTGCAGTCAGGGGTTGTTCGGTGACGAACGCCTGCTGGCGTTGCCGCAGCTGCTGGAGCAACCGCAATGGGCCACCGAGTCTGCCGCCTGGTTTTGGGAGCAGAACGGCTTGAACGAACTGGCCGACTGTGACCAGTTCAACAGCATCACCCGCCGTATCAACGGCGGCTTGAACGGCTTGGAGGATCGCCTGCAACTCTGGGCGCGGGCGAAGGCGGTGTTATGCCAACCTTCGGCATGATGCCTTTTTCGTCACGTGCCGTGGGCGTTGTCGTGTTGCTCGGGCTGCTGGCCGGCGGTCCGGCGCTGCTTGCGTGGCGGTTCCAGGACTGGCGTTACGCTCAGCAACTGGCCCGGCTCGCACAGGCCCAGGCCGAAACCCTGAATCAAATCACCCAGGCGGCTGCGGTGCAGCAGAAGGTCGAGCAGGACAAACGCCTGGTCCTGGAAAAACAACTATCCAGCAGTGAACAAACCCATTACCGAGCCCTGAGCGATGCCCAACGTGACCAGGATCGCCTGCGCGATCGCCTTGCTACTGCCGATGTCCGGCTGTCAGTCCTCCTCGACGCCGACGATGTTGCCGCCGGTTGTGCAGTGCCTGCCGCCCCCCGCACCGGCGGCGTGGATCATGGCGCCCCACGCGCCCGACTTGACCCGGCGCATGCTCAACGAATTATCGCCATCACCGACGAGGGTGACCGCGGACTGATCGCCTTGCAGGCCTGCCAGGCCTATGTGAGGGCCCTACGCCAGTAATCCGCCGAGCCTTGCATGCTTCGAATGCTCGTGTACGGTAGGCGCCAGTCGCGTCGAATCAGGAGAGCATCATGGACGACATTACCGAGTTGGCCGCTGAACTGGGCAGGCGCTTGCAATTGCTCAATGCCCATGTCACCACCGCCGAGTCCTGCACCGGTGGCGGAATTGCCGAGGCGATCACCCGGATACCGGGGAGTTCGGCCTGGTTCGAGGCCGGTTTCGTCACGTATTCCAATCGCCAGAAGACCCAGCAGTTGGGTGTGCCCGGCGAGCTGTTCGAAAAAGTCGGTGCGGTCAGTCGCGAGGTGGTGGAGGCAATGGTGCGGGGCGCCCAGCGACAAAGCCTGGCGCGCTTTGCCGTGGCGGTCAGCGGCGTGGCCGGGCCGGACGGGGGCTCGCCGACCAAGCCGGTGGGCACCGTGTGGCTCGCCTGGGGCGTTGGCGAGGCGGTATTTAGTGAGCAGCGATTCTTTCCGGGCAACCGCGACGAGGTCCGCCGACAAACGGTGAAGGCCGCGCTAGACGGGCTGTTACAACATGCCACCGCAGAAATCTCAAATCAGGGGTAGGCGATCCCTGATCGCTGTGGAATAATACTGGCTACTTATACAGGTGTTGGCCGCCAGGCCTTATTGATTACGTGAGGACTTTAATGGACGACAACAAGAAGAAAGCCTTGGCTGCGG
>Ga0307405_10000214_pt1 | contig 20972 bp, 20 predicted proteins | sample 322Cmetagenome_2_FD_203311 | JGI IMG/M metagenome (GOLD analysis project Ga0307405, IMG submission 203311) | Maize rhizosphere microbial communities from greenhouse at UC Davis, California, United States - 322HYB-C-1 | ecosystem: Host-associated > Plants > Roots > Rhizosphere > Soil | place...
TGGAACGACCGGGTAAGCCAAGCCGATCTCCCCCCTTGTGGGGGAGATGCCCGGCAGGGCAGAGGGGGGTAACCTTGGCGGGGCTGTACTTGAAGGACTCAGCGCGTGTAGCCCCCTCATCCGACCCTTCGGGCCACCTTCTCCCCATCGGGGAGAAGGGAAGAGGTCGGCGCGAGCGGCCCGCCACACGTCCCTTCGCCCCAACGGGGAGAAGGTGCCGGCAGGCGGATGAGGGGGCCGCAAACTCGGTGATTACCCTCACCTCTCCATCCTCTCCCACCAACACAAACCCTCCCGCCACCTACTCGTCCCAGGAGACGTTGGTGAGCACGTTCGATGGGATCGGCTCGTTTTCCCAGAGGCCTTTGAGCTTCTTGTCCCAGACGCCGAGCTTGGGCATGACGAAGAGGAACAGCGCGGGGACGTCGTCGGCGAGGATGGTTTGCGCTTCGGCGTAGATCTTGGCCTGCGCGGCCGGATCGGTGGTTTCCTGGACCTTCTTCATCAACGCGTTGAAATCAGGGTTCTTGTAGTTGAAGTAGTAGGGATCGCGGGAATAGATGTCGATGTCCATCGGCTCGGCATGGGCGACGATGGTCATCTGGTAGGCGCGGTCCTTCATCACGTCCTGGACCCACTTGGCCGGGAATTCGGTCGGCTCGATGGTCATGGTCACGCCGATTTCGGCGAGCATGGCCTGCATGACCTCGGCGCTGCGCGGCGCATAGGCCATCTGCGGCGACTTGATGGTGAAGGCGAAGCCATCGGGGTAGCCGGCTTCTGTCAGCAAGGCCTTGGCCTTTTCGGGATCGTAGGGCAGCTTCGCCGTCAGGTCGACATAGCCGGGATCATTCGGCGTGTAGTGGCTGCCGATCGGCGTGCCCAAGCCGGACCATGCGCCTTCGACCACCGTCTTGCGGTCGATCGCCATCATCAGGGCCTGGCGCACGCGCTTGTCGTTGAAGGGCTTTTCGGAATTGTTCATGCCGGCCACGACCTTGAGCTCGGTGTTGCCGATCTTGGTCATAAGTCTGGCATCACCATCGAACGAGGTCATCAGCTCGGGTGCTGCGAATTCGGGGATGGCGTCGACGTCGCCGGATTTCAGCGCCGCTGCCTGCGCCTGCGGATCGGCGATGAAGCGGAAGGTGACCTTGTCAAGCGCGACCGAGACATCCTTGTTCCAATAGCCGGCGTTCTTTTCCAACTCGACCTTGTCGCCCTTGGCCCAACTGACGAACTTGAAGGGGCCGGTGCCGACGGGCTTGGTCTTGTCGTCGGCCGCTGAGTTCGGCGCCACCATGACGGAGGCCGGCCAGCCGAGCCAGTAGAGCAGGCTGCCAGTGGGCTCGGAAAGATGCAGCACCAGTGTCGCGGCATCGGGCGTATCGATAGAAGAGATGGAGGCGAAGAAGCGCTTCTGCGGATTGACGGAATCCTTGCCGCGGGCGCGGTCGAGTGCGAACTTGGCGGAGGCGGAATCGAAGGCCTGCCCGTCATGGAAGGTCACGCCGTCGCGCAGCTTGAACGTATAGGTCAGTCCGTCGGCCGAGATCTCCCAGCTTTTCGCCAGCTGCGGCTGAACCTTGCCGGCCTCGTCGATCGTCACCAGGCCCTCGAAAACGTTCTGCCAGGTGACCTGGCCGATGGCGACGGGGGCGGCGATCGTCGGGTCGAGGCCTGTGGGCTCGATGGTCATGCCGAGGCTGAGCGTGGTCTTGGCGGCTTCAGCCGGCGTCAGGCTGAGCATCACCAGGCCGGCCGAGACGGCGGCCCCAAGCGAAAGACGACGAACGAGACGCGCGGAGGGCGCGAGCGAAAGCTTGATCATCATGTCCCCTTCATGGCCGCCGCTTGCTGCAACTGGCCGATTGCCGATAGAGTGTCATTGCGCCTGTGCACACACAATGACGATTTTGTGTGCTCAGTGTAGCCGAAAGAGCTACACAGGAATTTCCCGCCGGATGCAAGCCCAAGGCGATGCAAGTGCAAGACCGTCGGTTGGCGGCCGCTGCATCCGCTCAGCCCTTGCCGACAGGGCCGCCGGCGCGCTCGCGCATGAAGCGCTCGATGAAATCGAGAAGCTTGGAGGCGGCGAAGGATAGCTGGCGATCGGGCGCGACGCAGAGATCGACATGGGTGCGGATGGCGCTTCTTGGCGCCAACGGCACGGCGCGCAGCTGGCCGGCCTCGATCTCGCGGCGCACCGTCAGCGCCGGAAGCAGCGTAGCGGCGGCGCCGCTCAGCACCAGTTCCTTCAGCATTTCCAGCGAGCTAGTGACGAAGACGGCATCGAAGCTCAGCCCGGCCTTCTCAAACAGCGCGTCGAAAGCCTGGCGGAAGCCGAAGGACTGGTCGGGCAGCGCCAGTGGATAGTCGGCTATATCCCTGAGGCTTACCTCCAGCCGCTCGGCTGCCGGATGGCCTGTCGCGACGATCAGGTCGTAGGCGATCTCCGAGCGCAGGCGGACCTTGGTGCCCGCTACGGCCGGCGCAAACAGGGTGACGGCGATATCCGCCTCGCCGCCATTGACCGCCTCGACGGCCTGGCGGGCGCTGGAGATGGTCACCTCGAAATGCAGCTTGGGATATTTGAGGCTGAACTCGGCCAGCGCCGGCGCCAGGAGATTGGCGACGGTGGCGCCATTGGCGTGGATGGAGACGCGGCCAGCCTGCAGGCCCTTCAGGTCCTCGATCAGCTGGCCGACATGATCGAGCTCGCGCAGGGTGCGGCCGGCGCGGGCGGCGAGCAGCTCGCCGGCGGCCGTCAGCTTGACGCCACGGGCGCTGCGCTCCACCAGCGGCGCGCCAAAATGATATTCGAGGTTCTCGATCTGCCGGCTGATCGCTGTTGGCGCGACGTTCAGGTTTTCGGCGGCCTGGCGCATCGAATTGGTGCGGACCAGTTCGTCGAAATACATCAGGGCGCGTATCTGCATCTCACCGTCTCCGCATTCGGACCAATGCCATCCTCTAATCCATCACAGGCGATCGGCATAGCGGTCCCGCCATGCCGGCTGGGCGCCTTCCACCGGAAGGGCCGTCGCCTCATAGACGCCGCGGGCGATGGCGCGGGCCATCACAAGCGTGGCGAGGTGGCAGAGTTCCAGGAATTCGGGCAGGCTACCCAGCGGCCTGGCGCCAGTGGCGGCGGAGAAGATGGTGTCGCCATCGAGCGGCAGATGCGCGGGCAACAGCGCCCGGGCGAAGCCGTCATGGCCCATGACAGCAAGGCGATGGGCTTCGGCTTTGGTCAACACCGCGTCGGTGACGATGGCGCCGATGGTTGTGGCGGTGGTGTTCATGCCCTTGAGGCGCATGGCGGTATCGCGCGCGTCGATTGCCTGCGGCAGGCCGAGGCCGCCAAATTCATTGTTTTGTTCGAAAGGCGCCGACCAGAAATGCGGTCCCTCGCCCACCGTGGCGGAACCCAGCGCATTGACGGCGACGATGGCGGCGATCGTGTGGCCAGCCGACGAGCGGGCGCTGGCCGAGCCGAGGCCGCCCTTGAAGGTTGCCGTGGTGGCGCCGGTGCCGGCGCCCACGGTGCCGAGCGCGAACGAACCCTTGCCGGCGGCGCGGAAGGCTTCATAGCCGAGTTCGCGATAGGGTGATTGCAGGCCCCAATCCTTGTTGCCGCCATTCAGGAGGTCCATCAGGATCGCCTGCGGGACGATGGGCACCCGCTGGTTTCCAACAGGAAAGCCGCGGCCCATGGCGCGCAGGCCGGCCTGGACACCGCCGGCGGCATCAAGCCCGAAGGCGGAGCCGCCTGACAGCACGAAGGCATCGACCTCGGTCACGGTCATGGACGGATCGAGCAGCGCGGTGTCACGGCCGCCGGGCGCACCGCCGAGCACGACGCCGGAGGCCACCGCCGGCCGATCGAAAACGATGGCGGTGACGCCGGAGCCGAGGCCAAGATCGGTGGCGTGGCCGACGGAGAGGCCTTCGATATCGGTGAGCAGATTGAGCAAGTGCTGCGTCCTATTCGTCAGTGGGCTTTTCGCAGATGGGCGATCAGCAGGAGGCGATAGGACGATATGGGAGGCCAAAAAACAAGACCGGCCCCGCTATAGGCGGGACCGGTCAGATATCCTCGAATTGTTTTCGCCCGGTCGTTTCAAGCCGGCATCGAACCATGCCCTCAGGCATGGATGGGTTTGGGATGACGGCGGGTCATCAGGTCGTGGATCGCGTGCTTGACCTCGGCCGGCGAGCTGAAGTGCTGCTCGTCGAGATCGTGGACGTGATACTTCACGGCGATGAATTTCAGCCGGTTTTCATCCGGAATGACGATGCCAACAGGCACGCCTGCGTATTCGATAACTTCTTTTTTCATGCATAGAACTCCTGCCGCGCGGAGTGCGTCGGCGATGGCGAATTGACTTGTCTTTTACCGTTTAAGGGGGGGGACGAAGGTCACATTCGACAGTTCGGGCGGGAGAGAGCGCCCGGACGGTCATTGCCAAGCACCGGGCGCATCAGGAGCGTGGCAAGAATTTCAAAGTCGTTCATGTCTCATTCCTTTCTTCTGCGTCGTGCTTGCTTCGGGCCCCGGGCATGCCGGGACCGGCGGTTGGCGTTCCGTATAATCTACTTTATTTGTAGATAATACATAACGGACTGTCGGAAACATATTCCGAAACGTGTCAAAATGTCGGCGATTAGGAAAATATCATTCCGCCAAAGCCGAATTCACGAGAAGACCATTAGCAGGTCTTTGTGCACTTGGTATGACGATACGGAACTCTCTGTCGCTCGCAGCCAGAGATAGGGAGTGCGTCTGATTCCGGCAATGGGCTTTTGATTAAAAGTCTGTAAGCCTCGAAATGACCGAAATGGTTAACGGGCACCAGAGGGCGATTAACGCTTGAAAGTCAGGTGGATCGTGCCGCTGGGCGCGGTTTCGGATTTGACCGTGTAACCCGCTTCGAGGCCACGCAAATCATCCCAGAGGCGGATGCCGCGACCCAAAAGGATCGGCGTGATCGCGACGTGAAGCTGATCGACGAGACCGGCTTTCAGGAAATCGCGTGCGACCGTCGCCCCTCCGCCGACGCGCACATCCTTGCCGTTGGCAGCCTTCGTCGCCTGCGCCAGCGCATCGACGGGGTTGGCGCTGATGAAATGGAACGTCGTGCCCCCGGCCATCTCGATCGACGGGCGCTCCCTGTGCGTGAGGACGAAGACCGGGCAACCGAAGGGCGGCTCGTCGCCCCACCATCCGCGCCAGTCCGGATCATCGGGAAAATTGTGCAGGCCGAACATGCCGGCACCCATGATCTCGGCGCCTATATTCTCGAAATAGGCCCGCGCATAGTCATCGTCGAGGCCGGTGGTGCCGCTGCCGCTGGTGTCCTTGAATACGCGCTCGCGAAAAGTCCGCGTGGCCATGTAAGCGCCCACGAGCCGTGGCCAATCCTCGCCGAACGGGACTTCTGATGTCTGGTCGGTCGTCGTGGCGAAACCATCCAGCGAGATCATGAGATCGATACGGACTGCCATCGTGCTATCCTCCTCACAGGTCAAATACTAAGGCTATTACCTTTGTATCAGATCAGATTACTAAGGCAAGTGCCTTTCTAATATTGACCCGCAACTCGGCCTGCCGTAAAAAACGACATGCCCTATCACTCGACCCCGCTCGACCTCGCCTTTCACGCTCTCAGCGACCCCACGCGCCGCGCGGTGGTCTCGCGGCTGGCCGAGGGCGAGGTATCGGTCAGCATCCTGGCGGAGCCCTTCGACATGGCCCTGCCCTCCTTCGTCCAGCATCTGAAGGTGCTCGAGGATTGCGGGCTGATCGCCAGCGAAAAACGCGGCCGCAGCCGCTGGTGCCGCCTGGTGCAGGCGCGCTTCGACGAGGCCGCGGACTGGATGGCATCCGAGCGCCTGCGCTGGAGCCAGCGACTGGATCGCCTGGAGACCTATCTCGACAATACGCAAGATGAAGTGGGAGGAGATTGAAGAACATGGCAGATCCGTTTGGCAGCTGGTCGCTGGACCGCGAAATCGTGCTGGTGAAGGTCATCAACCATCCCCGCCACAGGGTCTTCGCGGCGTGGATGGACCCCAATGCTTTGGCGCAATGGTATGGTCCTACAGGACTTGCGATCGAGAGCATCGAGGCCGATATCCGCGAAGGCGGCGTGTGGCGGTTCGATATGGTGGGGATGTTCGAAGGCCGGGAGCAGCGCTTCCCCAATCTCATGCGCTTTCTCGAGATCGTGCCGAACGAGCGGATCGTCATGGACTACGGGACACCCGACCCCGAGGACCCGGATCGTTTCAGGGTCACCGTGACCTTCGACGAGCAGACCGACGGCAAGACGGTGCTGACCATGCGCCAGCTGCATCCCACCCGCGCGCGGCGTCAGTTCGTCATCGGTTTCGGCGCCGTCGAATATGGGCTACAGACGCTGGACGGTCTGGTGGCTTGGCTGGATGGCCAGGCAGGCCGCGGAGCGGCCGAGTAAGGCCGCTTACCAGCCCTCGGACAGCACCTTTTCCAGCATGTCGACGAAGAAGTCGGCGCTTTCGGCGGCAAGGCAGAGTGGCGGCTTGATCTTCAGCACGTTGAGGTGGTCGCCGGTCGGCTGCATGATGACGCCGAGTTCGAGCAGGCGCGTGCAGATCGCCGCCGTCTCCTCGGTCGCCGGCTCCAGCGTTTCGCGGTCGCGGACGAATTCGACGCCGAGATAAAGCCCCATGCCATGCACCGCGCCGATGAGCGGATGGTGATCCATCAGCGCCACCAACCGACCCTTCAGCCGATCGCCGATCTCGCGGGCGTTCTGCTGCAGCGCCTCGTCGGCCATGATGTCGAGCACGGTGATGCCGACGACGGAGCTGACCGGGCTGCCGCCGGCCGAGGAGAAGAAATAGCCCTCCTTCTCCAGCGAATCGGCGATCGCCCGCGTGGTGATGACGGCGCCGAGCGGGTGGCCGTTGCCCATGCCCTTGGCGACGGTGATGATATCGGGCACCACCTGCTGCTCTTCGAAACCCCAGAAATGATGGCCGAGCCGGCCATAGCCGACCTGCACCTCATCAGCGATGCAGACGCCGCGGCGGGCGCGCACCTGGCCATAGACGGCGGCAAGATAGCCATGCGGCAGCGCGATGCCGCCGGCATTGCCATAGACCGGTTCGGCGATGAAGCCCGCCAGCCGCTCGCCGCTGGCGTCGATCAGTTCCAGCGCGGCAACAACGCTCTGCAGATAGTCGCCGGTCGAATCCGGGCCTCGGAATTCGCCGCGATAGGTGTTGGGCGCGGCGACCGGATGGACCCAATCGGGCCGCGTCGTCAGCGCCTGCGGGTTGTCGGCGATCGAGGTGGAGACGGCGTCGCTTGCCACCGACCAGCCGTGATAGGCCTCAAGCAGGCTCAGCATGTTGCGCGCGCCGGTGTGGGCCCAGGCAAGCCGCAGCGCCAGATCGTTGGCCTCCGAACCGGAGTTGACGAGGAAGACGGTGTCGAGCCCTTCGGGCGCGAGGGCTGCCAGCCGCTCGGAGAGATCGGCGACGGCGGCGTAGTGAAAGCGCGAATTGGTGTTCAGCCGCAGCCATTGTTCGCCGACGGCGTCGGCCAGGCGCGGATGGCCGTGGCCGAGAATGGTGACGTTGTTGACCATGTCGAGATAGGCGCGGCCCTCGACATCGAACATGTACTCCTTCCAACCGCGCTCGATGCGCGGCGGGGTCTCGTAATAATGCTTCTGGGCGGCGGCGAAATGGGCCGTGCGAACGGCGAGGATTTCCGCATCGATGGGCTTCGGCGCCTCGACGGCCTTGCCCAACAGCGCTGCCGGCGACGGGCAGAGCGCCGACCAGGCAAAGACTTCGGCGGGCGTGCAGAAGAGCGGCGGCTCGGCACCCTTCAAGGTCGTGAGCTGCACGCGCAAGCCGCCGAGCGAGCCCTGTTCGCCAGAGACCACGCCGATCGCCTGACCAGCCTCGAGCTCGGCGCCATCCTCGACCGATGGGTCGAGACCGTCGAGATGAAGGCTGATATCGGCACCCTCGAGCACGAGATGGTGGTTCTGCCAGCTGATGCGCCCCGAGAACGGGGCCGCGATCGTGTTGCCGGCGGCCAGGCAGATATCGGCATGCAGGGCATAGGTGGCGGACGGCCTGGCGCTCAACAGGCGGGCGCGCGACAATCTGTATTCGCCGTAGCGGGTGGCGGCGGCATCTGCCTCGGAGGCAGCGCGGGCAAGCAGACGCCAATCCATATCGCCTTGGCCCCAATTCCCGGCGGCGAAGTGCTGGCTTTCGACGCCGAGGTCGACATAGAGCATGTTCTGGAGATCGAGATCGGGCAGCAGCGGATGCCAATGTTCGGTCGCAACGGCGGGAAGTTCGATGCCCGCCGTCTTCAGGATCGCCGTTTCCATGAGATCGAAGGGAACGGCGATGGCGGTATCGAAGATGCGCTGCTCGAGCACGAGGTTGGCGCGGACATATTCGTTTTCGGGATCGATGGAGATCTGCTGCTCGCTGCTCGCCACCAGAATGACGGCGCGGGCGACGACCAATGGCCAGAGCGCCCTGAGCTCCTCTTCCTTGAGCGGATAGACCTCGTGATAGGCCTTGACGGCGGGGAGCACGAAGAAGGGATCGCCACCCGCCTGGTGCAGAAGCGAGGCGCAGGTGACGGCGAGATCGCCGACCAGCCAGCCACGGATGATATCGCCGAAATCGATGACGCCATCGGGGATGAGGCGGCCGTGGCGGTCGCGGCGGCTGACGACATTGTCGCCGGTGACGTCATGGTGGACGGCCTGCAGGCGTAGTGCCGGCGCGAAGGGCTGCACGCGACGAACGGCGGCGACCATGTTCTTGGCGATACGGTCGCGCGCGGCGCCATCGGTGATCGCCGACAAGAGTTGGACGGCGACCGGACCGGCGCGTCTCAGGTCCCATTGCAGGTTGCGGTCTAGACCCGGATGATCGAAATCGGCCAGCGACTTCGCGAGATTGGCGCAGAGCGCGCCCAGCGCCGCCACGGATTGTTTGGGGAGATACGAAGGCTTGGTGAGGCCCTCGCCTTCGAGATATTCCAGCAGGCGAACCTGATAGGTCTGGTCGCGCACGACGACGGCGACGATGTCCTGGCCATCGGTGGAGGCGACCACGCGGGGCACGCGCGGCGCGCCCTCGATGCCTGCGAGATGACGGATCGCGGCATTCTGCGCCTCGAGCTCGATCGTCTCGTAGATCATGTGGCAGATCTTCAGGACATATGTCTGATCGCCGGTATCGACGCGGTAGTTGCGGTCCTGCTGACTTCCGAGTTCGCTGAGCTGGCCCGACAGACCGTAACGCGACTGCAGGATGTCTCCGGCTTCCTCGGCCGTCACATCTGGACGCCGAAGCTCGAGACGCTGAGCGAGCGTTTCATCGGTCATGGCATTCCCCCACCGCACGATTCGATCCTGCACAATAAGCAGATAATCGACAGCTTGCTATCGGCAAGCAAGGGATCGGGCGTCATCTCAAGTAATTAGAGGACGCCCGATAGCTGTGTCAGCCCATGCGCTCGGAGGCATAGCTGCCCGGGCTTGCCGGGAAGACCACGGTGCGGTTGCCGTTCAGGAAGACGCGGTGGTGGATGTGGGCGTGGATGGCGCGGGCGAGAACCTGGCTCTCGACATCGCGACCAATCGAAACGTAATCGTCGGCCGACTGCGCATGGGTGATGCGCGCCGTGTCCTGCTCGATAATCGGGCCTTCGTCGAGGTCGGCGGTGACATAGTGCGCGGTGGCACCGATCAGCTTGACGCCACGCTCATAGGCCTGCTTGTAGGGGTTGGCGCCCTTGAAAGACGGCAGGAAGGAGTGGTGGATGTTGATGATCCGGCCGGACATCTTCTTGCACATGGCATCGGAGAGCACCTGCATGTAGCGGGCGAGCACGATCAGTTCCGTACCGGTCGATTCGACGATCTGCATGATCTGCGCTTCGGCCTGCGGCTTGTTTTCCTTCGTCACCTTGATGTGGTGGAAGGGAATGTCGTGGTTGACCACCACCTTCTGATAGTCGAAATGGTTGGAGACGACGCCGACGATATCGATCGGCAGGGCGCCGATCTTCCAGCGGTAGAGCAGGTCGTTCAGGCAGTGACCGAAGCGCGAGACCATCAACAGCACCTTCATGCGCTGGTCGCCATCGTGGATCTCGGCTGTCATCTCGAATCTCTCGGCGATCGGCTGGAAGCCTTCGCGGATCGCAGACAGCGTCGCACCTTCTTCGGAGATGAAGCTGACGCGGGTGAAGAACATGCCGGTCGACAGGTCATCGAACTGCGAGCTGTCGATGATATTGCAGCCCTTATCGGCCAGATAGGTCGAAATCGCCGCCACGATGCCGCGTGTCGATTTGCAGGCTACCGTTAATACATATTGCGTCATGCGTCATATTCCTTGTTCAAGCGTCGGCCTTGTTTAGGCGTCGGCCTTTTAAGCGTTAGTCTGGGGCGACCGTCGAGCCTGCTTAGATCAAAGCGACATGGCCGATCAAGCACGACGCTCACGCCGCTGCACCAAGTTTATCGAGAAGAGCGGCCTCAATGGCAGCAACATCCCATCGACCGTCAGCTTACGGCGTTTCCTATCGGAGTCCGTTCACTTTGCGTCGTGGAACCGCGCATCCCCGCCGTGGCCGTGGTGCCCTCGTTGAATTTGAGGAAGCCGACGAGGAGCCAGCCGAGGCCGGCGGTCTTCATGGAAAAGATCGCGGTCGAGCCGATCATCAGGTTCAGGAACATGAAGAGCGACAGGGAATGGCAAAGCCGCTTCTGGTTCGGCGTCTGGCCGGCCGGATAGAAGGAGACGAAGAGCCAGAAGAGGATGAGGCCGAAGACGGTGGCGCCGTAGGTGATGTAGACGTAGCCGCTGTCGACGAAGGTGGTGGCCTTGTCGAGTTCAAGCCCCATCGTTGCCGGCAGATCCATGGCGATGATGTTTCTGATCGTGCCGCTGATGCGGCCGACGAAGTCGTCGTCATGGGCGTTCGGCTTGAAGGCATGAATGATGAAGCCGACCATGACGATGCCAGGCATCATCAGGAAATTGAAGATCTTCGGAATGAAGGGATAGATGACATAGCCGGCGGCGCTGACGATGGCGAAGATCAGCATGGTGCGGGTGTCGTTGGTCACCAGGATGAGCACGATCGTGGTGACGAAGATCAGGCGATCGAACAGCGTGATGCGATTGGCGAAGCTTACGAGATAGATGACCATGACGCCGCAGAAATTGGCGAGCGACACCTGTTCGAGAAAGATCGAGGAGGAGCGGTGATCGATCAGGCCGAACGAAAACCGCCCTTCGAAGCCGAGCGCGCCGCGAAACAGGCCGGAGTCGCTATAGGTGGCGGGGGGCACGCCGCGGGTGTTCTGGAAATATTCGGCCGGATGGACGAGCGCCACATAGGCCGGCGTCGAGATAATCTCGCAAACGAGCACGGCCAGAACCGTGAGGCAGCAGATCTTGAAGGCGAGCCGCAGCGTTCGCTCGTTGCTCCAGCGGCCGAGCACGGTGAAGGCGAAGATGATCAGGACGTTGCGCAGATGATCGATATAGCCGGCCTTGTTGATGACCATCACGTAGACAGTCAGCACGATCGTCGCGAGGAGATAGCCGAGAGGAATGATATCCTCCTCGAATATTCCCTTCTTCAAGATGTAGCCGAAGCTGTAGGCGAGGATCAGGATTTCGCTCAGCACCACGGCGGTTGGTGTCAGCGGCATGATGTTGTGATTGATGAAGGCAAGGATGGCGTTGTAGGTCACGCCGAGCACGCTGACAGCAAGGATGCTGTAATCGATCGGCTCCTTGGCGGTCGTGCCCTTGCCTGCCATAGCCTCAATCCACCAGCGTCTTGCACTTGGCCTTGTCGGCGGGCGGCGCTTTGATCGCGTTTTCCAGCGCGGTCATCTGTTGGCGATCCTTGCCGTTGCGCGGCTGGACGTTCAGCGTCTCGGTCTCCGGCCACCAATCGCCCGCCACCCAATAGGTCCAGCCGAGCCAAACATCCGGGTTTGCCTGCATGTGGTTCAGCACGCGACCGAGGCCCGCCACGCAGGCCTTGTCCTGCGATACGCCGAACTCGCCGAGGAAGACGCGCGTGTTGTTCTTCTTCGCCCAGTCGGTCATTGCAGTCACCGCATTGAGCGCGCTGTCGTTGCCGCTGCACTCTGCGTGCATGCCGGACGAATCCTGGTCGAAATACTGGTGAACCTCATAGGCGTAGTTCTTGCGCGGGTCGCGAACGCCAAGCATGACCGTACCGTTGGCGCCGCCCGGCGCATCCGCCTGCCAGGAATGGGCGCCGGTGAAGCGGGTGCCGGGAACGAGGATCAGATTGTTCGCCCCCGTCGCGCGGATCGTGCGGATCGCCGCATTGGCCGCCTTCAGCCATGCATCGGCGCCGATGTCGTAAGGCTCGTTCATCAGGCCGAAGATCACATCTTCTTGATTGGAGAATTCAATCGCCAGCCGCGCCCAGAATTCCGCGAAGGCGGTGTCAGTCACCGGCGGCGTGCCGATCATCACCTTGTCATAGTGAGCATAGTTATGAGGATCGAGAATGATGGTCAGGTGCTGCTTGCGCAAAAGCTCGACCACGTCCCTCAGCCGCTGCAACTCGGCCTCGTCGAGCGGCTTTCCGAGTTCGGGCTGCAGGCGCTCCCAGAGGAAGGGAAGGCGCACGGTGTTGAAGCCCTTCTTGGCGAAATAGGCGATGGTTTCCTCGGAGGGATAGGCATAGGCCTTGAAAACCTCGCCGCCACGCTCGCCGAATTCGGCACCGGAGAGGTTGATGCCCTGCAGGCATGTGCCCTGCGCGCTGGCGCCACCGGCCTGGAGCAAGATCGTTGCCAGGACGGCCGCCGCGAGGCGCCGCCGGAGGGAGGATTTGTCGCTCATTTGATACCGCTTCCGGGTTCGGCTGGTCGTTGGTGTCATTGCTTGTCCCGGCATCTTAACGGTCCGTTAGCTAAGGATTTCTAAAGTCGAGCCCACGTCGCCAGTATTTTAGAGGCGAGCAACGAGCGCGCGCATGAACCAGTTTGACAGGAACAAGGTTGGCCGGCTGCCGCAATGGCGCAGCTATGAGCCGCCGAACACCGAGCCCAACCGGACCGGCACGCCCGGACCGGTGCTGCGCCCGTCCGACTTCGTGCCCGCCAAGCCCGCGCCTGCCTCGCTGATCAAAGACCCCGCCCCGCAAGACACGCAACCGCAGAGCCGATCGAGACCTACACCGCCGCCGGCCGCCGAGCCCGCGCGGACGACCGAGCGCGACAACCCGATCCAGCCGAGCGCCGACGCTTCGCCTCGATCCGCCAGCACCGTCGCGCGCGAGGCGTCACCAGCGCCGCTTACGACGCCGGTGACGGAGACCGTCGCTGCACCCGTGATCGCGCCCGCCGTCGTCCACGTGCCAGAGCAAAGCGGACCGCTACTCGACACACGCTCAGCGATCCAGGCGATCTGGAGCAAGCGCCTCCTCATTCTCGGTCTCTCCGTGCTCGGCGCGGTTGTCGGCGCCGTCGTGCTGCCGATGTCGACGCAGAAATTCACGGCCAACACCACGCTCTATTTCGACCCGCGCCAGATTGGCCTCAACGATCCCAGCACGCAGGCCTCCGGGCCCTCGCCTGAGATGATCTCGGCGATGATCGACAGCCAAGTGCAGATCCTGAGCTCCGGCAACGTGATGCGACGCGTGGCCGATGCGATGAAGCTCGACCAGGATCCGGAATTCAACGCCGGCCGGGCCGATAGCGCCGCAGTCGTCAGCGCGCTGCAGAAGGCGCTCGTCATCACCCGCCAGAGCTCCACCTATGTGGTCTCCATGGACGTCACCACGAAGAACGCCGAGAAATCCGCGCGCCTCGCCAACCAGGTCGTGGCCTCCTTCCTGCAGGAAGAAGACGGCGCAAGCTCGGGCCTCTACCAGGATACCTCGACCACGCTCGACAACCGCCTGACCGACCTTCGCCAGAAGGTGCAGGAGGCTGAGCAGGCGGTGGAGACCTACCGTGCCGACAACGACATGGCCTCGACGCAGAACGGACTGATCTCCGACCAGCGTCTGGCCTCGCTCAACACGCTGCTGGTGACCGCGCAGGACAAGACGATCCAGGCCAAGGCGCGCGCCGATGCTGCCGCCAACCTGCGTTTCGAGGACGTGGTCGGCGGCACATCGCAGGGCGGCGGCGTTTCGACGGCGCTTGCCACGCTTCGCCAGCAATATTCGACGCAGGCCGCCATGGTGAGCAGCCTCGAGAGCCAGATGGGCACGCGCCATCCGCGCCTGCAGGCGGCGCGTTCCTCGCTGAAAAGCATATCCGACCAGATCCGCGGCGAGCTGCAGCGGCTGGCGAGCACGGCGCAGGGCGAATACCAGCAGGCGAAGAAGGCCGAGGACGCGGTTTCCAAGGAGCTGTCGGTTCAAAAGGCGCTGCAGGTAAACACCTCCGACAAGCAGGTCGAGCTCAACGAATTGCAGCGCAAGGCGACCGCGGCGCGCGATATCTACGAGACGGTGCTGAAGCGCTCCGGCCAGACCAGCGAGGAGCAGAGCCTGTCGCGCAGCAATGTGCGGGTGATCTCGCAGGCCGAGCCGCCGCTGAAGGCCAACGGGCCGGGCAAGACGGCGCTGCTGATTGCCGGCGTCATCGGCGGGTTCTTCGCCGGCTTCCTCCTCGGCGCGGGCTTTGCCATCCTCGCCAGCCTGTTTGCTCACCCGACGTTTCGCGGCTATTTCCGCAAGCCGGCCTAAGCTCGCATGAGGTCACGATATCGGGAGCGGCGCGTGCTTCCGCTTGATGCATTCTAATGGCGTGCTTACATCGAGCGCATTGATAGAGAGACCGGCAAACAGCCGGAGGGAATTGATGCGGCTTGGCAATTTCGAAAAAATCGTTCTCGTGGCGCTGACGCTGTCGAGCGGCGTTCTACCCGCGCCGGCGTTTTCGACCGACTGGGGGCGCGCCGGCCAGGGGCGTGTGCAATCGGCCTATCCCTATGCCAACCTGCCCGGCGTCAAGGCGCCTACCGACCCTTCGCTGGAGCCTAAACTGACCTGCCGCACCGAGACGCAGTTTGTGCGCAGGCGCTACGACGAGATCTTCCGCTCCGGCGGCATGCCGATGACGGTTTATGTGTGTGATCGAGACGGCGTGATTTCCACGGGCAGCCAGGTTCCTTTGCGCGGCCATTACCAGCCCGTCCGCTGATCGGCTCTTTCCCTTCCTCACGGAATTCGATACTCGTCGCCGACGCTTTTTTAAGCGATGCGGCCTTGCGAGGTCGGCGAAATATTTCCAAGGTTCGGTAACAATTGCATGTGCCCGTTCGTAGAGGATGATGTCGGGTGAAGTATTCGGCGCGTGAAGAGGAATGGGCAGACTGGATGCGCCGCGCGCTTGATGGCGACGTGCAGGCCTATCAGCGCTTTCTTCTGGCGGTGACGCCGCATCTGCGCGCCATGGCGCGGCGGCGTTGCGAGCAGTTCGGCGCGCCGGCAAGCGAGGCGGAAGACGTGGTGCAGGAAGTGCTGCTTGCGGTGCACCTGAAGCGCGGCACCTGGGACCCGGCGCGGCCGATCGGCCCGTGGCTGTCGGCCATCGTGCGCAACAAGCTGATCGACAGCCTGCGCCGGCGCGGACGGCATGTGAGCGTGCCGATCGAGGATGTGATGGAAACGGTCGCAAGCGACGACCAAACAACAGATGCGATGGACCGGCTCGATGCCATCCACCTTTTGGAAAGGCTGAAGGATCCGCAGCGCGACATCGTTCGCTCGATCTCGATCGGTGGCGCGGGCATCCGGGAAACGGCGGAGCGATTGAAGATGAGCGAGGGTGCGGTGCGCGTTTCGCTGCATCGGGCGCTTAAGAAACTTGCCGGCTTTTATCGCGGCGAGACGGACGATCGGAGTGGACGTGTTGAAGACGAATGAGCTGATCAGCCTGCTGACCGAGGATACGCCCGTGCGGATGCGGCTGGGGCGCGCGCTGAAGACGGCGCTTGTCGCGGGCATCGTCGCTTCGGCGCTGATCCTGGTGTTCGCGATCGGCATCCGCCACGACATTGCAAGCATGATGGGGACCACCCGCGTGCTCTTCAAGGTGAGCTTGATGCTGGTGCTCGCCATTCTCGCATCGACGATCGTGTTTCGCATCGGTCGCCCTGACGTGCCGGTCAGCGCCCTCACGTGGGCGCTGCTGGCGCCGACAGGCATGCTTGCGGCCGCCGTCCTGATCGAGCTCCAGGTGCTGCCGCGAGAGCTTTGGGAGCCGCAGATGATGGGGCACAATGCGGCTTACTGCCTGATGCTCATCCCGCTTCTGTCGATCGCGCCGCTTCTAGGTTTCATCCTGGCGCTGCGCGCCGGTGCGCCACGACAGCCGGCGCTTGCGGGCGCCGCAGCTGGGCTTGCCGCCAGCGCGATCGCCTCGGCGCTCTATGCCTGGCATTGCATCGACGACAGCCCGCTCTTTGTTGCCACCTGGTACACGATCGCGATTGCGCTCGTGACCGCCATCGGCGCAGCACTCGGCCGTCGTTATCTCAGATGGTGATGATCAAACGGAGGACAGAACGGCCACCCCGCACGCGGGATTGCTAGCCGCCATTGGCGACATCGCCATCGACCGCCTGCTGCTGCGTCGCCTTTGGCCCGACCGGCTGCACCACGTCGTCGATCCGATGCCCGGTGCCATAGCTCATGACGGCGCAGGCAATGATGACGGCCATCAACAGACAGGCGAGCACGCCCGTCAGATCGACCCTCAGCGTGATGCGGCGGCCATTGTCGGAAGAAGACGTCACGTTCGTCATGCAGCACCCGGTCCCTCGAATACTATCGATGAATATCGTCGCCTCCCAGCGGAGCGACCTAAGCATCATTCGAAGACGATGGAAAGAGATTGGGGCTTATCTAAGGGATCGATCGCTCGATAATACTTGGCAGAGTTGCATGAAAACATGGCTACGCGGGCAGGCATGGAAATAGGCGCGTCGGCACTTGCGATGAGGCAGTAACGAATGGCCCCACGTACACGCTATGCGCTTGAATGGAGCACATGAGCAAGTTAAAGCGGTATGGCTATGTAAACATCGGGATACTCAGAGCCATGTTCTTCACTCGCATTGGAAAAATTGTCGCCCACCTCATTTTCTGGTTTGGCCTCATCCGCGTTTCGGCGGCATTATTGATTGCCTTCAACACCCCTGACATGGAAACGAATGCGGCATTTTCGCGCCGCTATCTGGGAACGGCGACGACTGGCGAGGCTCTTTCCGGCAACGTTTTCCTATATATCTTCGCAGCCATCATTCTCGGCGTCGTCTGCGAGATCAGCGCGAGGCACGCAAACGTCGGCGCTAATGTGTGAGGAGCATTTTTTGCTGACTTAGGGTGTATCAGGGATATTCCCAGGCGTCATTTGGAAGGCGCTTTGCGCATTTCAAGACAAGCCCCGTGAGGGCTTCCGGTGAACCGGAAAGCGTATCGAAGATACTTGCTAAGTCTTGAAATAATTGAGAAATCTACGTTTCTCAAAAATGGAATGGTGCCCAGAAGAGGACTGCGCATTTCGGCCCCCTTCACGTTGCTTTTATTACATTATTTCAGAGGACAAGCAAGTTATGTTACAGACCCTTGTTAAACTGCTTACGCTGTCCATCTAGGCTTGCCATTTTGGCTGCGCCACCGGGCCATTCTAATCGTTTCATAGGACGCAACATCCAGAGTAGCGAGTTGAGTCGCCTGACCTCGTGGTCGAAACGACACGCCAGCAACCTCGAATAGCGATTCGCGTGGAGCCACTGTGGGATGCTGGTGAAGCTGAACGTCGACAGACGTGAAGCTGAACGTCGACAGACTGGCTGAACCGCTAGAAGAGATATACTTCGAGCCACAATGATGGTGAACGGAAGAACACTCTCGGGCCAAGGCTGAACCAAGCTGTGGGCTTGCGATATCAGCTGCAGTGTTGGATTAAGAAGGCTGAGAAGTTCTGACGAAGTTGGCGCTGCTGGCCCGGTGCAGCCATACGTAATGGAAGGCCTCGGCTTTATATCCCGTATAGGGATTTTGTTTCTACCAAACAGCGTTGCAATGTGATCTTTGATTTGCCCTTGCGTAGCGCTCGCTCGTCACCAGAATGGAAGATCCGCCATAGTTGAGTGAAGCGTGCTTTCTCTTGGCCGGGGACCCAGTCGGCGCGTTTTCTCCAGTCAATAGCCCATCTCTTACACATCTCCGCAAACAGCTCACGGTTAAGAGTGTAAATGAGCGTGTTGATCACTGCTGCCACCTCCTGAAGCTGTTTATAGCGAACAACAATTATAGCTGCCTTCTGCGCTTTAGGGATACCGAGTTGGACCGCGTTCCTCCCTGGAAGAAAACCATCAGCATGCACGATTCCATGCCGAAGTTGGCAGACTGAGTCGAACTCATCTAACAGGGTTTTGAACTTGTTGTCTTCCAGCTTGAAGCCAAGATAGCCAGAGCAAGCTTTAGTAAGTTCATCTTTTGATGCAAAGGACGCGTGCTCAAAGGCACTTTTGCTGAAGCCATCCCGACCATGCCAGAGAAGGCCGCCGAGATTTATTGTTTTCGCAGCAGCATTTGTTTGGGCTAGCGGGCACACCTCCATGCAGCTTGAGAGAGCAGTTCTGACGTACCCTTCAGCAGCAGACACGAGACCGATCAGAAGAAGTCGTCCGATAAAATCGTTCCCATCAAGATGGTCAGACGTTCCGTAGTTGAGCAATCTTTTGACCGTCCTGCGATAGTGGTCAATCGGAGTGACGTTGTCCGTTTCTTTGATATAGGAGGTTATCGCGCCGATCGCAGCTGAGGGCGGTGATATGTTTGCATAGTCTGCCAAGTCCATTTTAGGCTACATACTCCTCAGCATACGTCGCGATACGCCTCGCACGCGCAGGACCGATTTGCGGAATTCCTCTGAGTTTAAGGCGGTCGCTGTCGATAAGAATATCTTTGATTGTTCGAATGTTTGAATGCGCCTTGATACGTGAAACCATTTTCCGGCTCAGAGGCAGAACCGAGATATCCTGGTTGGTCAAGCTGTCATACAAGGAAGTGGCTTTAAGCTGAGAGCCGCAACTGTGACAAAATTTCGCGTGCTCACTCGCGCGCTCCGCGCCGCAAACCTGGCAATGAGGTAGGACCAGCCGGAAGGAGACTTCCTTCGGTTTTCTGATTAAGCTTTCGGGTGTGACGCGAGGCCAGGCCTGATGAGTTTGAGCCGAGAAAGCCTTCACAAAAGCGGGGATCGACTTCGTTCGCCTTCCGATAATTGCGTTATCTGTAATAAGGTCCCCAAAATGGACGAAATACAGCTCGAATGATCCCTTCACGCCTCGGCTGTTTTCTCCAGCTGGCAAAAGTAGGCCGGCATACTGAAAGAAGCTCAGGATCTTCGCGATTTCGCCTGTGATCGGCTTTTTCAAGGCCACTTCCAGCGCTTGTTCATCGTCTTCCTTGCCCCGATTGAAGTCTTTGATTCTAGCCAATATGCCCTGGTAAAAATCACGTCCGGTTTCGATGAATTCCCGGTAAGCAGGTACTTTGGCCGTCAAGGAGTCGTAAACGTTGTGGGACAGCTCGCGGGTCTGTTTAGAGATGTCGAGAAGCTTCCTCCGATCTACGGCGGCAGATGCTGTCGTTATCTTCATCTCGTCATGATAAATCGTGCGAAGCATGTTCAAGAATGACCGCGGATTCCCAAAAGCAGCGAACGCCAGAAAGTCCACGGCCAGCGGCGTATTGGCGAGGCTCGAAGGCAGGTTCCCATTGAATCGCTTGGTGGCGAGGGATCGCATGAAGTCCACGTAGCCGCTCTGGTCTGGCCTTATCCAGACGTCAATTTGCTCAGCATCGTGCCCTACGTGGAAGGTCGGTGAGTGAGTGGTGATCCCGGGATAAATTGCCGCTTTTGGCGAGATCTCACGACTTTTGATTTGCCGGAAAAATTCGAAGAAATCTTCTTGTTGACTCGATGAGAATGCGTGCGCGGCGTCATCCAAAAGTAGAACGCATCTTGAGAGACCGTTCTCCTCTAGAACAGCACCGATACTCCGGCTGAGACCATCCATCGTGTATTGTTCGAGGTCGCGTGCTTGCTCCACTTTGCCTGCTTCGATCGATGCCAGCAGACTCTCTATGACTTGACGGCTGGGCAAGGTTTTGGGCAAGGAAAATCGCTGAGCAAGCTCAAGAGCCGAGTGGACACCTTCATATATCTTTAGGTTCAACCACAGCCGGAACCAGTATGTTGCATTCGGTGTATTTACGTAGAGCGGCTCAAGCTTTAGAGACAGCTTGAAGTTAACGTAGACGCCGAAAGTTTGTGAAGCTTTTCGAAGCAAGCCATAATAAGTCTTAAGCATCAGCGTTGTTTTGCCGCAGCCGCGAGGACCCACAAGCAATTTCGCTCCCCCCGCCGACAGGCGCCTAATGATGGTCTCCTCATCCGGGTGGTCGGCACTGAGCGCGGTGAAAATATTCGGCCTGTTCCACGAAGTTGCCTTCTAACGGCAGATCGGCCTCAATATCTACTTCCGGCTCCTCGCTATGGACGGGCACGCTCATGTTATTCTCCTCGATTGGTTCATATTTGGCACGAAGAGCGTAAAATTAAAATAAACGTCACGCGTGTATTGCGACAAAAAAGGCGGACCCCGTATCTGAGAGGCGATCCAGGTGCAGTGACCGCGAAAAGTCACCACGTACCCTTTGATGGAAATTAGCGCCGAGATTCCATGGCGTTCGATTCAACAGATTGTTCATTTTGGAAGGGTAAAGCTCCCGATCTCTGCTGGCCAATGCGAGAAAGGTGACGATATGCCATTGAGCTCTGAAATTCGAACATCCGTTCGGGCATACTGTGTCAAGGACTTGCCCGGGGATCTCCGCTGGCACA
>Ga0307405_10000215_pt1 | contig 20947 bp, 30 predicted proteins | sample 322Cmetagenome_2_FD_203311 | JGI IMG/M metagenome (GOLD analysis project Ga0307405, IMG submission 203311) | Maize rhizosphere microbial communities from greenhouse at UC Davis, California, United States - 322HYB-C-1 | ecosystem: Host-associated > Plants > Roots > Rhizosphere > Soil | place...
CGTACATCCGTCGACCCCGACGAGCTACACGACACGATGACCACCGAGCAACTCGCCCAGCACGAGACCGTCTACCTCGCGAGCAGGGGCGGGCACTTCCCCGTTGAGGAGAAGCCCGTCCCCGGCACGCCGAAGCAGGAAGACTGAACCCATGCCCACACGACGCTTCACCATCGCCGAGCTCGCCGCCCTCAGCGTCCCGCCGGACGACCCCTGCGACATCGAGTACGACGAGCACGTCCTCGCCGACGAGCAGGTCGCCGTGCTCAAGTACACGGCCCAACGCCGCTGCGTCTTCGAGGCCGACGACGGCAAGACGTACGCCGTCGAGTACGAAGCCGAGCTCGACACCGGGGACTACGAGGTCGGCGGCGGAATGCCCGACAATCACGGCTGGTACGGCGACACCGTGGAAGCGATCGAGGTTGAGGAGCGGCAGGTGATGGTCACGCAGTGGCTGCCCGTCGACTGAGTTGACACGGCTGCCACACTGAGTGTGCTGTGGCTCCAACCGCGCACAGGCCCCGGCCGCTATCCCCCCCCAGGGCGGTCGGGGCCTTCGCATGTCCGGCTACTTGTCGGCCGGCTTCTTGGCGCGTTGTGGTGCGGGTACGGCGCGGGCCATCCACCGGCCGTCGGTGAGCATGGTCGGTTTCATACGCTGCTGAAGTCCGGCGTCGAGAAGGAACCGCAGGCCCTCAGCGCATTCTTCTTCGCTGTCGGCTTGGATGCCGTACCGGATCGCCATGAGGTGAGTGTGCCCCCGGGCACTGACAACGGGCAGTAGTTCGCCCGGATTCGGGTCACGGATTGGGCACACGGCTTTCACGCCGGGCGCACACGGCAGGATGATGCCGGTCACGTATCAACCGTCCTTGGGGGGACCATGCGCCACACCACCGTTCTGCTCGCCGCCAGTCTGCTGCTCGTCGGCGCCGCGGTCGGCTGCTCGAAGTCCGACGCCGAGACCGCGCAGGATTGCGCGGCCGCGCTCACGGAGCGGACCGGAGGAGATTCTGCGGACACGCCGACCGTGAGCGAAGCGACGGAGCGGGTGGATGCGCTCGACGACACGCTCGCGGACATGGTCCGGTCCGGGTATCAGGGAGTGGCCAAGGACGCGTTCGACACGCTGGAGGAGAAGGCCCAGGACGGCCGGAGGGACCGGCCGGAGGCGTGCGGGCCGCTGGCGGAGGACGACTACACGGCGCTGCTCATGGCCAAGGCGATCGGTGGTCTGGGTTGGACGGGTGAGGGCGGCCGGTTCGACAAGTTGAAGATGGTGGAGAGGCTCGGCGACTAGCGGCTGTCCTCGTACAGCGGCCCCGCTTCCGGGTTGGTCCGGGGCGGGGCCGTCGTCATGCGGTCGGGCGCTGCTGCATCTCGTTGTACGCCCGGAGGAACGCAGCGTGCTCCGTTCGGTCGTAGTCGGGGCTGTCCATGTCAGGGAATAGTTGGTTGGTCAGCCACTGGTCGCACTCGGTGCAGCGCCACGGCGTGCCCTTCTGGCGCCACAGCCACGGCTTGCCGGTGTCCTTTCCGCAGCGGTCGCAGGGTGGTGAGCCGAGGGTGATCGGGTGGCGCTGCCCCCACCAGCGGGCGACGAAGTACGAGGCGATGCCAGCGGCCAAGCAGGCGATGGCGGGCACGAGCAGCAGCGTGGCGCTCATGGTGTGGGCTCCTCGTCCGGGCTCTGCAGATCCGGGTGTAGGTCGAACGCCAGCCGCTCCCCGAGAACACCCATCGCGGCAGCCGCACGTCCGGCAGCCGAACCCAGCGACCGACGCCCGTCACCGTCCGGGGCCTGCCAGGTTGACTCGGCCGAGCACCGTTCCCACGGCGTTTCGCCGCATGCCGGTCCGTGCGGGTGTCGTCCGGCGTACACGTGCTCGGCCCGGATCCGGTTCATGTGCGGGTTGCAGGCGAGCGTCAGTTGGTGGGCGCCGTCCGGGGTGCGGCCGAGGTTGATGTGCCAGGCGGCGGGTGTCTTGCAGGGGGTGTTGCCGATGTGGACGGAGCAGCGGTTGTTGTTGGCGGTGGGATCGGGGCGGAAGTCGGGGACGCTCACACGGTCTCCTCGTCGGGGTGTACGGGGCCGTAGCCTGCCTGCTGTAGCTCGTGGATGAGGTCGTCGACGTCGGAGCCGAGGCCGTTGTTTGCGTCTTCGATCCACGGCCAGACGATGTTGAGGATGGCGCGGGCGTCGTTGCCGTTGAGGGGTTGGGTGCCCATCTGGCCTTCGATCATGTGGGCTCCTCGTCCGGGCGCACCGGGCCCGCGCTCGGGTCGTCGGCTTCCGGGTCGATGAGGTCGGCCACGGCGTACACGGCCATCTGCGGGTCGGTGTAGCCCTCCGCTTCGGCATCCCAGTTGCGCTGTTGCTGCGCCAGCTCGCGAGCGTGCTTGGCCAGTGCAGCGCGGACGATCTGTTCGTCCTCGGCCGCCGACTGTTCCAGACGTCGGGCGAACAGCGCCGTCATCAGGTCCTGGTACGCGCTCATGTGGTCTTCTCCTCGCTGCCCGCCGGGCGCTCCTCGCTGATCGTCACATCCAGGCGCTTGGCGATCTCCAGCGCGAGCTTCTCCCGCAGGACAGCCTCGACGCGCTCACGCCCAAGATCGGGGCGTAGGTCAGTCAACGACTCGTCCCACATGGCGCGCGGCGCCTCGACGAAGACGGTGCAGAGTTCCCCGTTGACGGTGGCCTCGGCGCGCAATGTCACCTGCTCGCTGCTCATGCGGTCTGCTCCTTCTTGGCGCGCCGGGCCTCGCGGATGGCTTCGGCAGCCTCGGGGTTGGCGATCCGGCGGACGGTCTCGCGGGTGTAGCCGGTGGCGTCGGCGATGTCCTTTTGCGTGGAGCCTGCCTTGAGGGCTTCTAGGACGTCTTCGGTGCGCTGCTTCTCGGCGTCTTCGACGGCGTACTCGTAGCGGGTGCGGATGGCGGCGAGGTCGATCGGGTTGCCTGTGTAAGGAGGACGCTCCATCTCCTCACCGTACGACCGCTCACCGCCCGAGTGGTCAGGCTCGACGCGAGGGGAGACCACGGAGTTCTGCTTGTTGTAGAGGGGCCGCTCTTCCCAGATCGCGCGCACCTCTGCGCCTGCGGCGGATTGCCGATCAGGAAACCATTCGATCTTGCGGTCGGCCACCTCGTTCCACCATGGCTGGCTGTTCGAGTGGGCGCCCCAGCGAAAGTCTGGGTTGCTGCTGATGCCGACGTAGAGGAGCCGGCCGTTCGCTGCCAGCAGGCGATACAGAGCGGTGCGCTCCTGGGGAATGGTCACTGGGTGCTCTCGCTCTTCTGCTTGTCGGCGTTGACGATCTGGCGGATGCGTTCGCGGGTGAGCCCAGTGGCTTGGACGACGTCGACTTGCCGGACGCCGTCTGCGAGGTCGCTGAGGATCGCGTCGTACATCTCGTCGCGGGTGGTGGTGACGGCGGCTTCGGCGCGCCGGTACTTGGTGACTGCCTGCTTGAGGCGGGTCGACGGTTCCTTATCCATGTCCACCATATTGGCACAGTCGAGTGTGCCAAGTCCACTTGACATGCCAAGTCGACTTGGCATAACGTGGTTGGCGTAAGGAACAACGCGTCAAGGGGGACCACATGAACGCCGCAGCCACCACCCACCACCACACCAACTGCCTCCGCTGCGGCCGCACCCTCCGCAACCCCACCCCCGACGGCTACGGCCCCAAGTGCCGCGCCAAGGTCCGCCACGCACAGGTCGAGCTCACCGACTACAAGCCCCACCAGATCACCAGCGCCCGCGAACTCATCGAGGACGGCGCGATCATCCCCCTCCGCTCCGTCATCTTCATCACCGTCTCCACCGACGGCACCGAGACCTACAAGACCGCCCCCACCGCGTGTTCGTGCCCTGCTGGGGTCAAGGGCTCGCGCTGCTACCACCAGCTCGCGGCGCGCATGTTGCTGGCCGCCTGACCCCGTCGACTGCCCCGCCACCACCCGCGTCCAAATCCTCACCGACGCACTAACTGCCCAGGAGCCCGCCATGACCAGCCGCTACCGCATCCACAAAGCCCGCTCCGGCTGGTACGTCGAAGACACCCACACCGGCCGCGTATGGACCGGCCTCACACACGCTGGCGCGATCGTCCTCGCCTCCCGACTGAACCACCCCGCCTGACCGCCCGACACGACAGGAGAACCACATGACCGACTACCCGTACCTGCCCGCCGAGTGCCGCAACGGACACTGCGACCACGACCTCGACCGCTGCCTGCGCTACCGCTCCCGCCGATGCCTGTCCGGAGAGTGCACCCACGCCCGACAGAACCTCCTCTGCGCCGTGAACTACCCGACCACCACCAACACCGGAGCCGCACAGTGAAGAACCTCCCAAACGGCTGCGGCGTCTGCGGCATCGAGCAGCGCGGCCACGCCATTCAGGTCGGCGCCGACGGCAGCCACACGTGGATGCCGCCCACACAGGAGCAGATCAAGGAACGGATGCTCGCGCGACGGGCCACGGAGGCCCCAGACGAGCCGGAGGCGGACGCCCAAGCCACCTGCCGCGCCGCCGAGTACGGCGACCGAACCCTCTGCGGCTGCATGAACTGCGTCGAGTACACCGCCGACCGGGACAGCGAAGACGGCTGCTGACCCCTGCGTGGCCGAAGCCCGTACCCCGACGCCCTCGGAGTACGGGCTTCTCCCCGCGCACACCCTCACGCCACCGTCCCGGAAGATCAGCCGCCCGCGCCGGGCCACAATCACCCCATGACCGCCTACCCGGCGCGCTGCCCAGCCCGCAACCTCAACGGCCGCATGTGCGACAAACCCGCCGGACAAGGCACCCGCCACCCCGGACACGGCACCTGCATCTGGCACAAAGGCGGACAACGACACGTCGAGGAGGCCTGGGCCATGGCACAAGAGATCGCCGCCGAACACAACATCACCCCACACGAAGCACTACTCAACCTCGTCCGCACCGCCACCGGCCGCGCCGCCTGGGTCGACGGCGTCCTCGCCCAAGAGATGCGCGAACACGTCGAAGCCGGCGGCGACCCACTGAAGCCACCAAAGTCCCTGAACCAATGGCTTGCTCAGTCCCGCCTCGAACGCAAACTCGCCGCCGCCACAGCGAAACAGGCCGTAGACGCCGGCGTCATGGTCGCCCTGGAACGGCGCCTCGACCTCGAAGGCGAGCTGGTCGCGACCGCACTATCAGCTGCGCTCGACGTGCTCGACCTCGACCACGAGCAGCGGGTGAAAGCGCTCGGCGCGGCGCAGCAGCACCTCCTCGGCGCGGGCGCGTTGCCGCCAGGAACCAGCCAGCCGGAATGATCTTCGCGGTGGGGTGTTTACCGTCCGCGGCATGCGCATCCTCCTCACCGGGGCCAGCGGGTTCGTCGGCTCCCACGTGCTCGCCCACCTGCTCACGCACACGGACGCCGAAATCGTCTGCCCGTGGACACTGCGCCACCACGGCAACTCCCAGCGCCTGGCCGCAGTGCTCGACCAGGCCCCCGAGCCCGGCGGCTGGAACCACCGCGTCACCACGGTCATGCACGACCTCGCAACCCCCATGCCGCAGACCCTCATCGACGACATCGGCCCCGTCGACTACATCCTGAACATCGCCTCCAACAGCGGCGTCGAGGAGTCCATCGCCGACCCGGCCACCTTCGTCCGCAACAACACCGAGCTCATGGTGAACATGCTGGAGTACGCCCGCCAGGCGCAGCCGAAGGTGTTCCTGCACATGGACACCGACGAGGTGTACGGGCCGGCACCGGACGGGTACGCGCACCGCGAGTGGGACCCGATCATCCCGTCGAATCCGTACGCCTCGTCGAAGGCGGCCCAGTCAGGGCTGGCCACCGCGTGGTGGCGGACGTATGGGCTCCCGGTCGTCCTCACCCGCACCATGAACCTGATCGGGCCCGGGCAGGGCCCGGAAAAGCTCGTACCCACGGTCATCCGTAAGGTCCTCGCCGGGGACACCGTGCCGATCTACTCCAGCCCCGACGGTGTACCGGGCAGCCGCTACTGGATTGACACCCGCGAGTTCGCCGGGGCATGGCTCCACCTGCTGGAATACACCACCCCGCAGCGCTACCCCACTCACGACCGGCCATCTTTGTGGCACATCGTCGGCGAGGAACGCAACAACCTCGACGTCGCCCAGATCATCGCCGACATCATCGGCAAACCCCTCAAGTACGAGCTGGTCAGCTTCCACGCCTCCCGCCCCGGCCATGACCTTCGGTACGCCCTCGACGGCGGCAAGCTCGCCCAGGCAGGGTGGACGCCGTCCAGGCCGCTGGAACAAACCCTGAGGGACATCGTCGACTGGTACCTCGACCACCCCGCGTGGCTCGACATGCGGGGCGAAGCGTGAAGGGCGTCATCCTGGCCGGCGGCCGCGGCACCCGGCTCGGCGACACCACCCGCGTCGTCAACAAGCACCTACTGCCCGTCTACGACCGGCCGATGATCTACTACCCGATCCAGACGCTCCGCAGCATGGGCTGTACCGACATCCTCATCGTGACCGGCGGCGAGCAGGTCGGCGGGTTCGCGCAGCTGCTGGGCCCCGACTTCACGTACCGGGTACAGGAGAGGCCGGACGGGATCGCGGGCGCGCTCGCGCTGGCGGAGGGCTACGTCCACGGGCTGTTCCCGGTGATCCTCGGCGACAACTACTTTGCCGAGCCCTTCACGATGCCGGACCGGCCTGCGATCTACACGTCCCGTACGGACCGGCCGGAGGCGTTCGGCATCTACGACCCGGCGGCACAGCGGATCGTCGAGAAGCCGAAGGACCCCGTGTCCGATCTCGCGGTCACCGGCCTATACGTGTACGACGACAGCGTCTTCGACGTCATTCGCGGCCTGGTGCCGTCCGCGCGCGGAGAGCTGGAGATCACCGACGTCAACAACTCCTACCTGTCCCGCGGCGCGATGCACGTACACGAGGCGCCCGGCGTGTGGTCCGACATGGGCACACCGGACTCGCTGCTGCGTGCTGCCCTCCACGCGCAGGCCGCGGCATGACGGCCCAGGCCGCGGTCCAGTCCGGGAACGCGACCACAGCAGGGGCCGAGAACCGAGGCTGGTTCACTGGCCTGTTCCTCCCTGCGGGGGCGGGGCTGCGGCGGGCGCCGGTCGAGCTGAAGTGGAGCGCGGTGGCCGCGGGATGGGTGCGCGGATGGTCTGACCCGGCGGAGCAGACATCGCTCGCGCTACTGGTCTCCGATGGCGCGCTGCGCTTCGAGTTCGATGACGGATCGGCCGCAGTCCTTCAGACGCCGGGCGACTACGTGCTGTGGGCGCCGGGACTGCGCCACAACGTGTACGCCGACGCCGCGTCGACGCTCGTCACCGTGCGCTGGGCCGCCGACGAGCAAGGGGTTCCCCAGTGACCGGCGTGCACCGGGTCGCGGTGATCCCGACGAGGAACCGGCACGACATGCTTGCCGACTGCATCGCCTCCGTCATCGACCAGGTGGATCGGGTCATCGTCATCGACAACATGTCGAACCCGCCGATCGACCCGGAGCCTTGGCACGGCAAGGTCGGTGTCGTCTCGCTGCCGATCGACCCGCCGAACATCAGCACCCTGTGGAACGTGGGCCTGGCGCTCGCGGACGCCGGCGCGCACCTGCAGGGCGCCGACCAGTGGGACATCGCGGTCCTAAACTCGGACGTCGTCGTCCCGGCCGGTTGGGTGGAGGTGCTGTCGACGGCGATGCGTTCCACCACCGCTGTGCTCGCCTACCCGGACCAGCACGGCGGCCGACAGCAGATCCTCCACACGCAGGCCGGGCCGATCGACCTGCGGCAGCGGATCACCGGCTACGCCTACTTGCTGCGCGGCGAAACCGGGCTGCGCCTCGATGAGTCGATGGCCTGGTGGTACAGCGACGACGACCTCGACTGGCGCGCCCGCGAGCAGGGCGGCGCCCTTCTCGTGCCCGGACAGCAGGTCGAGCACCGCGCGCCGAACGCCTCGACGTACGAGCGGCCCGAGTTGGGCGCGCAGACAGGTTTGGACCGGGAGACCTTCGCAAGGAAGTGGGGGCGGACCCCATGGTGAGGAGCCACATGAAGATCGCAGTCACCGGGGGCAGTGGGTTCCTCGGGCAGGCCACCATCCGCGCGGCCGAGACGGCCGGCCATGAGGCCTGGTCGTTCGACCGCGCGCACGGCAACGACGTCCTCGGCGACCTCGGTGGCCTGAAGGGCGCGGACACGGTCATCCACCTCGCCGGAATGCTCGGCACGAGCGAGTTGTTCGACGACGCCGAGGCGGCCGTGCAGGCCAACGTTGTTGGTGCCCTGCGCGTGCTGCGCTGGTGCGAGCGCAACGACGCCGCCTACGTGGGCATCACCATGCCCCCGGTGTTCCCCAGTGTGTATACGGCGACGAAGGTGGCGGCGGACCGGCTCGCGACGGCCTGGCATCGGGCGTACGGGGTGCCGGTGGCGCATGTCCGCGCGTTCAACGCGTACGGGCCGGGGCAGAAGTTCGGGCCGGGGCATCCGCAGAAGATCGTGCCGACGTTCGCGCGGGCGGCGTGGGAAGGGCGGCCGCTGCCGGTGTGGGGTGACGGCGAGCAGACCATGGACCTGGTGCACTCGGACGATGTCGGCCGGATGCTCGTCGACGCGGCGCAGCACGGCGACGATGTGACGTTCGACGCCGGCACGGGGGTGGCGGTCACGGTGAACGAACTCGCCCGGGCCGTGCTGGACATGACCGGGTCGACGGCCGGGGTGGAGCATTTGCCGATGCGGCTGGGTGAGACGCCGACGCGGATCGTCGCGGCGGGTGAGGGGTGGGAGCGGTTGGACTGGAAGCCGGAGCATTCGTTGTCGCGGGTGGCTGCGGTGGTTGACTGGTATCGGACGATGTCGTGAGCCGCGTTGCTCTGATCACGGCGATCTACGACTCCTACGACTCGCTGAAGCCGGTGCTGCCGCAGGCTGGTGTGGACGTCGAGTGGATCTGCGTGCACGACGGTGACGCGCCGGACGCCGAGGCGGCGCGCGGGTGGACGCTGGTGTACGAGCCGCGTCCGGGGGTGCATCCGAACCGTGCGGCGAAGCATCCGAAGTACGAGCCGTGGAAGTACACGGACGCCGACGTGTCCCTGTGGGTGGACGCCTCGTTCCGTGTCGTATCAACGCAGTTCGCGATCGAGGCGACGGCCCGGCTGACGGATGAGGAGCCGATCGCCCAGTTCGTACATCCGTGGCGGAACTGCCTGTTCGCGGAGGCCAAGGAGTCGGTCGGGCTGCCGAAGTACGAGGGCGAGCCGTCGCTGGAGCAGGCCGAGCACTACAGGGAGTTGGGGCATCCGGAGGGCTGGGGGTTGTGGGCGACGGGGGTGATTGCTCGCCGTCACACGGCTGCGGTGCGGGAGTTGGGTGCGCGCTGGCTGGCGGAGACGTACGAGTGGTCGTTTCAGGATCAGATCTCGCAGCCGTACGCGCTGCGCGAGACGGGGTTGCGCCCGGCGTCGTTGCCGGGGTCGCATCTGGCCACGCCGTGGCTGGCTTATGAGGGGAGCGCGAGGCACGGATGAGTGAGCAGCAGGCACCGAGCGTGGGCCGGGTGGTCCACTACGTGAGTCACGGGACGCCGATCCGCGAAGACGGCACGCAGGCGTACGTCGCCAAGTGCCGCGCGGCGATCGTCACCGAGGTCAACGACGAGGAGCCCCTACAGGTTGGGCTCAGCGTGCAGAACCCCACCGGCATGTTCTTCCACTCTCTCGCCGACGGCGGGTGCTTCCAGTACGAGGCCCCTGGTGGGAGCTGTTCGTTGCCGCCGAGTGAGCGTCGGGGCGGTACGTGGCACTGGCCGGAGCGTGTCGGATGACGAGTATCGAGATCGGCGGCGGCCACCTCGTCCAAGCAGGCTGGACGAACCTCGACCCCACCCACGGGCACGGCGACTGGCAGCGCCCCGCACAACAAGTGCCATGGCCCGCAGCAGACGGCAGCGTGGACGCGATCCGCGCCAGCCACGTCATGGAGCACATCCCCGCCGGCGCCGACCGAATCGCGGTGATGAACGAGGCGCACCGCGTGCTGAAGCCGGGCGGCGTGTTCGAGATCCGCGTGCCCAACGCGCTGTCGGGGACGTGGCACGCCTTTGCGGACCCGACGCACGTGTCGTTCTGGTGCATCCCGTCGTTCCACTACTTCGACGGGTCGTTCGCGGCGAACGCGGACTACGGGATCAAGTTCTGGTCCACGCTGGAGTTGCTGATCCAGGGCGACAACGAGATCCTCTGGCGAGGGACACCACGGTGAAGTCCGGCGTCAGCGTCGTCACGCCGTGGCACGCGCAGCGGAAGACGAACGGGATGCTCGACCGCTGCGCCGCCTCGGTCCGCGCGCAGACGGTGCCGGTCGAGCACATCCTCGCCGAGGACATCCACCACAAGGGTGCCGCCATCACCCGCGCCCACGGCCTCGCGCTCGTCGACACCGAATGGGTCGCGTTCCTCGACAGCGACGACGAGATGGACCCCGACCACATCGAACACCTCCTCGCCCACGCCGCCGACACCCAGGCCGACTACGTCTACCCGTGGTTCCGCGTCGTCGGCGGCACCGACCCCTTCCCCATGTTCTACGGCCGCCCCTTCGACCCCGCCTGCCCCAACAGCACGACCATCACCATCCTCGTCCGCACCGAACTCGCCAAGCAGGTCGGCTTCGTCGCCGACCCCACCGTCCAAGTCGCAGGCGAGGACTTCCTCTTCACCAAGGGCTGCATCGCCGCCGGAGCGAAGATCGTGCACCTGCCCCGACGCTCATGGACGTGGCACCACGGGCCGCAAAACACCTCCGGCCTCCCCGACCGCGGCGACGCCCGGCGACGCTGAGCTCCGGACGAACAGCCGCCCGACAGCCGTCACAATCCGACCATGACCACCGAGGACCGGGCCCACATCGCGCAACGCGCCGCCGCCCTCCTCGCTGCCCAGATGAAACCCCGCTGGCAGCCACAACCACACCAGATCCCGCCACCCGGCAACTGGATGGGCTGGCTACTGATGGCCGGCCGAGGAGCGGGCAAGTCGAAAGCCTGCGCCGAGTATGTCCGCCAGCACGTCGCCGGGCCGCCCTGCCTACCCGGGCCAGTACCGCACTGGATTGCCATCATCGCCCCCACCCTCGGCGACGGCGTCACCTCCATGTACGAAGGCCCCGGCGGAATCCGCAACGCCGACCCCGGCGCCCGCCTCGTCCAGGCTCCCGGCGGTACGGTCATCCGCTGGCCCAACGGCTCGCAGGCAAAACTCTTCGGGTCGCACACGCCAGAGGACGTCGAGAGGCTTCGAGCCGGTGGCAATAGTTGCCTCGCGGTACTAGAAGAGTTCGCGACCTGGCGGTACATGGAGCAGACCTACGACCAGCTCCGCTTCGGCCTCCGCTCCGGGCCGCGCCCGCACTGGATCGCCGCGACCACACCGAAGCCACGCCCCCTGCTGAAGCGCATGCTGAGCGGAGACATCGCGGGCATCGTCCACACGCACGCCACGATGTACGACAACCCGCACCTCGAACAGACCGTCAAGGACGCTCTGGAAGACACGTACGCGGGCACCGACATCGGCGCTCAGGAACTCCACGGCCGCCTGATCGACGAGGTCGCCGAAGCGCTGTGGACGCGGGCGACGCTGGAGGAGACCCGGGTACGGCCCGAAGAAGTACCGGACCTGACGCGGATCTCTGTGGGTGTCGACCCGTCCGGTGGGGCCGGGGAGCAGGGCATCGTCGTCGTCGGGAAGTCCGGGCTCGTCATCCCGGGGGACGGCGGTCGGCCGCAGCATCACGGGTACGTCCTCGACGACCGGTCCTGTCGCCTGTCCCCAGACGAGTGGGGTCGGCGCGCGGTGCAGGCCGCCGTCGACTGGGAGGCCGACGAGTTGGTGGCTGAGACGAACTATGGGGGCGCCATGTGTGTGGCCACGCTGCGCACCGCATCCGAGGCGCTGGGCGTGGAGATCCCGATCCGTACGGTGACCGCAACCCGGGGGAAGGTGGTCCGGGCTCAGCCGGTCGCGGCGCTGGGGGCGCAGGGGCGGTGGCATATGGCCGGGGTGTTCCCCGAGTTGGAGGACCAGTTGGCGACTTGGTACCCGGAGCTGAAGTGGTCGCCGGACCGGCTGGACGCGATGGTGTGGCCGGCGTGGCAGTTGAAGTTGGTCGGGACGGCATCGCGTGGTCAGGGTTCGTTGGGTGGGGATCTGGCCAGAAAGCAGATCGTCGGTTCGCGGCTACGGTGACCGGCATGGACCTCTGGCTGCTGTTGCTCGTGATGTCGCTGGCGACCTACCGTCTGACGCGGTTGGTGGTGGCGGACACGTTCCCGCCGGTGCTGTGGCTGCGGGACCGGCTGGTCGGTGGATGGCGGCCGCTCACGCTCAAGGAGTCGGAGACGAACCCGCTCCCGGTTCTGGAGGAGGGCCAGTCGGCCACCGTGGCACGCCTCGGCGGTCTCACGGTGATCGAGGGAACGGTGCACCGGTACGCGCGTCGCTGGCGTCGGTCGCCGTTCTGGCTGGCCGAATTGCTGTCGTGCCCCTGGTGTGCGAGCGGTTGGATTGCCGCCGGGGTGACGGCCGGGACGTGGGCGGTCGTCGGACTGCCGGTGCCACTGCTGGTGTGGCCTGCGGTGTGGGCGGTCGGCGCGCTGATCGCAGCGCAGGAATGGGCGTAGCCCGAGCCCCGGAATGATCTTTCCCAGCCCGTGCCTACCCTGCCGCGCAGACTCGCGGACAGGGAGAACCCATGGCCTGGTGGCACGCCTTCACCCGACGCGGACCCGTGCCCACGGCCGAGCCGCAGGCCAGCGAACCCCAAGCCATCACCGCCGCCGCAGCCCCCGTCAAAGAACCCCGCACCGAACTCATCCGCCACACCGACACCTGGCAAGAAGAAGCCTGGGGCTACTACGACGACCTCGGCGAATTCCGATACGGCGTCGAATGGGTCTCCGCGATGCTCTCCCGCATCCGCCTCTACGCCGCCAAACTCGAACCCGGCGCCGACGAACCCGTACGCGCCGACGCTGGCACAGCCGTCGACCTCATGACCGTCCTCGGCGGCGGCGTCGCAGCACAGGCGCAACTCATGTCCGGGATGGGCACCCAGCTCGCCGTCCCCGGCGAGGGCTACCTCGTCGGCGAGACCATCAACGGCGTCGAACGGTGGGCTGTCCGCTCCATCGACGAAGTCCGAGCCGCACGCGGCCACTTCGAAGTCGTCGACGAGACCACCTCAAACAACGGCATCAAGTGGCGCTCCCTCGGCCCCGACTCACTCGTCACCCGGGTGTGGCGGCCGCACAAGCGGTGGCACCACCGCGCCGACTCCCCGGCCCGCGCCGCGCGGGGAAAGATGCGCGAACTGGAGCTGATCAACCGGTACATCATCAGCCAGTTCCTCTCCCGCCTCGCCAGCGCGGGCGTGGTCATGTTCCCGGACGAGATCACCTTCCCCGTGCGGGAAGAGTTCGCCGACGCACCCGACCCCTTCATGGCGGAGTGGATCGAGATCGCAGCCGAAGCGATCCGCACCCCCGGCACGGCGGCCGCCGTCGTCCCGATCCCCATCAAGGTGCCCGCCGAGTACGTCGACAAGATCAAACACGTCGACTTCACCCTGCAACTCGACGAGAAGATCCTCGACAAACGCGAGTCCGCGATCAAGGGCCTCGCCACGATGCTGAACATGCCCGCCGAAGTCCTCCTCGGCATGGGCGACGTCAACCACTGGGGGGCGTGGCAGCTCGAAGAAGGCGCGCTGAAAACACACATCGCACCCGAGGCCGAGCTGATCTGCCAGGCAATCACCCAGGGCTACTTGCAGCCCCGGCTCCGCGCCTCCGGCGTTCAGGACTGGGCGAACTGGGTCGCCTGGTACGACATGAGCGAACTCACCCTGCGCCCGGACCGTTCCGACGACGCCGTCGCCCTGTACGACCGGCTGGAGATCAACGGTGCTGCGCTGCGCCGCGAGACCGGCTTCGACGAGTCCGACAAGCCGACCGACGTCGAGCTGAAGGAACAGGGCCTGAAGGTCATCATCAAGACACTGCCGTCCGGCGGACCGTCCGCCCTGTCGCTCCTCACCGGCCAGCGCGTCGAGATCAGGCCCGTCGCTCCGGAGACGGCCGCGCCAGAGCAGCCCCCGGGGGACGACACGGAACCCCCACCGGAGAACGAGCGTCAACCACCAGACCCGGACGAAGCACGGGAAGCCACCGCGGCCCAGGCCCGGCAGGCGATGACCGAGGCACGGCAGGAGCGCATGGCCCGGCAGGCGCAGGCCCTGCACGCCGTACGGTTCGCGACCGGCCGGCCACCGGAGTTGCTGCACCCGGCGGGGTGTTCGCAGCACGCGTACTCGTGTCCGTTCACGCATGCCGCGCTGAAGCTGCACTCGTTGCCGCGGCCGGGGACGTCCGGCGTGTATGAGGCGCGGCTGGATGCGTTCGGCCGGTTCACGATCGGCAAGCACAGTCCGCTCATGGACACGAGCGGGTTCTTCTCGACGACTCGGAGCTCGAATGGCCACGCTCACAGCCGCCGCTGACGGCTCGCACCTGTCCGGCGCGATGATCGCGTTGATGCCGACGGTGGAGGACGCCGAGCGGCTCGCGATCGAGGGCGGCGAGGACGCCGGGCAGCTGCACCTGACGCTGTGGTTCCTCGGCGACGACGGAGCTGCCTGGACGGACGAGCAGCGGGCCGAGCTGATCGGCAACGTGCGTGCTGTCGCTGCCTCGCAGTTCACCGGGCCGATCACCGCCAGGGTCTTCGGGGCGAACCACTGGAACGCGGGTACCGACTCACCATCGTGGGTGTGGGCCGTTGGCGATGACCGGGAGTCAGACGGCCCTGGGCTGGAGGACGTGCGCCGCGAAGTGACGTACGCACTGGAGGACACCCACAACCACCCGGACGTCCCGGTGCAGCACTCGCCCTGGCAGCCTCACATCTGTGCTGCCTACTCGGATGAGCTCGACCTCATCATTGCCCTGGAGGAGCGCCTCGGCCCGGTCACCTTCGACCAGATCCGGCTCGCCTTCGGCGGCGACCACACGGACGTTCCGCTCGGCGTCGACGCAGAAGGCAGCTCGGTTCGGGTCCGGCTGGAGCCCGGCGAGTACGTCGTTTCAGCGACTGAAGTGCGGGCTGCTGCTGGCCCGCTGCGACGGCAACCCACCGAGCTGGAGACCCGCAGCCGCGCCGACTTCGCGGCCATGGACGACGCGTGGCACAAGGCAGTGGACGGCGTCGTCGAAGACTGGTCCACGATCCAGGCCGCGCAGCGCGAGCAGATCACCGCCGCCGTCCAGGCCGCAGCCGAAGCCGACGACCTCGACCGACTCGACACCTTCGCCGTCGACAGCGACGACGGCGCGCGCCTCCTCATCGCCCGCATGATCGCCTACGCCAGGGAGGCCGGCGAAGCCCAGCAGGCCGAGGCCGAAGCCCAGGGCGTCGCCGTCCCCGAGTGGTCCCTCGATGACGAGGCGCTCACTGCTGCGGCGATCCGGGATCGGCTGCGGCAGATCGGCCGTACGGCCGCCCGCGTCCTCGGCGTTGGCCTGGTGCAGTCGGCGGTCCGGCAGGCCATGCGGGTGTGGGGCTCCGGCTCGGCGTCGCACGTGGCCGCTGCCGTGGACGAGCACCTCGCGTCACTGTCGCAGGCTGCGGTCGAGGAGCAGATCAGTGCCGCGATGACCGCCGCGCAGAACGAGGGCCGCATGGCCGTCCTCGCTGTCGCCCCGCCGGGCACCTATGTGGCGAGCGAGGCGCTCGACAAGAACTCGTGCAAGCCATGCCGGGACATCGACGGCACCCAGTACACGGCACTGTCCGAGGCGCGGACGGCGTACCCGACGGGCGGCTACACCGGCTGCCTCGGCGGCTCCCGCTGCCGAGGTTTCCTCGTCGCCGTGTGGCCGGAGGACGAAGTGGATGACGAGCAAGCAGCAGCCGGAACGATCATGGCGTTGGCTGCGGCCACAATGCCGCCGACCGACAACGAGCAGGGAGGCACCGTGGGGTACCGCGTTGTGGAGGGCCACCCGGACTGCGGTGCTGAAACGCCGTGGGCCGTGGTCGACGAAGACAATCAGCTGCAGGGCTGTCACGCCACCCGGGAGGAGGCGGACGCCGCCTGCGCCGAGATGCGCGACGACACCGACGAGACCGAGCCGGACGAGAAGGGCATGGACTACGCGGGCGACACCGCCCCGTGGGAAGGCCCCCTCGCCGTCGAGGGCATCGTCACCGGCGACGGCCGAGAGTTCGCCCCTGAGGCACTGACATGGGCCGAACTGCCAGTGCCGCTGCGCTGGAACAAGGAGGACTCCCACGGCGGTGAGGCCCGAACGATCGCCGTCAACGTCGGCCGCATCGACCGGATCTGGCGCGACGGCAACCGCATCATGGGCGCCGGGGTCCTCGACCTGTCCGACGACGACGGCCGCCGCGTCCACGCGAAGATCGAAGGCAAGTTCCTCCGCGGCGTCAGCATCGACGCCGACTCCATCGCCGACGCCGACGTCGAGTACGTGTTCCCCGAAGACGTCAACGCCGGAACCGGCGAAGGCGACGGCGAGGACGACCTGTTCGAGATGCTGTTCGCCCAGCCGGAGAAGGTCATCTTCCACGGCGGACGGATCAGGGCCGCGACCCTCGTCGACATCCCCGCATTCGCGGAGGCCTACATCGCCCTCCTCAACTCAGAGGGCGCGGTAGTGGCCGGCGGAGTCCCGGTGACCGCGGCCGAGGTGGAGGCCAGCACCGCGCTGGCAGAGTCGGGTGAGGCGCCGAAGCCGCGGGCCCTGCACGCGGTCACCGCGGGCGCCGTGTTCAAGCCTCCGGCCGCCTGGTTCTCGGACCCGGGCCTGTCTCTGCCGACGCCGATCACGGTGACGGACGACGGCCGGATCTACGGGCACGCCGCACAGTGGGGGTCGTGCCACATCGGTCAGGACGAGGTGTGCGTCCAGCCGCCGCACGAGGACGCCCACCCGTACTACCGGACGGGTGAGGTGGTGTGCGCTGACGGGTCGCGGGTGGCGGTCGGTCAGATCACGGTGGGGACGGGGCACGCTCCGCTGCACTACGGGGCGGTCCCAGCCGCGGAGCACTACGACAACACGGGTGCCGCGGTGGCGGATGTGGCGGTCGGCAACGATGCGCACGGCATCTGGGTGGCGGGTGCGGTGCGGCCGGGCGCGGATCCGCTGAAGGTGTACGAGTTGCAGGCGGCCGGGCAGGTGTCGGGCGACTGGCGGCGGATCGGCGGACAGCTACGGCTGGTGGGTCTCCTGGCGGTGAATGTGCCGGGGTTCCCGGTGCCGAAGATGCGGGCGCGGGTCGCGTCCGGTGAGCCTCAGGCGCTGGTGGCGGCGGGGAAGCCGACGGTGGCGTGGGGTCGGTCGCAGGGGGATGTGGAGCGTGATGCGGTGCGGATTGTGATGCGGATGCTGTCGCGCCGCGTGCACCCCGGGGGAGGTGAGTGAACGTGTGCAGTTGCAATAAGAGGAAGCGTCCGGTACCTCCGCCGCCACCTCCTCCGGGTGCCTGACCTTTATAAATACCGGTCCAGTGAAGTGAATTGACACTTTGCTGGACCGTGTGCTATGCGCTAATCTCCGGCGAAAGGGCGCCAACAATCCGGGCGCACAACCCCCTTCGCAACGGAGGAAACAGTGGCAGCCGACGAACTGTTCAGCGCCCCGTCCGACCTCACCCTTTCCAGCGACGCCGACCTCGCCGAACTCGAAACGCGCGCCGTCGCCGAGTTCACCAGGGTCAACGACAGCGACAACGTCGACCCCGACACGCTCGCCTACGCGATGCGTCTCACCGACGACCTCGACCGCATCCGCGCCGAGCTCCGCGTCCGCGAGGTCCGCGCCGAACAGCAGGCATCGCTCCAGCAGGCCCGCGTCGCCGACCAGCTCTCGCAGCTCCAGGCCCGCGTCCACGGCGCCCCCACCGCACAGGCCCCGGCCGAGCAGACCGCGCAGGTCGACGCCGAAGCCATCGCCGAAGCCACCGCCCAGGGCGTCACCGCAGCCCTCAGCGCGTTCATGATGGACCGCCGCACCGGCGCCCCGCTGCGCCCCACGGAGATCGCCCGCCGCGCCACCGCCTCGCTCGCCGAAACCGCCCAGCACGCACCCAAGCCCAACGTGCCCAGCCAGCGGCTCGCCATCACCGCCTCCGTCGACATCCCCGGCGTCGCCCACGGCGGCGACCTCACCACCTTCGACGCCGTCATCGACGTGGTCAGCCGCAAGGCCAAGTCCATGTCCGTCACGGCCGGAAACCCCAACTACCAGACCGTCGCGAGCATTCGGAACGAGTTCTCCCACAGCATCGACGACCGCACCAAGCCCAGCGAGGTCGAAGAACTGTTCCGCTACCTCACCAAGCGGGACGGCATGAACGCCGAAGCGCTCGTCGCGGCAGGCGGATGGTGCGCGCCGTCGGAGATCCGCTACGACTTCTTCAACATCGCCGGATCGTCCGGGATGATCGACCTCCCCACATTCGGCGTCACCCGCGGCGGCATCCAGTTCCCCGTCTCCCCGTCCCTCGCCGACGCGATCGACGGAGCGTTCGCCCCGTTCGCCGAGACCTTCGACGGCGACTCGAACCCGTGGCTGTGGACCGAGGCTGACGACATCGCCGCCGCCACCGGCTCCCCGACCAAGCCCTGCGTCCGCGTGCCCTGCCCGGACTTCGACGAGGAGCGGCTGGAGGCGTACGGCATCTGCCTCACCGCAGGCAACCTCGCCGACGCCGCCTACCCCGAGGCCACCCGGAACATGATCCGGCTGCTCATGGCCGCTCACGATCACGCCACAAACGCCCGCCTGATCGCCCTCATGCTGGCCCGCTCCACCGCCGCCATCACCATCTCCGGCGGTGCGGCCACCGACGCCGCCGCCCCCCGCATCTTCAACGCCGCCGGACTCGCCGCCACCGACTACCGCGAGCGGTACGGCATGGCGCTGGAGGACGTGCTGGAGATCGTGTTCCCGGCATGGGTTCGCGAGGTCATCCGCGCTGACCTTGCCTGGAAGGCGGGCGTCGAGCTCCAGGCCGTCAGCAACGGGGAGATCGACCGCTTCTTCGTCGAGAGGAACGTCCGCCCCCAGTGGGTCGACGACTGGCAGGTCCGCGGCGCCAGCCAGTTCGGTGCCAGCTCCGCCATGACCGCCTGGCCGACCAGCGTCGACTTCATGCTCTACGCGGCGGGCACCTTCGTCCACGGCAACGGCATGAGCCTCGACCTCGGCGTCGTCCGCGACTCCGTCCTCAACTCGACGAACGACCACACCGCGGCCTGGTCCGAGGAGGCGCACCTCATCGCCCGCGTCGGCCACGAGTCCCGCCGGTACACGGTCGACTTCAACGTCAACGGCAGCACCAGCGCGCTGCTGACCGGCACGGTCCGGGTCTGACCCGGAACCTGGCCGTGACACGAACTGACGAAGGGTGGTGAGCGCCGATGGCACGCCAACTCATCGACCTGCCCGCGGTGTTCACCCCCCTGCCGTACGGACTGTGGGACTCCATCCAGACCCCCAGCCCCGACAGCGTGCACTGGCAGCAGGGCGTCACCTGGATCGAGCGCTGCCCGACCGGTGACACCACCTACGACGAATGCCTGTCCGTCACCGGCACCGGCGCCCCGCCGGAGCCCCCGGCCAAAACCCCCAACGTCGACCAGGAGTTCCGGGGGGCGACCCCGGTCACCGTCATCGCCGAGTTCCAGTGCACCCCCGTCGGGCTCGGCGAAGCACAGTCCGTCGCGCAGGACGCCCTCGCCCGCATCGAACAACACCAGCTGGAGACCGCGTTCTGGACCGGCCAAGCGGCCGACCAGGCCGTCGTCTTCCCCCACCTCGCCGCCGACACGGAAGTCCTCGACGGCGACGTCGTCTTGCAGTCGGTCGCCTCGCCGGTCGTCACCGGCGCCGACGTCGCGGCCGCGCTCGGCGCGCTGGAACAGGAACTCGCCGACTGCTACAAGGGCCAGGGCCTCATCCACGTCCCCCGTACGGCGCTGCCGACGCTGGCCGCGTGGAAGCTCGTACGGGAGGACGGCGGCCGGCTCGTCACACCCAACGGCAACCTCATCGTCGCCGGAGGCGGCTACACCGGCACCGGCCCGGACGGCGCCACACCGGCGGACGGCACGACGTGGATCTACGCCACCGGCGCCGCGTTCGGCTACCGGTCGAACGTGTACTTCACGCAGGTCCGCGACTCCCTGAACCGGGCCACCAACACCCTCCGCATGCAAGCCGAACGCACGTATTTGATCGGCTTCGAGTGCTGCCTGTTGGCGGCGCACATTGTCCTGGGCGTGCCCACCGAGTAGGAGATAGATCACCATGGCAACCGTCTCCACGTGCGCCACCCCCATCAAGGGCACGCACATGAGGGTCATCGAACTCGACACCTGCGGTGTCCCCATCACCGGCACGTCCGGACTCGTCGTCGTCACCCGAGGCTTCGTCCAGGTACAGATGGAGCCACAGTACGAGGACGGCACCGAGTTCTTCGAGCGGACCGCGTCGGGACTTCCTTGCGTGAACCAGAAGGACGACCCGACGCTGAAGCGCATGAACCTGACCTCGCAGTTCTGCGAGATCAACACCAGCGCGGTCGCCCTGATGATCTCCGCGCGGGAGCTCACCACCGGCACCCCCACCACCGGCACCGGCTTCGCCGTGAGCGAGGGCAACCCCGACCGCCGGTACAGCCTGGAGGTGTGGCAGGAGGTTGCCGGAGCCGGGGCCTGCGACCCGTCCGGCGTGCAGCGCTACATCTACAACGCGTGGCCCAACGTCGGCGCGACCCAACTCGGCAGCTATATGGTGGAGAACGGGCGGTCCACGCTGGAGACCACCA
>Ga0307405_10000216_pt1 | contig 20774 bp, 19 predicted proteins | sample 322Cmetagenome_2_FD_203311 | JGI IMG/M metagenome (GOLD analysis project Ga0307405, IMG submission 203311) | Maize rhizosphere microbial communities from greenhouse at UC Davis, California, United States - 322HYB-C-1 | ecosystem: Host-associated > Plants > Roots > Rhizosphere > Soil | place...
ACACCCGCCCCAACATCACCCACCCCAGTACCCTCAAGATGATCTTTTGTAGGAACCCCACAACAACAGTCGGAGGGTTTGGTGGGTGGCGACGGCGACCCGGGCGCCACCATGCGTCACAGTCGTACTCGTGCTCGCGGTTCTCGCCCCCGGCCAAGGTTCGCAGAAACCCGGCTTCCTCGGCCCCTGGCTCGACCTTCCCGGCGTCGAGGCCCGGCTGCGGTGGTGGTCGGCCCTCGCCGGTCTGGATCTCGTCGCGCTCGGCACGGTCGCCGGCGACGAGGAGATCCGCGACACCGCCCGGACCCAACCGCTCCTCGTCGCGGCCGCGCTGGTGGCCGCCGATCAACTTCCGCTCAACGATCTCGGGGTTGTCGCCGGCCACAGCATCGGCGAGGTCGCCGCGGCGGCCCTGGCCGGCGTGCTGACCGCCGAGTCGGCCATCGCGTTCGCCGCGGCCCGCGGGCGCGAGATGGCCGCCGCCTGTGCCCTCGAGCCGACGGGGATGAGCGCCGTACTCGGCGGCGAGCCCGACGACGTGGTCGCCGCCATCGACCGGCACGGGCTGTACGCGGCCAACCGCAACGGAACCGGGCAGATCGTCGCCGCCGGCTCGCTCGACGGTCTGGCCAAGCTGAGCGCGGAGCCACCGGCGAAAACTCGAGTTGTGGCCCTCAAGGTGGCCGGCGCGTTCCACACTCCGTACATGGCTCCGGCGGAGAAGGCGCTCGCGACGCTGGCCGGCGGGGTGCACGCGTCCACGCCGAGCCGCATCCTGCTGTCCAACGCGGACGGTGCCGGGATCAACGACGGCGCCACCATGCTGGCCCGGCTGGTGGCCCAGGTGACCGCCCCGGTGCGGTGGGACCTGTGCATGCGCACGCTGGCCGACCTGGGCATCACCGGCATCATCGAGCTGCCGCCGGCCGGCACCCTCGCGGGGCTGGCCAAGCGGGAGTTCCGCGGCCTCCGCGAGCCCGAGATCCTGACGCTCAACACGCCCGACGACCTGAAGGCGGCCCGGGATCTGGTGTCCCGGCACGAGAACGCGCCCAGCCACGAGCCGACCATGGGCTTCGTGCTCGCCGTGGCGACGATGGCCGGGACGTTCCAGCGCCTGCCCGACGTCGACGAGGGGACCCCGATCAAGGCCGGCCAGGTGCTCGGCCACATCGTGACCCGCCAGGGCAGTGCCGAGGTCACCGCCCACGATTCCGGCGTACTGCTGGAGTGGCTCGCCGACCATGACGATCCCGTCGGGTCCGGGCAACCCCTCGCCCGTATCGGCAACCAGTGAAGGACACCCACATGACCGGTTCCCGCATCATCGGCCTCGGCCACTACCAGCCGTCGCGGGTGCTCACCAACGACGACCTCGCGCAACTGGTCGACACCAATGACGCGTGGATCCGCGACCGCGTGGGCATCGCCACCCGGCGAATCGCCGCCGGCGAGGAGACCGTGGCCGACATGGCCAGCGCCGCGGCCGAAAAGGCTCTGGCCGGCTCGGGCCTGACCGCGGGCGACATCGACCTGGTCGTGGTGGCGACGTGCTCGTCGGTGGACCGTTCGCCGAACGTGGCGACCCGGGTGGCCAACAAGCTGGGCATCGCGGCCCCCGCCGCCTACGACGTGAACACGGCATGCTCCGGCTTCTGCTACGCGCTGGCCACGGCCGACCACGCGCTGCGGGCCGGTGCGGCGACCAACGCCCTGGTGATCGGCGCGGAGAAGCTGTCCGACTTCACCGACTGGACCGACCGCTCGACCTGCATCCTGTTCGGCGACGCGGCCGGCGCCGCGGTCGTCACCCTGTGCGCCGAGGACGAGCCGCCCGGCATCGGCCCGGTCGTGTGGGGCTCCGATCCGGTACGAGGTGACACCGTCCGGATCGAGGGCTGGCGCCCGTACATCGCGCAGGAGGGGCAGGCGGTCTTCCGCTGGGCCACCACGGCGCTGGCCCCGATCGCCCTGAAGGCGTGCGAGCGCGCGGGCGTGGACCCCGGCGAGATCGCCGCGTTCGTCGGGCACCAGGCCAACGCCCGCATCATCGACGGGATCGCCAAGCGGCTCAACCTGCCCAACGCCGTCATCGCCCGCGACATCGTGGAGTCGGGCAACACGTCGGCGGCCAGTGTCCCCCTGGCCCTGTCCAAGCTGGTGGAGCGGCGGGAGGTCGCCTCGGGCGCCCCCGTGCTCCTGTTCGGCTTCGGCGGGGGCCTCACCTACGCCGGGCAGGTTGTCCGCTGCCCGTAGCGACCACAAGTCGCGAGCAACCCCACCAACGAAAGGGAAACACCTGTCATGACACGTGACGAGATCAGCGCCGGCCTCGCCGAAATCCTCGAGGAGGTCGCCGGGGTCAGCCCCGCCGACGTTTCCGAGGAGAAGTCGTTCACCGAGGATCTCGACGTCGACTCGCTGTCCATGGTTGAGGTCGTCGTGGCGGCCGAGGAGAAGTTCGGCGTGAAGATCCCCGATGACGAGGTGCAGAACCTCAAGACCGTTGGCGACGCGATCACGTACATCGTCAAGAATTCCTGACCTCTCGCGATGACACGATCCTCCGATAGACGCTCCGACGTGGTCGTCACCGGGCTCGGTGCGACGACCCCGCTCGGCGGCGACGTCGCCTCGACCTGGGAGGCGATGCTGGCCGGCCGGTCGGGCGTTTCCCGGTTGACCCAGGACTGGGCCGAGCAGCTGCCGGTGCGGATCGCCGCATCCCTGGCCGTGGAGCCGTCCGAGGTGCTGGACCGGGTCAAGCTCCGGCGGCTTGACCGCGCGGAGGCGGCCGCGCTCGTCGCCGCCCACGAGGCGTGGAACGACGCGGGCCTGGCCGACGCTGACCTCGATCCGGAACGGCTCGCGGTCAGCGTCGGAACCGGCATCGGCGGCGCCACCACGTTGCTGGCGCAGGACGACATCCTGGAGGCCAGCGGTCCGCGCCGCGTCTCGCCGCACACCGTGCCGATGCTCATGCCCAACGGCCCGGCGGCCTGGGTCGGTCTCGAGCTGGGCGCCAAGGCTGGAGTCCACTGTGTCGCGAGCGCCTGCGCGACCGGGGCCGAGGCGATCGCACTCGGGCTGGACATCATCCGCTCCGGCCGGGCCGACGTGGTCCTCGCCGGGGGCACCGAGGCGGTCATCCACCCGCTGCCGATCGCCGGGTTCGCCTCGATGCGGGCGATGTCCACCCGCAACGACGAGCCGGAGAAGGCGTCGCGTCCGTGGGACAAGGCGCGCGACGGCTTCGTACTCGGCGAGGGCGCCGGCGCCCTGGTGCTGGAGCGGGCCGACCAGGCCGCGGCGCGGGGGGCCCGGGTCTACGCCCGGCTGGCCGGCGCCGGCCTGACCTCGGACGGGTTCGACATCGTGCAGCCCCATCCGGAGGGTCTGGGCGCCTCGCGGGCGATCACGCTCGCCCTCCGCGACGCCGACGTCGCCAACACCGACGTGGTCCACGTCAACGCGCACGCCACCTCCACGCCGGTCGGTGACATGGCGGAGATCGTGGCGCTACGGGCGGCGCTGGGTGAGCATGCCGTGCTGACCGCCACGAAGTCCATGACCGGACACCTGCTCGGCGCCGCCGGAGCGCTGGAATCCATCGCCACGATCCTCGCCATCCGCGACGGCGTGGTGCCACCCACCATCAACCTCGACGATCCCGACGACGCGCTCGACCTCGACGTGGTCGCCCACAAGGCCCGCCACCTCGACATCCCCGCCGCGCTGAACAACTCGTTCGGCTTCGGCGGACACAACGTCGCGCTCGTCTTCGCTCGCGCCTGACCCCACACCCCCGGAGGATGCCGTGACCCTGACCTTCGACGTCACCGACGAGGTGGCGACCGACCCCCGCGATCCGGAGGTACGCCTGCGGACGCTCTTCGACGCCGGCACGCTGCGCCCGGTCTCGGGGCGCGACGACTCCGGCGCGATGAGCGCGCGCGGGCAGATCGACGGCACGCCCGTGATCGCGTTCGCCACCGACGCGACGCGCATGGGCGGCGCCATGGGTACGGAGGGGTGCCGGCACATCGTCGAGTCCATCGACCTCGCCGTGCGCGAACGCGTACCCGTGGTCGGGCTCTGGCACTCCGGCGGCGCCCGCCTGCCCGAGGGCGTCGTCGCCCTCGACGCGGTCGGCCAGGTCTTCGCCGCGATGGTCCGGGCCTCCGGGCGGGTGCCGCAGATCTCGGTCGTGCTCGGGCCGGCGGCCGGCGGGGCCGCCTACGGGCCGGCGCTGACCGACATCGTGGTGATGAGCGGGGGCGGGCGCATCTTCGTCACCGGGCCCGAGGTCGTGCGCAGCGTGACCGGCGAGCAGGTCGACATGGAGCGCCTGGGCGGCCCGGAGCCGCACGGCCGCCGTTCCGGCGTCGTACACGTGACCACAAAGGACGATGACGGCGCCATCGCCACCGCGCGCCAGCTGGCCGCGCTGCTGGGCCACCAGGGCCGGGTCACGCCGGCCGACACCTCGGACGCCTCCGGCGAGGGTCGCGACCTCGCCGCCCTGCTGCCGGCCGAGGCCAACCGGGCCTACGACGTCAAGCCACTGGTCAACGGCGTGCTCGACGAGCCCGGCGTGGAGCTGCACGCCAAGTGGGCGCCGAACGTCGTCACGACGCTGGGCCGGTTCGCCGGCCGCACCGTCGGCGTCATCGCCAACAACCCGCTGCGCCTGGGTGGCTGCCTGGACGCCTCGTCGGCCGAGAAGGCGGCGCGGTTCGTGCGGATGTGCGACTCGCTCGGCGTACCGCTCATCGTGCTGGTCGACGTGCCCGGCTACCTGCCCGGCCTGGGCCAGGAGTGGGACGGCGTGGTCCGCCGCGGCGCCAAGCTGCTGCACGCCTTCGCCGAGGCCGTGGTGCCGCGGGTCACGCTGGTGACCCGCAAGGCGTACGGCGGGGCCTACATCGCCATGAACTCCCGCTCGCTGGGCGCCACCGCGGTCTTCGCCTGGCCGACGGCCGAGGTGGCCGTGATGGGCCCGAGCGCCGCGGTGAACATCCTGCACCGCAAGAAGCTGGCCGCCGCGCCGGCCGAGAAGCGGGAGGAGTTGCGGGCGCAGCTGATCGAGGATCAGATCCGGGTCGCCGGTGGGGTCAGCCGGGCACTGGAGATCGGCGTCGTCGACGACGTGATCAAGCCGACGGAGACCCGGCGCCGCATCGCCGAGGCCCTCGCCGGCGCCCCCGCCGCCCGTGGAGCCCACGGCAACATCCCCCTGTAAACCCTCGCGCCGATCATGGACCTAGGTCCATGATCGGCGCGTTTTGGCGTCCCCAACTCCATGATCGTGGGGATCCTGGAGCGATTCATTGTCGGCGGAGTTCGTAGACGGCGAGGCGGCCGTTGTCGTAGCGCAGGTCGGCCAGCGTGGCCAGGTCGGGCGACTCCGGGTCGACCTCGCGGTCCACGACGAGGTACCGCACGCCGTACCGGGTAACGAGGTCGCGCAGGCCGTCGGCCGTCGGGGCGGTGAAGGCGGCGTCGTTGGCGGCCAGCTTCGACGGGTCCCAGAACGGCGCGAGCCCGACGGTCGCCTGGCGCGGGGCGAAGGCCCAACCCTCCACGAGCACGGCCCGCTCCGAGTACGCGGAAAGCCAGAACGTGCGCGCGTCGCACAGCTGGCCCCAGTACCCGATGCAGTGCGTGTTCGTGGCGACGATGTCGCCGGGTCGGCTGTGGTCCCGCACCCACCGGGCGGCGTCCACTCTGGACTTGGGCATCGGGACGTTGACGTAGGCCCCGCCGTTCGGATTCTGGGTCGACTTGTACTCGTCCATGACCAGTCCGGGGGCGCCGGCCACCAGCACGCCGGTGAGGGCGACGATGGCCCCCCGGCCGCGCAACCCGGGCCACCACGACGCCGCCAGCCACCACAGCACGCCGGCCACCAGGCCCGCTCCCCCGAGGGCGAGGGCCCACCACAGGATCGGGGCCAGCGGGTCACCGGCCGGAGCCGGCCCGGCGTACCGCACCTGGATCACCACCAGGCCGTACGCGAAAACGGCCGTCCCCGCGCCCAGCAGGAGTTGGCCGGCGCGGGACAGGCGCGCCCGGTCGAGGACCATCGCGTAGCCCCAGGCGGACAGCAGTACCCCGAACGTGAAGCCGGACCGCACGAAGTACTGATTCCCGTCCTGCGTCTGGCTCAGTACCAGGTACAGGCCCGGTCCGGCCACGGCTCCGGCGAGCAGGAACCACTGGGCCGGCTCGAGGCGACCCCGCCGCAGCCACACCAGCGGGACGATGCCGGCGGTACGCAACAGCATGTTGAGCGCGAACGCCACCCAGACGCCGGCGACGACCAGCGGGCCGGAGTCGGGCGTCCAGAACCGCTCGAGCCCCTGCAACGGTCCTAACTGGACTCCGTACGTCTGGAAGCGGTAGAGCACGGCCAGGGCGAACAGCTGGGCCGCCCCGGTGAGCAGGCCGGCCGCCACCACCCCCCACGGGATGCGGCCACGGGCGATGGCCAACACGATCGCGGTGATCAGCAGGGCGATCGCGACGACCGGCAACGAGCTGGCCTTGGCGCCGCTGGACGCGAACAGCAGCACGCCCGACACCGCGAACGCGCCCCGCGTCCCCATGGGTGGCGTCCTGTCCTCCGATCCGCCGGACCGGGCCACGATCTCGGCCAGCGGTGCGATGAGGGCGATGAGCAGCACCCAGCTGTAGATCATCGACATGCCGTGCCAGATGACGAACGTGACCTGCGTTCCAAAGGGGAGGGTCACCGGGTGGGTGAAGTTGAATTCCCCGACGGCGAAGAACAGCGCCGCCGCCACCGCGCCGACCAGCGGCCGGCGGCTGATCCGCCACCCGACCACGGCGGTCAGCACGATGGCCAAGGCGCACAGCGCCGGGATGGCCAGGCGCAGTGCCACGACGGGCAGGTCGATGTGCCCGACCAGGCTCGTCATCGCCATGTGCACGTAGCCGAACCAGTGGTAGTACAAGGGCTCCCCCGCGACCTGCGGCAGGTCGAGCGGGATGTTGCGCTTCGCCTCCCCGGCCAGGGAGAGCTGATAGGCGAGGTCGAGGTACTGCCGCGTGTCCTCCGAGGTGGGCAGGATCGGGTTGCGGTCGATGAACACCATGGCCAGGTACACGGTGAAGAAGCAGACGACGGCGGCCACGGCCCACGACCAGGCGACCGGTACGGCGACGTAGCCGCGCACCAGCCAGTGCCGGCGCAACCCCGGCACGGCGGCGAACGGTACGGCGACGAGGGCCGGCCACAACCACGCCCAACCGCGCAGGTCCAGCGCGGAGAACAGCGCCCACGCGGCCACCTCGAGGGCCAGCCCGAGCGCGGCGCCCAGGGCGAGGTCCTCGACGAGCGTGTGCGGGCGGCGGCGCAGCGCCCGGTACACCAGCGTGCCCGGCAGGATCACCGCGAGGACCGCGTACGCCGCGTACCGCAGCAGGTCCAGCGGCGAGGTGCCGGCCCGTAGCAGGATGGCGGCGGCGAACGCGACGGTGAAGGCCAGCGGCGCCCACCGGGCCAATGCCGTCCGATCGGCCCGCTCCACCCCCCGAATCACGATCGCACGCTAGCAGCCGCGGTTGGCAACCAGCGGGCCGCGGCCAGCCCGACGGCCAGGATCGGTACGCCCAGCAGGGCCACCAGACTCGTCACGCCGAGCGAGACCGACGCGGCCGCGCCCAGACCCGCGTACACCGTGATCGCGAACACCTCGGCCCCGAAGCCGGACACCGACAGCACGGTCGCCCGCGACGGACCGGTGATGGTGTGCTGCAGGCGCGCCTCGGTCACGATCGTTCCGAATTGGAGGATCCCGAGGGTGGCCGCCACCGCCAGCATCCCGGCCGGATGACCGGCCCCGGCGCCGGCGGCGACCAGCACTCCGGCCAGCCCCAGTACGGCGCCGACGGCGGCCGGCGAGGCCCGCTCCCACCGGTCGGCGAACCAGCTCGCCGCGGCCATGGCCGCGACCGGCAGCAGGAACAGCAGAGGTACCGCCACGGTCGGCGCACCGAGTGCCCGGGCCAGCAGCGGCAGGTACTCGTCGACCGAGGCGAGGCCCGGCACGGCGGCCGCCAGGAGCAGGGCGCGGCGGACCCGGCGATCCCGGCGAGCCTCGAGTAGCCCCGAACGCAGATGCGCCACGTACCCACCGTCGACCCGGCGGACCCGCTCCGCCCTCGGAAACGACAGCGCGACGATCGCGCTGCCCAGGCAGACCGCCACGCTGGCCGCGCCGACGAGGAGATAACCCCCGACCGCGTACGCCGGGGCGGCCAACGCCGTCGCGAGCAGCATGCTGGCCAGCGCGACCGTGGTCGCCCGCCCGGCGACCCGTACGTAGAGATGGTGGGCGCCGGCGGCCGCCAACTCGTCGTAGAGCAGCGCCTGGCGCGTGCCGGAGCTGGTGGCGCTGCGGATGCCCCACAGCATGAAGCCGAGGGCGAACCCCATGTACGTGGGCCACATCGTCCAGACCGCGAAGCCGATCGCGCGGAGCACGGCGCCGGCGGCCAGCAGCCAGCGGCGCGAGTACGCGTCGGCCCAGGCGCCCGACGGGATCTCCAACAGCAGACTCGTCGCCGACCACACCGCCAACAGCGACGAGATCTCGGCCGCGCTCAGACCCGCGTCGGCGAACAGCAGCGCGTACAGCGGGTAGTAGAGCACGCCCTCGTCGAGGGCGCGCAGGGCGTAGAACCGCCGGACGACCCGGCGGGCACGGGACCGGCCTTCGCCGGTGCCGACTCAATGGGGAGCGGACTTCGCCACGCGACCAATCTAGCCCGACCCGCCGGCCGACCCGACCCAATATCCGTCGATCATGACCCTAAGGTCATGATCGTCGGGGCGCAGTCTAGCGGTGCTTGCAACGAGGACTAGATCTTGGAGGATCTGGTCCATGGCTGGTGATCGACTCACGGCGAGTGAACGTGCGCAGATTGAGGTGTTGTTCGGCCAGGGATTGTCGTGTCCGCAGATCGCTGAGGCGATCGGCCGGCACCGCAGCACCGTGTGGCGGGAACTGAATCGGAACAACTCCCACCGGGGGGCCGGCTATGCGGGTGGGGCGTGGCATCCCCGCGGTCGGTCCCCGCGACGGGGCCGGCCGGCCGGCTGGGGCGGGGTCTACCGGTGGAAGTACTCCCACCAGCGGGCCCAGGCCCGGGCCCAGGCGCGAGCCCGCCGACCGAAGGTGTTCAAGTTGCGTCCGCCGCGCGGGAGGCCGGGGCGGGCGCCTGCGCTGTGGACGCTGGTGCGGGACAAACTGGCAGACAAGTGGTCCCCGCGTCAGATCGCCCGGTGGCTGCGCAGCGAGTACCCCGACCAGCCGGAGATGTGGGTGTCTCACGAGACGATCTACCAGACGGTGTTCTACCAGGCCCGCGGCGGGATGCGCGACGAGCTGGCCCGGCAGGTGCGGCTGCGCTCGGGGCGGGTCAGTCGCCGTCCGCAATCGCGGGTGGCCACGGCCGCGCGCAGCAAACGGCCCTGGGTGCGCGACTTTCACATCTCCACCCGCCCGGCCGAAGTGGCCGACCGGGCCGTTCCCGGCCACTGGGAAGGCGATCTGCTCATCGGCGCCCGCGGAGCCAGCGCCATCATCACCCTGGTCGAACGCAAGACCCGCTACGTCATGCTCGGCGCCCTGCCCAACTCCCGGGTCTCCGATGAGGTCATCGACGTGCTCACCGACCTCATGTGGCGACTGCCCGAACAGCTGCGCAAGACGCTGACCTGGGACCAGGGCGCCGAGATGGCCCAACACGCCGCCTTCACCCTGGCCACCGACTGCAAGGTCTACTTCTGCGACCCCCACTCACCCTGGCAGCGCGGCAGCAACGAGAACACCAACGGCCTACTACGCGAGTACTTCCCCCGCAGCAGCACCGACTTTCGCCTCTACACCCAAGACGACCTCGACACGGTCGCCCGACAGCTCAACGGACGACCCCGCGAAACCCTGGGCTGGCAGAATCCAGCCCAGGCCCTAAACCGCTTCCTCGTTGCAACCGCCGCCTGAAACCGCCCGGGTTTTCGCGTCCCCTACCTCATGATCGTGGAGATCTTGACGGCTACTCAGCGAACAGGTCGTCCACAGAGCTCACCTTCACCGTGCGGTACAGCCAGCCTTCAAGCCGCTCGATGTCGGTACACGATGCGATCCGGAGGCAGGCGTCTTCGGACACCGGGATATCGCGGGACTCCAGCATCAGAATCACGAGCGCTGCCCGAAATGCGGCCGCCCGCCGGTAGTGGAAGTCGCTCTCGTAGTCGTGCCTTGATGTGGTCATGATTCGCCTCCAGTCTGACCCGACCATGGAACTAGATCGGGCCGACCTGACTAGGCGAACAGGTCGTCGACCGAGGTCGCGGTGGCCGCCCGGCGCACCCAGACCTCAAGCAGCGCAAGGTCCGTGCACGAGGTGATGCGGTCGCGGGCGTCGTCGGGCACTTCAATGCCGCGAGCATCCAGAACAGCGAGGACGGCCCTGGCCTGTCCTTCGGTGAAGTAGCGGCGCGCGAATTCGCTCTGGTACTTGTAGGTTCCCGTAGTCACCATGGCCTCCAGGATGCGGCGCGCCGCCGCCGGCAGCAACGTGCGGACAATCTCATAGTAGTCGTGGGCGTGCTGGTTTTTCGTGGTGCCGAACGCGGTCAGCAGGGCTCCGGCGGCCCGTTTCCAGTCGGGATGGTCCGTGCGCGCCATGACGGACAAGACCGCCAATTCGAGATCAAGGCTGGCCTCACCGGCGTCGGTCACCAGTGGGATGCCCTCGGGTCCGAGCACCACGGGTTGCAGCGTCCAGCCCGGGTGACCCATATCGATCGGGGTGGTGCACCAATCGGCGGTGCGCGGGTCCGCGCAGACGACCAACAACACGGTGGGACATCGGAGCCGGGCGCGCAGCGTGGCCAGGTACACCGGCCAGGTCCAGTGCTTGTCCTTGTCGCGGCGGAGCTGAACCTCCACGACGATCGCGGAGAAGGCGCCGCTGGCGTCGGTCAGCGTCACCACGGCGTCGGCGCGGTACTCGGTGGGATTCAGGTCGGAGATGTCGCCAGACACCAATGTGGCGTCCTTGAACCCGAGAAAGGGCCAGCCCAGCGTTTCGGCCAGCATCTCGGCGGCCAGCTCGGGTCGGTTGCGGAACAAGTCGGTCAATGCCTGGTGAGTGGGTGAGGGCATGTCGGGAACGCTAGGGATGGCCACCGACAGTTATCGAAGAGTCACACCTGGCAGGCCGAGCGGGGCAGGCCGGTCACGGCGACCGGGGAGCGCCCGGGAGCGGCGGCCTTGCCGGCGATGACCGCCGCCAACGCCTCCATGGCCACCTGGGTCGAGGAGTACGTGGCGACCCGTACCGGCGAGGAGGCCGAACGCAACACGTACGGGGTGTCCATGGCCACCGTGGCGGCGGCGCCCGACACGAGGTCGTCCGAGCCGTCGCCGTACCCGACCAGGTGCACCCGCTGGCCGCCGGTGGAGACCACGGTGACGCCGTTACGGCGTAACGCGTCGGTCAACCAGGTCACCTGCCGTGTGCGCCCGGCCGATGCGGTGACGCGGATGGACCCTCGGACCAGGGGGCCGGAGCACGGTCCACGCAGGACGGTGACGGCGCCGACGGCCGCGGCGAACGCCGCGGCCCGGTTGGCCGCGTTGCCCACTGTGGACACCTCGGGACGCTGCGTCGCGTCGAGGCGCAACTTCAGCGTGAGAACCCGGGTGGCCGCCTCCACCAGCCGGGCCCGCGGCAGGCGGTTCTTGTTGAGGGCGTTGAGCAGGCCGGCCCGCGCGGCGGTCAGATCCGGCGGCATGAGCAGCAGGTCGACGCCGGCCATGAGGGACCGCACGGCCGCCTCGCCGGGGGGATACTTGCGGGCCGGCGACATGTTCAGCGCGTCGGACACGACCACGCCCTGGAAGCGCATCCGTTGGCGGAGCAGGTCGACCAGCACCTTGCGGGAGAACGTCGCCGGCACGCCCGGGTCGACGGCTCTCACGTCGAGGTGCCCGGCCATCACCATCCACACGCCGGCGTCGATGCCGGCCTGGAACGGAGGCAGGTCGTTCGCGGTCAGCTGGGACATCGACTGCCGCAGCACCGGCAGCCCGGTATGACTGTCCACGGTGGTATGCCCGTGACCCGGGAAGTGCTTCACGGACGCGGCCACGCCGGCCGACTGCAGGCCGCGCACCGCGGCGGCGACCTGGCCCGACACGCCGGCCGGATCTGACCCGTACGACCGCGAGCCGATGATGAAGTTGCCCGCCGACCCGATGACGTCGGCGTCGGGGGCGAAGTCGATGTCGATGCCGGCCGCGGCCAACTCGGCGCCGGCCCCGCGCCAGGCCGCCTCCGTCAGGTCCGGCTTGCGCGCCGCCCCGAAGGCCATGGCGCTGGGCAGCTGAACCACGCCGGACTTGATCCGGGTGACCCAGCCGTACTCCTGATCGGTACCCACGAGGAACCGGACCCGGTCACCGGCCGCCTCCCGCAGCCGGTCGGTGTACGCCCGCACCTGCCCGGCCGACCCGCCGGCTCCCGTGTCCTGGACGTCGCCCATGAGGATGACGCCGCCGAGCTTGTAGGACCGCACGATGTCGGCCGCGCCCGGGTCGGACATGCTCACCGACGGCATCAGCACCTGGCCGACCAGTTCGGCGTCGTCGAGCTCCTTGACCAGTGCCGCGGCGCGGGCGGCCGGATCGTCGGCGCCGCCGGGCACGGCCGGTCCGGTCGGCGTGGGCGAGGCCCGCCCGGACGGGGTCGCCGTCACGGACGGGCCCTGAGGAGAGGAGCATCCCGCGAGTGCCAGCGCCACGAGGAGACCGGCGGTCGCGACCCGGGCGACGCGCCGAGGGATGGCGAGCACCGGTCCACCTTCACACACGGCACGCCCGGTCGCCTACACCCGCCCGGTCACGTTCGTGTGACCGCATGATCGCCATGCCCGCCAACACCAAGATTTCCACGATCATGGACTTGGCGTCACCAGAACGCGCCGATCATGACGTTAACTTCATGATCGACGCGAGATAGGGCGCGCGCCGGGACGGCTGGGACGTCGCCATGGCGTCAGCTGACCTGGGTAAGCCAGGTCTCGGGCGCCCCCTCGCCCGCGTGACGGAACGGCTCGAGCTCGGCGTCCCACGCGCCGCCGACCAACCGGTGCAGGGCGTGGGCGATGGCCTCACCGCCACGTGCGGAGGCCAGCACGCTCCGTATCTGGTATTCGGTGATCATGAGGTCGCCGCTGACGCCGGTGACGGCCCGGAACAGACCGCGGCCGGGCACGTGCATGAACCGCTCGCCGTCGTACCCGGGGCTCGGCTCCTCGGTGACCTCAAAACGCAGCATGGGCCATCCGCGCAGGGCGGCGGCGAACTCGGCACCGGTGCCCGGCTTGCCCGCCCAGGAGCACTCGGTGCGCCGCGTCGTCGGGTCCACGGGTTGGGGCGACCACTCGAGGCGTACGGGCGAACCCAGGACACGCGCGATCGCCCACTCGACGTGGGGTACCACGGCGAGCGGGGCCGAGTGCACGTATACGACACCACGGCTTGGCACGGCCTACCTCCAGGGTCGAGGTTCGTCTTCCCCTACGACCTCGACCGGGCTGGCCCACCCATGCCTGGGTGTTTTGTCCAGTTAACCGAGTAACACCTCTCTGCCGGGCCAGGATACGGGGAAAATCGCCCGGATGGGTCACATCATGCCTGGTGGCCGGCTCGGACGCCATGGCACATCCGGCCCGGAGTGGCCCAGCGGAATGGCCGAGGCGGCCCGACCCCCGACCGAGGCGGCCCGACCCCCGACCGAGGCGGGCCGACCCCCGACCGAGGCGGGCCGACCCCCGACCGAGGCGGGCCGAGCCGGCCACATCCCGGGCCGGGCGCGGAGGCGGGCTCGGCTAGACTTGTCGGGCCGCCGAAAGGCGCCTCCCACCTGTACCAGTGCCCTGTCCGTACCTGTCCCTGAGGAGTCACCGCGTGGCCAGCAACACCTCCAAGACCGCGCGCGCCTCGGTCCGCGCCGGCGCGGCTGCCGGCGGCGCCCTGAGCGTGCTCGGCGAGTACAAGTACCTGATCCCGCTCAACAGCGGCAAGAACGCCTATGTGCGCAATCTCACCAACGGCAAGACGATCCACATGCGTACCGACTCGGACGCCTTCGTGGAGGAGATCCGCGTGCTGGCCGCGGCCGGCCACGGCACGAAGATCCGCGCCGAGCTGACCGCGCTCGCGACCGCGAACCCGACCCACGGATGGGACGAGACCGAGAAGCGGCTCGTCGACGCCGGGGTGTTCGAGGCCGCCTGACGAGGCTCAGACGTTCACACTGACGCCGTCCAGCTCGCGGACGAAATCCGCTCCGAGAGCCATGGACGGCGTCACCGCGCCCGGCTCGATCGCCCCGCCGGGGCCGGTGCCCGCGGCGACGTACCGGACGACCCTGGTCAAAGCGTCGGCCGTGAGGTCGTACCCGTTCGGCCCGGTGAGCGTGGCCTCGTGCGAGCGGCCGGAGTCGTCGCGCACGGCGCCCCAGATCTCGCAACCGCTGCGGGCCCGCCGCGCCTCGTCCGGCCCGGTCACCCCGCGCGTGACGACCCGGTTGGCCAGCTCGCGGGTCAGGCCGAACCGGGCCAGCCCGCGCAGCGCCGACTCCGTCAGCGAGCCGGCGAAGCCCTTGGGCCGGGGCACCCGGGTGTACGTGGTGATCGTCGGGATACCGGTGGAGCGGTACGCGGTGGCGAGGTCGCCCCATCGGACCGCGCCGACCTCGCGCTCGCCGGACGGGAACGGCACCACCCGCCGCGGGTGCCCGAACGGCGTCGGCACCAGCCGGCCGTCGGCGCGGCGCAGGTTGCCCTCGGCCAGCCCGCGCAGGGCCGATTTGGTGGTACCGCGGCTGGATCCGCCGAAGGCGAGAAACGCCAGTTCCAGACTGGTGGCCGCCGGAAGGGCCCGATGCAGGAGCGCGGCCAGGCAGTCCGTGGGTACGACGTCGAAGCCCGCGCCCGGAAGCAGAACCACCCCGGCCGCGCGCGCCTCGTCGTGGCGGGCGAAGATCGCCTCGAACACGTCAACCTCGCCCGTGATGTCGACGTAGTGCGTGCCGGTGGCCAGGCAGGCGTCCACCATCGGCGCGGCGGTCAGGTCGAAGGGACCGGCGCAGTGCGCCACCACCGCCACGCCGTCCAGGGCCCGCCGCAGCCCGGCCGGATCGTCGAGGGCCACCGCGCGGTGGTCCAGACCCAGCTCGGCCGCCAGCTCGCGGACCGCGGCCCCGTCGCGCCCGGCCAGGATCGGGCGCTCGCCCCGCTGGACGGCCAACCGGGCGGCGAGGCGGCCCGAGTACCCGTACGCCCCGTAGATCAACCAATCAGCCACCGTCAGGACCTCACTTTCGGCCTCCGCTGTCCGACCGTGGACTGCAGGAACCCGTCTCGCGTCTGGGGATCATGCCACGTCAGGTGTTACGTTCGCGAGGCGGTGATGGATCTGGGACGGGCGGGGGTGGACGGGTGCTGGGTGTCGAGGAGTGGCTCGCCGGCCTCCCTCCGCTGCTGATCTACGTCGTGGTGGGGGGAATCATCCTCCTGGAGAGCATGGGCATCCCCCTCCCGGGCGAGATCACCCTCGTCAGCGCCTCACTGCTGGCTGCCGCCGGCACCGTCAACGTCTGGGCCGTGGCGGCCGCCGCCGCCGCCGGAGCGATCGTGGGCGACTCGATCGGGTACACGATCGGGCGCCGCGGCGGTCGGCCCATGCTCGAACGCCTGGGACGGCGCTTCCCCCGGCATCTCGGGCCGGCGCACCTGGCTCGGGCCGAGCGGGTCTTCGCCCGCTGGGGCGTGTGGGCCGTCTTCTTCGGACGCTTCGTGGCGCTGCTGCGCATCCTGGCCGGACCCCTGGCGGGCGCGCTGCGCGTGCCGTACCGCAAGTTCCTGCTGGCCAACGCGACCGGCGGCATCGCGTGGGCCTACCTGACCACGCTGGTGATCTACTACGCCGGGCGGGCCGCCGAGCGCTACCTGAAGGACTTCTCCTGGGTGGCCCTTGCCGTCGCGGTGGCGTTCGGCGTGACCACGACGATCCTCCTGCGCCGCCGGGCCGCCCGCGCGCACGCCCTGATGGACGACGGTGATCCCACGACCAACCCCACGCCGCTGGACGAGGTCGTCACGGTCGCGGTGGACACGGCCGCGGCCGCCACCGACGCCATCGTGGACGCGGCCGCGCCGCTGACCCAACCGATCCCTTCGCCCTCTCCGGCCGCCGACGCGGGCATGCCCAACGCCATTCTGGCCGGCGAAGGCGCCTTGGCCGGCGAGGTCGCCGTCACTGCGGAGGCGAAGGCGAACCGGGGCTAGTCGCTGGACGCACGGTCCGCCCTTGCGATCTGATGCAGCTCCGGCGGGGCGTGATCGACCTGCAGCGTGGTGTGCCGCAGGTCGTAGTCGCGCCGCAGGCGCTCCTCCAATTCGAGCCGGACCCGGTGGCAGTCCAGGTCGGGCGCGACGATCACGTGGGCCGACAGCGCCGGCGAGCCCGACGTGATCTCCCAGATGTGCAGGTCATGCACCTCGACCACGCCGTCGTGCCCGGCCAGATCGCGCCCGACCCGGTCCGGGTTCAGACCCGTCGGGGCCGCCTCGAGCAGGACGCGCCCGCTGTCGCGTACCAATCCGATCCCGGCCCGGAGCATCAGGGCGACCACGAGAAGCGAGGCCAGGCTGTCGGCCCGCCGGAAGCCGGTCGCCATGATCACGATGGCGGCCACCGCGGTGGCGACGAAGCCCGCCAGATCCGTGACGACATGCAGGTACGCGCCCTCGACGTTGAGGCGGGACCGATCGGCCCGGCGGATGAGCGCGACCGCGGCCAGGTTCACGGCCACACCCACGACGGCGGTGATAAGGACCGGCAGGCCGGCCACGTCCGGCGGATGGATCAGGCGGCGGATGGCCTCGTACCCGATCCAAGCCCCGAACAGCAACAGCGTCAGTCCGTTGGCCTGGGCCGAGAGGATCTCGGCCCGCTGCAGGCCGAACGTGTATCCGCCGCGCGGCGGCCGCCGGGCCAGACGCAGGGCGACCAGGGCCAGCCCGAGCGCGCCCGCGTCGCTGAGCATGTGCGCGGCGTCGGAGAGCAGGGCCAGCGATCCGGCGAGGATGCCCACGACCACCTCGGCGAGCATGAACCCGGTGATGAGGGCCAGCGCGGCTGCGAGCCAGCGGCTGTCCGTGCCGGGTCGGGCCAACGCGCCCGCTCCGGTCGGATGGTCATGGGTGTGCCCGCGCACCCTTCCATGCTGACATCTCGTGTCCGCGCCCGGTTGTTGGCCGACGACCGAGCGGGCGCCAGCGAGCGAGGCGCCCAGCCAGCGAGGCGGGACGGCCAGCCAGCCACGCGGGGCGCGAGCGAGGCGGGGCGCGAGCCTCGTTGAATTTGAGCCGACCGACACGCGGAAACGGCGTGTCCCGCCGGCGGGACATCTGAGACCCTGTACGGGAGATTTGTCGGTTATGAGGGGAGTTCTCGACATGCGGGCACGGCTCGTACTCGTACCGGTCGCCCTGGCGACGGCGATCGTGGCCGGTTGCACCCCGTCGGGCCCGACCGCGGCTCCAACGACCGCCCCGGCCGACAACGGCGTGGCGGCGCTTCCGGCCGAGGAGATCGTGGCCCGGTCCCAGGCCGCGCTCGGGCGGGTCAGCTCGTACCGGATGAGCGGCGTGATGACCAACCAGGGCCAGACCGCCAAGATCGATCTGCGCAACGGCGGGCACAACGTCAAGGGCATCATCGAGATCGACGGCCAGGCGCTGGAGATCCTGCGCATCGGCGAGGACCTGTACATGAAGGCCTCCGACACGTTCTGGAAGCAGTTCATCCCGTCCCAGCAGCAGAACGTGCTCGCGCTGCTCTCCGGCAAGTACGTCAAGGTGGACGCGTCGAATGAGTCGTTCAGCGCGCTCACCGAGGCGTTCGACGTGAGCGAGATCGTCAAGACCGACGGCGCGGTGACCAAGGCCAGCCCGACCGTAATCAACGGCACGCCCGCCATCGGCCTGGTCAGCGGCGAGCAACACTCGACGCTCTACGTCGCAACGGTCGGCGAGCCCACACCGCTGCGGATCGAGGGCCAATCCGGGCAGGGCAACATCGACTTCACCGACTACGACAAGCCGATCGAGTTCGCCGCACCGGCCTCATCGGAGGTGTTCGACCTCAAGTCCATCATGGGTGGTTGAGCCGGGGCCGGGCACGTCGGGCGAGGCGAAGAAATCCGCACCGAGGGCGATCCACCGGGCCGACTCGGCGGCCAGCCGCCGGCGGAAACCGTCCCAGTCGTGGGCGGCCGCCGGCGACCAGGCGACCTCGGCCAGCGCCGGCATGCGGGGCAGCAGCAGGTACTCGATGTCCCGGATGGACCGCACGGTTTCAGTCCACAGTGGGCACTCCAGGCCGAGTACGGCGTCGGGGTCCAACCCGGGCAGCCGGGTGGCCGGATCCCAGCCGTACGCGTCGGCCAGCGAGATGTTGCCGGCCCACGACTGACCCAGCGGGCTGGACGCGTCGTACTTCATGTCAAGGTACGTACGGTTGGCCGGCGACAGGATGACCTTGTTACCGCGCGCCGCCGCGGCGACCACGGCGTCCGCGTCGGGGGTGATGCCCCAGTACTGCACCACTGTGGACGGTGCCAGCTCGGCCTTCGCGATCTCGTGCCACCCGATGGCCGCCTTGCCCAGGCGGCCCACGATCTCCTGCGCCCGGGACACGATGGTCCGGTACTCTCGCGCGCCCGTCACCAGCGCCTCGTCGCCCCCGATGTGCAGGTAGGGGCCGGGCGTCAGCGCGGACAGTTCGGCGAACACGTCGGCCAGGAACGTGTACGTCAGCTCGTTGCCGGCGACCAGGGAGCTGAAGCCGACCTCCATGCCGGTGTACCGGTCGAGCGCCCGGCCGTCGCCGGTGAGTTCGGGGTATGACGCCAGGGCGGCGTTCGTGTGACCGGGCAGGTCGACCTCGGGTACGACGGTCATGTGATGGTCCGCGGCGTAGGCCACGATCTCGCGATAGTCGTCCTGCGTGTAGTACCCGCCCGGGCCTCCGGCCACGTCGCTGCCGCCCCCGTACGTCGCCAGCCGGGGCCACGAATCGATGGCGATCCGCCAGCCCTGGTCGTCGGTCAAGTGCAGGTGCAGGTAGTTGAGCTTGTACAGGGCGGCCAGGTCGATGACCCGCTTCACGTCGGCCACGCCGAAGAAGTGCCGGGCCACGTCGAGCATGACGCCGCGGTACGGGAACCGTGGACGGTCCACGATCCGGCCGGGCGCGACGGTCGAGGCTCCACTCTGGAGCCCGCTTTCCGGCAGGAGCTGGCGCAACGTCTGCACTCCCCGGAACAGCCCGGCGGCCGTGCCGGCCCGGATCGTGAGTCGGGCCGCGACGCTGTCCAGGACGTACCCCTCCTCGCCATGGGCCGGATCGTCTTCCAGCGACAGCACGATCTCCCCGTCGGCACCGCCGACCCCGTCGGCGCTACCGGCGGCCGAGGCGGCGCCGACCCCGCCGGCATGAGCGCCGACCCCGCCATCGGCGCCGGTCCTCACGCCGTCCGGCCCCGCGCGCAGGACCGCGACCAGGTACCGGCCGACCGGCCGGAGCGCGGGCGCGTCCGGTTCGACGCGGACCGTGGTCGCCCGGCTGATCGCGAACCCGGGGCCGTCGTGCGGTTCGACCAGCACCGGAGCCGGAACCACGTTCGAGAGTGATCGCACGCGGTCATACTAACTGTTAAGATTCTTAACACAATCGCCCGCTCGACCAGGCCTTCCGGCCAGCCGGCCAACCGCCGGCGATCGCGTCGTGGTCCGCGGGCCCGAGGATGATCGCGATGGCGCGTACGAATGTTGAGTGGTACTGCGCGATGGTCCGCAAAATCGCGATCATTCCGGCGGCGCCGGCGGCGCCGACGGTGGGGGCGGTCAGGTGGCGTGCAGGCGGCGGGCCGTGACATGCAGCGCGAAGAGGGCATAGCCGACCAGCACGGGGGCCAGGAACGGCAGGACGAGGCCGAGAAGTGCGGCGATCGCCACCACCGGGCCGAGGGCGATGGGCACCCAGGGACGGGCCAGCGACGTACGCCAGGCCGACCGGGCCGCCTCGAGCCACCCCTCGCCGCCGCGGACACCGACCTCGACGATCGTCAACGCGGCGAAGCCGGCCCAGAGCAGGCCGACGGCGACCGCGCCGACGAGCAGCGGCGCTCCCCCGGGTACGACGCCGCGGGCCAGGGCCGACGCGTTGAGCAGCAGCAGGACGGTCACCCCGGCACCGACGACCGAGGCGGCCAGCCCCGGCAGCAGTCCCCGCCGGAGCCGGTGCAGCCCGTCGGTCAGTGACGGAAGCCGCTCGTCGTCGCAGAACTCCCGCACCGCGGTGCTGGCGCTGGCCACCGCCGCGCCGAGAGTGACCAGGGGCAGCGCGGCGACCGTCGTCACGATGCCCAGCAGCGCGAGGTCACTGGCGGCCGTGACGGTGTCACGCCAGCCCGCATCGGTTCGCGCGGGCTCCCGCGATCGCGCGGAGCCTACCGATGGGCCCGATCGCGCGGAGCCTACCGATGGGCGCGCTCGCGACGACATGGCTCAGCCCTTGATCCCGCTGGTGTTGATGCCATCCACCAGCAGGCGTTGGAAGAAGAGAAAGAACAGGAACACCGGCAGCAGCGACAGCACGGACATG
>Ga0307405_10000218_pt1 | contig 20640 bp, 20 predicted proteins | sample 322Cmetagenome_2_FD_203311 | JGI IMG/M metagenome (GOLD analysis project Ga0307405, IMG submission 203311) | Maize rhizosphere microbial communities from greenhouse at UC Davis, California, United States - 322HYB-C-1 | ecosystem: Host-associated > Plants > Roots > Rhizosphere > Soil | place...
CGTGGCGCAGGGCGAGTCCCGAGCGGGGGCGCACCTGCATCTCGAGTCCGGGCGGCAGCTCGAAGGCGAGGCCGGTGCGCAGGGCGCGCCGCTCTCCCGGTCGGAGTACGAGGTCCGGCTCGGCCGATGCGACGTCGTACCCTGCCGCGCCGGCAGTCTGGCGGGCCGGCAGCGGCAGGTCGGCGTTGTGTGGCAGGCGTCGGACGCGGACGCCCTCGGTCACGCGACGCCGGCGGGCTGCTCGAGGAACTCGCCGACCGGCGTGTAGTCGAGGCCAAAGGTCTCGGCCACCGCCGGGTACGTCACCTTGCCGTCGACGACGTTCACGCCCTTGGCGAGCGCCCCGTTCTCGCGCACGGCGCGCTGCCACCCCTTGTTCGCCAGCTGCAGTGCGTAGGGGAGCGTCGCGTTCGTGAGGGCGAGCGTCGAGGTGCGCGGCACGCCGCCGGGCATGTTCGCGACGCCGTAATGGATGATCCCGTCGATGACGTAGGTCGGGTTCTCGTGCGTCGTGGCCTTGATCGTCTCGATGCACCCGCCCTGGTCGATCGCCACGTCCACGATCACGGCGCCCGGCCGCATTCCGCGCAGGTCCTCGCGGCGGACGAGCTTCGGCGCCTTGGCGCCGGGGATGAGCACCGCGCCGACGACGAGGTCGGCGGTGGCGATCTGCTCGAGGATGTTGTGGCGGTTCGAGTGGATGAGCTGGACGTTGGCCGGCATCACGTCGGACAGGTAGCGCAGCCGCTCGAGCGAGATGTCGATCACGACGACCTTTGCGCCCATGCCGGCGGCGATCTTCGCGGCGTTGATGCCGACGATGCCGCCGCCGAGCACGACGACCTTCGCCGGCGCGACGCCGGGAACGCCGCCGAGGAGGACGCCGCGGCCGCCGTAGAGCTTCTCGAGGTACTTCGCCCCCTCCTGTACCGCCATCCGCCCCGCCACCTCGGACATTGGGGTGAGGAGCGGCAGCTCACGCGACGGCAGCTCGACCGTTTCGTAGGCGATGCACGTGGCGCCGCTGTCGATGTGGGCGCGGGTGAGCCGCTCGTCGGCCGCGAAGTGGAAGTAGGTGAAGATCGTCTGCCCGCGCCGCATGTGCGGCCACTCGCGCTCGATCGGCTCCTTCACCTTCATGATCATGTCGGCGTTCCGCCACACGGTCGCCGCGTCGCGGCCGATCGAGGCGCCGGCGGCGACGTAGAGCTCGTCGGGGAAGCCGCTCCCCTCCCCCGCGCCGCGCTCGACCTCGACGCGGTGCCCGGCCGCGACGAGCGCCTCGGCGCCGGCCGGAACGAGCGCGATGCGGTTCTCGTTCGTCTTGATCTCCTTCGGAACGCCGATCTTCATGGGGAGCGATGAGTGGTGAGTGGGTAGTGGAGAGCGACCGCCTGGAACCTCTGCCCGGGCCGCCGCGCGGCGGCCCGGCTGAAGGCACTAAACACTAATCACTGCTCGCCGGTCGCGCCCGAGCTACTGCGCGGCGGCCGGCCCGAGGCTCAGCACCGCTTGGGCTTCGGGCCGAAAGAACTCGGCACAGACCGCGCGCACCGTGTCCTCGTCGATCGCGTCCACCAGTGCCAGCACCTCGTCGAGCGGGCGGTACGGCTCTCCGTAGAGCTCGACGCCGGCCGCCCGATACATGCGCGAGGTCACGCTCTCCAGAGAGAGGGTGATCTGGCCCTTGAGCTGGCTCTTACCGGCGGCCAGCTCGTCGGCTGGCAGCCCGCGCTCGGTCAGCAGGGCGAGCTCCTCGCGGATCGCCGCGGTGGCCTCCTTGGCCGTCTCGGGCGCAGTCGCGACGTAGACGCCGTGCATCCCGGTGTCGGCGTGGAACGACTGGAAGGTGTAGACCGAGTAGGCAAGCCCCAGCTCCTCGCGCACCCGCTGGAAGAGTCGCGAGCTCATGCCGCCACCGAGCTGCGTCGAGACGAGCGCCATCGCGTAGCGCCGGGGGTCGCCGTGCGGCACCGCGGCGGAGCCGAAGACGACGTGCGTCTGCGCCGAGTCGCGCTCGACGTGCCGGAAGGCCGGGGGTGCGGCCACCGGGGCCGGCGCGGCGAGTGGCGCGTCCACGCCGCGCGGGACGTCGGCCCACCCCGCCCGCGCCAGCGCGTCGAGCAGGCGCTCGTGCTCGACGTTGCCGGAGGCCGCGACGACGAGCTGCGGCGGGTGGTAGGCACGCTCGTGGAGGTCGCGCAGCTCGTGCACGCCGAGCGCGCCGACGGTCTCGCGCGTGCCGAGGATCGAGTAGCCGTAGGGGTGATCGCCCCAGAGCAGCTCGTTGTGCAGCTCGAAGACGACGTCGTCCGGCGTGTCCTCCACCATGCTGATCTCCTCGAGCACGACCTTGCGCTCGAGCTTGAGGTCGGCCGAGCGGATCAGCGGATGGAAGACGAGGTCGGCGACGACGTCCGCCGCCTCGGTGAGGTGCTCGTCGAGCACCCGCGCCTGGTAGGACGTGTGCTCGCGCGAGGTGTAGGCGTCGAGCGACCCGCCCAGCACCTCGAGCGAGAGCGCGATGTCCTTCGCGCTACGCCGGCGCGTCCCCTTGAACACCATGTGCTCCAGGAGGTGGGAGACGCCCATCCGCTCGCGCGGCTCGTGGATCGAGGCGGCGCGGACCCAGACCCCGAATGCGACCGACCGCACTCCCGGCATGTATTCCGAGAGCACGGTCAGTCCGTTCGGGAGCGTGGTGCGCCGCAGCCCGCTGAGCGGGCTCGCGACGACGCTGGTCACTCGCGGGGGCGCCCCCCGCGGCCGCCGCCACCACCGCCGCCGCCGCGGCGCGGACGACGCTCGCGCTCGCTGCCGCCCTCGCCCGTCGCGGTGCCCTCCGCAGCCATCGCCCGCTCGCGGCCGCCCTCGGCCTCACCCGCCTCGGCGCGCGGGCCGCGGTCACCGCCGCGCCCGCGGTCGCCGTTGCCGCCCTCGTCGCCGCCCTCCGGCTTCGGCTCGAGTGCCTTCATGGAGAGGCGCAGCCGTCCGCGCTCGTCGCGGTCGATCAGCTTCACCTTGACCCGGTCACCCTTCTTCATGACGTCCTCGGTCTTGTCCACGCGGCCGTGCCGCATCTCCGAGATGTGGAGGAGGGCCTCAGTGCCCGGCATGATCTCGATAAAGGCGCCGAACGCCGTCGTGCTCTTCACCGTGCCCTCGTAGACGTCGCCGACGACCGGCTCGGCGGTGATCGCGCGGACCATCTGGCGCGCCCGCTCCATCGCCTCGCCGCCGACGGCGGCGATCGTCACGAGACCGGTGTCGTCCACCGAGATCTCGGCGCCCGTCTCGTCCTGGATGCCGCGGATCGTCTTCCCCTTCGGGCCGATGAGGTCGCCGATCTTCTCGGGGCTGATGTTCAGCGTCACGATGCGCGGCGCGTACGGCGAGAGGTCGGGGCGCGGCTGGGCGAGCGCCTTGTTCATCTCGGCGAGGATGTGCAGGCGGCCCTCCTTGGCCTGGGCCAGCGCCTCGCGCATGATCTCGAGGTCGAGCCCCTCGATCTTGATGTCCATCTGGATCGAGGTGATCCCCTGCTCCGTGCCGGCGACTTTGAAGTCCATGTCGCCGAGGTGGTCCTCGGTGCCGAGGATGTCGGTGAGGATCGCGTACTTGCTCCCCTCCTTGATGAGTCCCATCGCCACTCCGGCCACGGCGGCGCGCATCGGCACGCCGGCGTCGAAGAGGGCGAGCGACCCGCCGCACACCGACGCCATGGACGAGGAGCCGTTCGACTCGAGCACGTCGGAGACGATGCGCAGGGTGTAGGGGAACTCCTCGAACGGCGGCAGCATGGACTGCAGCGCGCGCTCCGCGAGGTTACCGTGGCCGATCTCGCGGCGGCTCGTGCCGCGCACCGGGCGGACCTCGCCAGTCGAGAAGGGCGGGAAATTGTAGTGCAGCATGAACGACTTCGTCGTCTCCTGCGGCTCGTCGATCGAGTCGAGGCGCTGGACGTCGTTCGCCGTGCCGAGCGTGACGACGACGAGGGCCTGCGTCTGTCCGCGCGTGAACAGCGCCGAGCCGTGGGCGCGCGGGAGGAGCGAGGCGTCGATCGAGATGTCGCGCACCTCGTTCGGCTTCCGGCCGTCCACCCGGCGGCCGCTCTGGAGCACCTGGCCGCGGAGCGTGTTGTACTCGACGTCGCCGAGGATCGCCTTGATGTCCTTGTCCGAGTCGGGGAAGTCGGCGAGGAGCCCCTCGCGGATCTCGCGCTTCACGCGCTCGACGGCCTCGACGCGGGTGTGCTTGTCCTTCTGGTTGATCGCCTCGGCGATCCGCCCCTCGGCGAGGGACTTCACGCGCGCCGACACCTGGTCGTTGATCTCGGTCTTCGCCCACGCCATCTTCTCGGCGCGGCCCTTGGCGAGCATCTCGTTCTGGAGCGCGATCAGCTCCTTGATGCCGCGGTGCGCGATCTGGAGCGCCTCGACGACGTCCTCCTCCGACACCTCCAGCGCGCCGCCCTCGACCATCACGATCGAGTCGGCCGAGCCGGTGACGACGAGCTCCATGTCGCTGAAGGCGAGCTGCTGGAACGTGGGGTTCAGCACCCACTTCCCCTGCACGCGGCCGACGCGCACGGCGGCGATCGGGCCGTTCCACGGTACCCTCGACGCGCTCAGCGCGTAGGACGCGGCGAGCAGCGCGAGGACGTCGGCGTCGTTCTCCTGGTCGGCGGAGATGACGTAGATGAAGACCTGGACCTCGTTCTGGAACCCCTCGGGAAAGAGCGGGCGGATCGAGCGGTCGATGATGCGCGCCGAGAGGATCTCGTTGTCGCTCGGGCGCCCCTCGCGCTTGATGAAGCCGCCCGGGATCTTGCCGGCAGCGTAGGTCTTCTCCTTGTACTCGACCGTGAGCGGGAAGAAGGGGAGCGTGCTCTTGTTGTCGCTCACCGTCACGGCGGCGAGGACCATCGTCTCGCCGAACTGCACCACGGCGGACCCTGCCGCCTGCTTCGCCATGCGCCCCGTCTCGACGATCAGGGGCCGGCCCGCGAAGCTTCGCTCAACGCGTTGCATCATAGACTATTCGCCTCGGAATAACACAAAACGCGCGGGCCGCAGAATTGCGCCCGCGCGAATGCAAGGAGCCGTCCGCCTAGTAGCGGAGGCCAAGATCCTGGATCAGCTGCCGATAGCCTTCGACGTCGGTCCGCCGCATGTAGTCCAGCAGACGGCGGCGCTTGCCGACCATCTTGAGGAGGCCGCGGCGGCTGTGGTGGTCCTTCGCGTGCGTACGGAAGTGGTCCGTCAGGTAGTTGATCCGCTCGGTGAGGAGCGCGACCTGTACGCGTGTGGAGCCGGTGTCGGACTCGTGGGTCCGATGCTTGGTGATCGTCGGTGCTTTTTCGAAGGCCATGGTGTTATATTCTCCGCCATTCCCAGCGGCGTCGCTTGCGCCGAATCGGTTGAAGCACAGGAATTTACTGGACTTGCCCACCCCTGTAAAGGCTCCCCGGTCGGTACCCGCGCGTGCCTGAGCGCCACCTCGGCCAGATCCTCGGCAGATTCCGCGTCGACTCCCTCATTGGGTCTGGCGGATTCGCCTGGGTATACAAGGCCTGGGACCCCGACCTGGAGATCCCCGTCGCGCTCAAGGTCCTCAAGCCGCAGTACGCCGGGGACGAGAAGTTCGAGAGCCGATTCCGCCGCGAGGCCTCCACCGCGGCCCGGCTGCGCCACCCGAACATCGTGAAGATCTTCGCCGTCGGTAAAGAGCACGGCGCCGTCTACTTCGCGATGGACTACCTGCCGCAGAACCTGAGCGACCGGCTGGAGGTGATGACCGCCCTCCCCGAGCCGATGCTCGTCCGCATGGGGATCGACGTCGCGAGCGCGCTCGGCTTCGCCCACCGCGAGGGGGTGATTCACCGCGACATCAAGGTGGACAACATCCTGTTCGACGAGCACGGCAACGCCGTCGTCGCCGACTTCGGGATCGCGCGCGCGGTCAGCAACTACGTCGAGCAGACGGCGACGAACATGGTCGTCGGCACTCCGCAGTACTTCTCGCCCGAGCAGGCGCGCGGACAGGCTCTCGACGGCCGCGCGGACATCTACTCGCTCGGCGTGACGCTCTTCCGCGCCGCCACCGGCACCCTCCCCTTCAACGGCGACGACTGGTACGAGATCGCGCGCCAGCACGTCGAGGACCGCCCGGCCAAGCCGCGCTCGATCAACGCCGAGCTGTCGCGCGACGTCGAGCGGATCATCCTCCGCTGCCTCGAGAAGGAGCCCGAGGACCGCTACCCGACCGCCGAGGAGCTCTGCCACGCCCTCGCCGGCCTCAGCGGGGAGCCCGGCGCCTCGGGCTTCCGGACGCTCGTCGTGCCGCCGGTCGAGGCCCACGCGGGCACGATGGCCCTCCCCGTGCACCGGCGCCAGTCGAGCGCGATTCGCGCCATTCGGCGCCACCGCGGGCCGCTCGGCACCGCCGCCGCAGTCGCGGTAGGGCTGCTGATCGCTATCCCGCTCTTCAACGCGCGCCGGCAGGGCGAGGCCGCCACCCCGCCCGCAGGCGCGACCCCCTCGAACGGCCGGGCGCCCACCGCGGGCGGGACGGCGGGCACGACAGGCGCCGCCGGGACGACGCTCCCCGTGGTCGAGCGTCGGCCCGCGCCGGGCCTCGTCGTTCGGGTGCCCACCGGCGCCTTGCTGTTCGTCAACGGCGAACCGGTGTCCGCGGCCGCCGGGTCCTGGCGAAGCGGCGAGCTCACGCCCGGGGCCTACGAACTGGTCGCGGCGCTCCCCGACGCGCCGGTTGGCTGCACCTCCGCCCGGCGCGAGCAGAGCGTGGTCCTAGGCGACACGGGCGTCCAGACCGTCCGCCTGTACCCGCGAGGGTGCGGCTGGCTGCGGCTCCGCCCGACGCCCACCGTGGTGAGTTATCGGCTCACGCCGGCGGGCGGGGGGACGGCGATCAGTGGCCGGCTGGTCGCACCCGACTCGATCACGCTGCCCGAAGGCGCCTACGCGCTCGCGATCGAGGCGCTCTACTGCGCGCCCTACACCGACACCGTCGGCGTCGAACGCGGAAAAGTGACGCGCGTCAGTCCCAAGCTGATCTGCGGCAGCGGCAAGTAGTCGTCGCGCCCGCTCGTCCGGTCAGCGCGAGCCGACGATCAGTCCACCGAGCGCGCCGAGCACCGCGCCGGACCAGAAGAGCGTGCTCCGGTACCAGGGGCGAACGGGGACCTCGAGCACCACGACGTGGTCGGGAGTCAGCCGCGTCGTCTCGCCGGTGATCAGCGCCGTCGCCTTCCCTGCCTCCACCTGCAGCACGGAGAACCGGGCCACGAGCGCGTCGCGCCGCTTCGGGTCCACGGCCATCCCGCGCTCGCCGGGCTTCACCCAGCGCAGGTTGCCGGCGTCGAACGAGAAGGTGCTGTCGCTGACCTCGATGATCGCCAGGCGCACGGTGCGCTCCAGCACCTGGCCGCTCACAAGGCGCGGCGCGAGCCCGAGCAGCGCCGCCGCGAGCACGACCGCCGCCAGCCGCCAGATGCGCCGAGCGGTCGCGCGGCCCGGCCGCGGCGGCGCCCGATCGCTCATCGCACCGCGTCCGTAACGAGGCGGGCGATGTCGTTCCACATCACGGTGACGAAGAGCAGCCCGATCGCGACGAGCCCGACGCGCAGGATGTACTCGCGCGTCCGCGAGCTGAACGCGCTCCCCTTCACCGCCTCGGCGACGTTGAGGAGGACCTGGCCGCCGTCCAGGATCGGGATCGGCAGAAGATTCAGAACCGCCACGTTCACGCTCAACAGGGCGATGAGGTAGAGCAGCGTCTCGGTGCCCTGCCGCGCCGCCTGCACCGAGGTGCGGGCGATGGCGATCGGGCCGCCGAGCTCCTTGACCGACGCCGATCGGTCGGCGAGACGCTTGAGGGTCGTGAAGACCTCGCCCGTCATCCGGCCGGTGACGCGAAGGGCGATCGGCACCGCGGCGGCGAGCGAGACGTCCTCGTGGACGACGCCGCGCCGCGGGACGATCCCGATCTTCCCTTCCTGCTTCGACTCGCCGGTCGAGGGGTCCGTCACGGCCGTGGCTTGCGGCACGACGCTGATGGCGACTGCCTGCCCGCCCCGCACTACCTCGAGCCGCACCGTCCGTCCGGCCGACGCGGCGACGCGGCGCGAGAGCGCCGAGAAGCTCGTCACCGGCTCGCCGTCTATCGCCACGATGCTGTCGCCCGCCTGCACGCCTGCGCGCGCCGCCGGCATGGTCGAGAGCACCGAGTCCACGACCGGGGGGATGTAGAAGTCGAGCCCCTCGAGGACGGCGCGCCGCTGCTCGCTGCCGGGCGCGCCGAGGTCGAGCGCGAAGCTGTCGCGGTGAGAGACGACGACGACGGGGCTCGGCCGCGTGAGGAGGCCGCGCAGGACGTCGTCCCACGTCCGCGCCGGCTCGCTGGCGACGCGGAGGATCGTGTCCCCCATCGCGAGGCGCCCGCCGAACGCGGTGGCCGCCGCGCCGCTCACGTTCCCGACGACGCGCGTGGCGACCGCCGTGCGTCCATAGTGCGCGACCATAAAGGTCGAGACCACCACCGCGAGGACGATGTTCATCGTCACGCCGGCGAGCATGATGAAGAGGCGCGCGGCGAGCGACTTCGACTCGAACCAGCGGTGCTCGGGGACCGGCTTCGGTCCGAACGGGTACATCGCGTTCTCGTCCCAGCCGGCCGGCCTCGACTCGCCGACCGACTCCGCGGCGACCTCGGCGAGCACGCCCGGATGCGCGCCCTCGTGCCGCGCGGCGTGCGCCTTCTCGCCGCCGCCCTCGAGGATCGCCATCGTCTCGTCCTCGCGCGACGCCATGCGGACGTAGCCGCCGAGCGGGAGCGCCGCGATGATGTACTCCGTCTCCCCCCACCGCTTGCGCAGCAGCGCCGGACCGAAGCCGATCGAGAAGCGCGGCGCGTACACCCCCGTCGCCTTGGCGGCGAGGAAGTGCCCGAGCTCGTGAACGAAGACGACCAGCCCGAAGACCAGGATGGGCGCCAGCAACGACAGACCTAGCATGAGCTCCTCGTGAAATGCCTCTGCGCGGCCCGCGGCGCGGGTACGCCAGCGCCGAGCGGGCGCCTATCAGCAGGCATGGCTCTCGGCGACGTGGCGACGCGCCGCGGCGTCCGCTGCGAGCAGCGCCTCCCGCGTCCCCGCCGGCATGCCGCCGAGCGCGGCGAGAGCGCTCTCGATGGCGCGCGGAATGTCCATGAAAGCTATCCGCCCCTCGAGGAACAAGGCCACCGCCCGCTCGTTGGCCGCGTTGTAGACGGCCGGCGCGGCCCCGCCAGCGCGCCCCGCCTCGACGCCGAGCCGGAGCGCCGGGAAGTCGTCGCCCCGCACGCGTTCGAAGGTGAGCGGCGAGAGCTCGACGGGGTCGAAGGGCGGTACCCCCGTGTCGGGCACCCGGTCCGGATGGGTGAGCGCGTACAGCACTGGCAGCTCCATGCTCGGCACGCCCATCTGGGCGAGCACGCTGCCGTCCACGAACTCGACGAACGAGTGGACGACGCTCTGCGGGTGGACCACGACCTCGATCCGGTCGTAGGGCAGTCCGAAGAAGAAGTGCGCCTCGATCACCTCGAGCGCCTTGTTGGCGAGTGTCGCGCTGTCCACGGTGATCTTGCGGCCCATCGTCCAGGTGGGATGCTGGAGCGCGTCGGCGACCGTCGCCCGCGCGAGCCGCTCCGGGCTCCAGCCGCGGAACGGGCCGCCCGAGGCGGTGAGGACGAGCCGCCGCACCTCGGCGCGCGGCCGGCCGGCGAGGCACTGGAGGATTGCCGAGTGCTCGCTGTCCACGGGTACGATCTCGCCCCCGCCCGTGCGCGCCGCCTCGGCGACGAGCTCGCCGGCGACGACGAGCGGCTCCTTGTTCGCGAGCGCCACGCGCTTTCCGGCGTGGAGGGCCGCCAGGGTCGCGTCGAGCCCGACCGCGCCGACGACGGCGTTGAGCACGACGTCCACGTCGCCGCGCGTCGCCGCCTCGACCAGGCACTCCGGACCACGACGCCAGCCGGCGTCTTCAGCCGCCGCGTCGCCGACGAGGCCGACGAACGAGGGCGCGAAGATCTCCGCCTGCTCGCGCAGCAGCGCCGCGTTGCTGAACGCGGTGAGCGCGGCGACGCGGAAGCGCTCTCGCTGGCGCGCGAGCACGCGCAGCGCGGTGGTGCCGATGGAGCCGGTGGAGCCGAGGACGGCGACGCCCCGTGGCGCGCTCACGGCGGCGCTCACAGCGGCGCGGGCACGAGCAGCCAGAGGAGGAGCGGGTACGCTACGGGCAGCACGAAGAAGAGGCTGTCGAAGCGGTCGAGGATGCCGCCGTGGCCCGGAAGAATCCGCGAGCTGTCCTTGACGCCGGCCTCGCGCTTGAGCAGTGACTCGACGAGGTCGCCGAGCTGCGCGACGACGCTGATGCCGAGGCCGAACGCCAGTGCGCCGAGCGGGCTGAAGGCGAGCTGCGCGGCGGGCCGCAGCAGGAAGCGCGAGTACGCCAGGCAGACGAGCACCGTGACGACGACCGCGCCGACCGCGCCGGCGACCGTCTTCCCCGGGCTGACGGAGGGGATCAGCTTGCGCTTGCCGAAGGCGCGCCCGACGAAGTACGCCCCCGTGTCGCTCGCCCACGTGAGGAGGAGCGGCAGCAGGACGACGGCGGCGCCGGCCGCGTCGCCGATCGCGTAGGGGTAGTAGCGCAGGGCGTAGCCGAAGCTGAGCATGACGCCCGTGTAGACGACGCCGAACAGCGTGACGGCGACGGCCGACAGCGGCTTACCGTCCACGCCGCGCAGCCAGACGCTCGCGCCGAGCAGGGCCAGGACGGCGAGCGTGGCGGCGCTGACCGGCACCCGCAGCCACTGCACGTGCTCGGCGTGCACGAGCATCGGGATGGCCGCCGCCGCGATCACGCCGGCGGCGACGAAGGGCGTGCCGCCACCGGCGCGCGCCATTCGGTAGAGCTCCCAGGCGCCGAGCCCGGAGATCAGCCCGAGGAGCAGCGCGAGCGGCAGCCCGCCGAACCAGAGGACGGCGAGAGCGACGGGGACAGCGACGACGGCGAACGCGACACGTCGCGCGAGCTCGGACACCGTGCGGTCAGGCCGAGACGCGGCCGAAGCGCCGCTCGCGCGCCTGGAAGTCCAGGATCGCCTCGAACAGCTCGCGCCGGCCGAAGTCGGGCCACAGGACGCGCGAGATGAACAACTCCGTGTACGCCACCTGCCAGAGGAGGAAGTTCGAGATGCGCATCTCGCCCGACGTGCGGATGAGGAGATCCGGGTCCGGGCAGTCGGCGGTGAACAGACGCGCGGCGAAGTCCTCCTCGGTGATATCCTCCGGCACGACGCGCCCGGCGACGGCGTCGCGGGCGAGCAGGCGCGTCGCGCGCAGGATCTCGGCGCGGCTGCCGTACGAGATGAAGAGGTTGAGCACGAGGCGGTCGTTCGCCGCCGTACGGTCCACGACGCGGGCGACTGCCGCCGCCGCGGCCGGCGTGAGCCGGGAGAGCTCGCCGAGGACGCGCACCTGGACGCCGCGCGCCGCGAGCTCGTCCGTCTCGCGCGCGATATACTCCTCGAGCAGCGACATCAGCGCGCCGACCTCGGTCTCCGGGCGCTGCCAGTTCTCCTGCGAGAACGCGAACAGCGACAGCACCTCGAGCCCGACCTCGATCGCCCCCTCGACGACGTCGCGCACCGCCTTCATGCCGGAGCGGTGGCCGAACGGCCGCGGCATCATCCGCTCGCGGGCCCACCGGCCGTTGCCGTCCATGATGATGGCGACGTGCCGCGGTACCGCGCCGTTGACGCGGATGCGGCCGAGGGTGTCTGCAGCGCTCATCGTGACGGGAGGGGCCGTGAGGAGGGGGCGGCGGTGCGCGGCGACGGTCGCGCCCTCAGACGGCCATGATCTCGGCTTCCTTCCCCTTGAGGAGGAGGTCCAGCTTGCCGATGTACTCGTCGTGCACCTTCTGGAGGTCCTTCTCGGCGTGCTTCTTGTCGTCCTCCGAGACCCCCTCGAGCTTCTTGATGCGGTCGCGGGCCTCGGTCCGCGCGTGCCGGACGGCGACGCGCCCTTCCTCGGCGAGCTTGTGGACGACCCGCACGAGCTCCTTGCGGCGCTGCTCGTTCATCGACGGCAGCGGGACGCGGATGACGCCGGCCTGCGTCGCCGGGTCCAGCCCGAGGTCGGACTCGCGGATCGCCTTCTCGATCGCCTTCATCTGGCCCTTGTCGAAGGGCGTGACGAGGAGCGACCGCGGGTCGGGCGAGCTGACGCTCGCCACCTGGTTGAGCTGCATGTGCTGGCCGTACATCTCGACGCGTACCGTGTCGAGCATGTTCGGCGACGCCTTGCCCGATCGAATGCCGGAGAACTCGCGCTTCGCCGACTCGATCGCCTTCTCCATCCCGGCGCGACAGTCCTTCAGAATCTGCGGAATCGTGGTCATCGAACGAGAGTCCCCACGGCTTCGCCCCGGATCGCACGGGCGACGGCGCCGTTCTGGTGGATGTTGAGCACGATCAACGGCAGGCTGTTCTCCTTGCACAACGTGATCGCGGTCTGGTCCATCACCTTCAGCTCCCCGAGCATCACGTCGCGGTAGCTGATGGTGTGGTAGAATGTCGCGCCCGGCTCTTTCTTCGGGTCGGCCGAGTAGACGCCGTCGACGCTCGTCGCCTTGATGATGACGTCCGCCTTCATCTGGATGGCGCGGAGGACGGCCGCGGTGTCGGTCGAAAAGTACGGGTTGCCGGTGCCGGCCGCGAAGATCACCGTGCGGCCCTTCTCGAAGTGGCGCAGCGCGCGACGCCGGATGTAGGGCTCGGCGAGTTCCTCCATGCGGATCGCGGTCATGACGCGCGTGTCGATCTCCTTGCGCTCGAGGACGTCCTGGAGGGCGAGGGCGTTGATCACAGTGCCGAGCATCCCCATGTAGTCGGCGCTCACGCGGTCCATGCCGAACTGCGAGAGCTGCGACCCGCGGACGATGTTGCCGCCGCCGATCACGAGGCCGACCTGGGCGCCCATGTCGACGATCCCCTTCACCTCGTTCGCGAGGCGCTCGATCGTCGCGAAGTCGAAGCCGAAGCCGCGCTCTCCGGCGAGCGCCTCGCCGGAGAGCTTGAGCAGCACGCGGGGGTAGCGGAGCGCCCCGCCCCCGGCCTGCTCGGGTTCACGCTCGAGGACCGAGGCCACCCGGCCCTACTCCTCGCCGAGCTGAAAGCGCACGAAGCGCTTGACGACGATCGCCTCCCCGACCTTGGCCGACGTCTCCTTGATCAGGTCGCCGATCGTCTTCTTCGGCTCGCGGACCCACGCCTGGTGGAGGAGGGCGACGTCCCTGTAGTACGCCTCGATCTTCCCGGTCACGATCTTCTCGATCATGTTCTCGGGCTTGCCGCTCTGCCGGACCTGCTCCTCGAAGATGCGGCGCTCCTTCTCGACCTTGTCGGCCGGCACGGCGTCCTTGTCGATGCCGAGTGGCGCCGCGGCGGCCACGTGCTCGGCGATCGCGCGCACGAGGTTCTTGAAGTCGTCGGTGCGGGCGACGAAGTCGGTCTCGCAGCCGACCTCGACGAGGACGCCGAGCCTGCCGTTGTGGTGGATGTAGCTGCCCACCATCCCCTCGCTGGTCGCCTTGCCGGCGCGCTTCTCGGCCTTCGCGATCCCCCGCTTGCGGAGGTACTCGATCGCCTGCTCGATGTTGCCCTTGTTCTCCTCGAGGGCCTTCTTGCACTCCATCATGCCGGCGCCGGTGCGGGCGCGCAGCTCCTGGACGTCCTTGGCGGTGAATGCGGCTGTCGTCGTCATCGTCCGTTCCTGCGGTTCGTGGAAACGCCGCCGGCGAAGCGGCCGGCGGCGTAGAAGTCTACTGCAAGGGGAAGGCGGCAGCTACCGGAGCGGCCGCCCGGCGGCGCGTCACTCGGGCGTCGCCTCGTCCCTCGCCTCGGCCTCGGCCTCGGGGGCCTCCGGCGCGGCCTCGCCCTCGGTGCCAGTGCGTAGCCGCGCGGCGATCGCCTCGGGCTTGGCGCGGCGGCGGCGTGGGCGGCGCTTGCGTGCGTCCTCGGCCGAGCCGCCACCGGCGGACGGCCCACGATCGCCGCGGTCGCCCGGCGCGCGCTCGACGCCGCGCTCGGAGCTGTAGGTGCTCTCCTCGCCCTCCTCGGCCTGCTCCCTCGCGGCGGGCGCCTCGCGGCGCGCCTCGAGGATCGCGTCGGCGATCGCCTTCGTCATCAGCTCCACCGAGCGGATGGCGTCATCGTTGCCGGCGATCGGCACCGTGATCAGGTCCGGGTCGGCGTTCGTGTCCACGATCGCGATGAGCGGGATGCCGAGCTTGTTCGCTTCGCTGACGGCGATGCGCTCCTTCTTGGAGTCGATCACGAACATGAGGCCCGGGAGGCGCGTCATGTTCTTGATGCCCGAGAGGTTCTTCGACAGCTTGTCGCGCTGCCGGCTCATCATGAGCTGTTCCTTCTTCGTGTAGTTCGAGAACTCGCCCCCTTCCTCGCTGCCCGCCTCGAGCTCCTTCAGCCGGCGCGTCTGCTTCTTCACCGTCTGAAAGTTCGTCATCAGGCCGCCCAGCCAGCGCTCGGTGACGAACATCGCGCCGCACCGCTCGGCCTCAGCCTGCACGATCGCCGAGAGCTGGCGCTTGGTGCAGACGAAGAGGACGTTCTCGCCGCGGAGGATCACCTCGCGGGCGAGCTTCTGCGCGAGCTCCAGCTGCCGCAGCGTCTTCTGGAGATCGATGATGTGAATGCCGTTCCGCTCGGCGAAGATGAACCGGCGCATCTTCGGGTTCCAGCGGCGGGTCTGGTGGCCGAAGTGAACGCCGGCCTCGAGGAGCTGTTCGAGATTGGGCTGCAGCATCGTGGAGAGGTTCCTGAACTCGGGTTGATTCGTCCGCGTCCGTCGGCGCCCGTGGCGACCGGTCGTGCCGGCACCCGCCAGGGCTCGGGAGGCGTGAGAGATGAAATACGGGGAGTGGCGAATCGGGAGCCGGGAGAGGAAACGACTCCCCACTCCCGAGATCCCGATTCCCAGATCGGCTACCGCTTGCTGAACTGGAACCGCTTGCGGGCCTTCGGGCGGCCCGGCTTCTTGCGCTCGACCGCGCGCGCGTCGCGCGTCAGGAGGCCGAGCTCACGGAGCTTGCGGCGGTGGCCCTCGTCGATCTTGACAAGGGCGCGCGCGACGGCGAGGCGCAGCGCGCCGGCCTGGCCCGTCTGCCCGCCGCCCTCGACCTTCGCCTCGACGTCGTACTTGCCGAGGTTGTCCGTCGCCGTGAACGCCTGCTGGATCGCCGACACGAGCGCCGGGCGCGGGAAGTAGTCGCCGAGCGTGCGGCCGTTGATGTCCCACTTGCCGGAACCGGGCTTGATGTAGAGGCGGCAGACCGCCTCCTTGCGGCGGCCGACGGTGTGCGTCGTCTGGTCAGCCATGACTACTTCTCGCTCGCGGTGAAGGTCAGGACCTCGGGCTGCTGCGCCGCGTGGTCGTGCTGGGGGCCGGCGAATACGCGGAGCTTGCGGCGCAGCGACTGCCGGCCGAGCGCGGACTTCGGGAGCATGCCGTAGACGGCCTTCTCGATCACGCGCTCGGGGTGCTTGGCGAGCATCGTGGCGAACGGCGTGAAGCGCTCGTGCCCCATGTAGCCGGTGTGACGGAAGTACTCCTTCTGCTCCGCCTTGCGGCCGGTCACGCGGACCTTCGACGCGTTGACGACGATGACGTTGTCGCCCGTGTCCATGTGCGGCGTGAACATCGGCTTGTGCTTGCCGCGGATGATCTTCGCCACCTCGGTGGCGAGCCGCCCGAGCACCATCCCGTCGGCGTCGACCACGTACCAGCGGTGCTCGATGTCGCTCGGCGTGGCGGTGTAGGTCTTCATTTGATGCCCAATACCAGAGAACGATGGGTCCCGCGCCTCACCGGTGCGTCACGCAACCCGGGTCTCGGCCGCCAGCGAAGGCGTTTTTAGACAGACACGTAAGCTAGACAAGCAGTTAGACGCTGTCAACGGAGCACGACGAGGGGGCGAGGATCGTTCCCCGCCCCCGCCGGACTAGCCCTACTGCCTCAGATCAGCGCGCCGTGAACTCGAATCGCTGCTCCACCATCTGTGCCGCCGGCCGCCCCCCGAGCTCGGCCGGGAAGTAGCGCAGCAGCGGGACGACGCGCTTCACCTCGCGCGTGAACCCCTCGTGGGAGCTGCTTGCGATCTGCAGCGTCGCCGGGTCCACGCGGCCGGCGGTGTCGACGAGGAAGCGCGCCTCGACCTCGCCGTGCATGAACGTCCGCCCGACGCCCGTCGTCCCCTCGTTGCTCGCCATCTGGGTGTTGGTCGGGGCGAGCTCTAGCGGGAAGCTGGGTCGCGGGCTGTCGGGCCGCTGGACCGCCCAGCAGAAAGTGCGCTCGACGAAGCGCAGCTGGCGCCCGTTTGGCTGCTCGCCGAAGTGCACCGTCACGGTGACGGGGGGCGAGCCGGGCTTCCGCACGAGGACGTCGAACGCCTTCTCGTGCGCGGCCGCGTCCACCGCCTGGCGCGTCGCACGGTCGAACGCCGCGTCGCCGGCCGGCTCGCGCTGCTCGACGGCGATCGTGTCGCGGCCCACCAGGACCGCGAACGAGGTGTTGCGCACGGCACTCGCCGCCTCCGGCCGGAACCAGTAGGCGACGTCCCGGGCGATGCTGTCGAGCGTGGCCGATCGCGCGCCGCCTGGACCGGCCACGATCACCGACTCAATGCGCTCCTTGTCGCACGACCCCTCGGGCCGCTGGACGAGCGGGGTGGACGGCTCCTGCGCAACGGCAGCGGAGCCGGAGAGGAGGGCGACGGCGACGGCGGCGACCGGCGAGAGGCGCATGGGCTAGCAGGGCGAGGGTCGGGAATCGGATGGGCGCCCTATGGTGCGGGCGGCGGCGAGAACGCGCAACATCGCCTGCCACCGCCCACGAATCCCATACAGCTTGCTTACGCCAGCTCGATGAGGAGTGCCCCCTTCTCCACCGCTTGCCCCACCCGCGCCGCGACGCTCTTCACGGTGCCGTCGGCCGGCGAGCGAAGCTCGTTCTCCATCTTCATCGCCTCCATGACGACGAGCGGCTGCCCGGCGCGCACCTCGGCGCCCGGCTCGACGTTCACTCGGACGACGAGTCCCGGCATCGGCGCGAGCAGCGGCGCAGGGCCAGCCGCGACGTTCGACGCCGCCGAGAGGTCCCGGATGGCGCGGGTGCGCTCGTCGAGCGCCTCGACCTCGTAGCGGTAACCGTCGAGCCAGAGCGTGTAGCGCCCGCGCTCGCCGCGGCGCCGCACGAGGACGCGGTGCACCTCGTCGCCGATCGCGACCAGCCGCACCGGGGTGCCCTCGACCTCGGCGAGGTGGGCGCGCAGGCGCTCGTCGCCGACGTGCACGCCGTCCGCCTCGAGCTCGACGATGACGCGCTCCTCCCCCACCTGGACGACGTACTTCATGCTGCCTCACGCTCCAGCTCGCAGACCGTCTCGACGTGCGCGGTCTGCGGGAACATGTCGAAGCAGCGCAGCCCCGCCACGCGGTAGCGCGGCAGGCGGGCGAGGTCGCGGGCGAGCGTCGGCGGGCTGCAGCTCACGTAGATGATGGCGGGCGGCGCCGCGCGCTCGAGGGCGACGGGCACCCGCTCGTGCAGCCCGGTGCGCGGCGGGTTGACGATGACGAGGTCCGCTGGGAGCGCGTCCTCGAGCGCATCCTCGACCCGCGCAGCGAGCGACCGCGAGCCCCGCGGGAGCCGGCTCGCGCACCACCGCGCCGCCTCGGCGTCGGCCTCGATCGCCGTCACGCGAACGCCGCGCGACGCGATTCGCACCGCGCTGTCGCCGGCGCCACTGTACGCGTCCACGAGCACCGCCGGCCGCCGCGCCTCCACCCGCCGCTCGACGAACGTCCAGAGCGCGTCCGAGACCTCTCGGTTGACCTGCGTGAACGACGCGCCGGGCGCGCCGTCCGGCCGGCGCTCGTGCAGCAGCCGGCGGCGCCCGCCGTCACGCTCCCACCAGAGGGCCTCGCACTCCGGCACGGCGTCGAAGAACGCATGAGCGCCCGGCCACTTCTCGCCCCCCTCGAGCACGAAGGACACGCCGTCTCCCAGCAGGCGCACGGCGCCTCGCAGCTCACGGGCGTGCGGAAGGAGCTCCTGGGCGGCCATCACTCGTCGCCACGCCGCGACGACGCGCTCGTCGGTGATCGGGCAGTCGCGCAGCTCGAAGACGCGGCCCGGCGCGTCGTAGGGATGGAGGCCGGCGATCCAGCGGTCGCCGCGACGGCGCAGCGCCAGCGTCAGCTTGCGGCGGTAGCGCCACTGGCGCGGACTCGGCTCCACGGCGGGCCGCTCCACGGATCGCTTGCCGATTCGAACGAGCGAATCGACGACGATGCCCTGCTTTGCCTCGAGCTGCGCGTCGTAACGCAGGTGCTGGATCTGACAGCCGCCGCAGCGATCCTCGGTGTAGTGGGCGCACGGCGGCGCGACGCGGAGCGGCGACGGCTCGGCGAGCTCGATCATCTCGCCGCGCGCAAAGCGACCCTTCACCGCCAGGCGCGCCCTGCCCACGTCGCCCGGTGCCGTGCGCGGCAGGAACGCGACGAGCGGCGCACCAGAGTCGCCCGCGACGCGCCCCACACCGTCGCCGCCGGCGGCGATGGACTCCACGCGAACGGCGGTCAGCGCGGTCACGTGCTTCGCAGTGCCTCAGCGCGCGCGGCCCGTCGCCAGCCGTCGCCGGCGGTATCGGGTCTGCCGGCGGGGGGCGCAGCCGCAGCGCCCGGCGCCGCCGCCGTGCCACGGTCCCGCTGCGCGATGAGCGCGGCGGCGATCGCCGCCACGCGCAGGCCGCCGGGCGGCGGCGGCGTGCGCACGATCTCCTCCATCCGCTGCTCCAGCCACTGGATCGAGATCTCGCCGCGCCGGAACTCGTCGTTCTCCATCACGCGCAGGTGGAAGTCCCGCGACGTCTCGACGCCATCGATCGTGAGCTCGAGGAGGGCGCGGCGCATCCGCGCGATCGCCTGGTCGCGACTCCTCCCGTGGACGATCAGCTTGGCGAGCATGGGGTCGTAGAATAGCCCGATCTCGCTGCCCGTCTCGATCCCCCCGTCCCAGCGCACGCCGGGCCCGCTCGGCAGGTGGAGGTACGAGACGCGTCCGGTGGACGGCAGGAAGCCGTTCGCCGGGTCCTCGCTCGTGATGCGGCACTCGATCGCCCACCCCCGCGGCTCGAGCTCCGACTGCACGAACGGAAGGCGCTCGCCGGCCGCGATCCGGATCTGCCACTGCACGAGGTCGACTCCCGTGACCAGCTCCGTGACGGGGTGCTCGACCTGGATGCGCGTGTTCATCTCGAGGAAATAGAACTGCCCGCTGCGGTCGAGCAGGAACTCGCAGGTGCCGGCGTTGACGTACCCGGCGGCGCGCGCCGCGGCGACGGCGGCGGCGCCCATGCGGGCCCGCAGCTCGCGCGTCACGGCGACGCTCGGCGCCTCCTCGATCATCTTCTGGTGGCGGCGCTGGATCGAGCACTCGCGCTCGCCGAGGTGGAGCATCGTGCCGTGCGTGTCCCCCAGCACCTGGATCTCTACGTGGCGCGGCCCGTCGATGTACTTCTCGACGTAGACCGCGTCGTCGCCGAAGGCGTTGCGCGCCTCGCGCTGCGCCGCCGCGAGGGCGCTGGCCAGCTCGCCGCGCTCGCGCACGACGCGCATCCCCTTCCCGCCTCCCCCGGCGGCCGCCTTGAGCAGCACAGGGTAACCGAATCGGTCGGCGACGGCCGCCGCCTCGTCGGCGTCGCGGAGCGCGGTCGTCGTGCCCGGCACGACCGGCGTTCCGGCGGCGATGGCGAGCTCGCGGGCGGCGGTCTTGCTCCCCATGCGCGCAATCGCCTCGGCGGGCGGGCCGACGAAGACGAGCCCCGCGTCGCGCACCGCGCGGGCGAACCACGCGCGCTCCGAGAGGAAACCGTAGCCCGGGTGGATCGCCTCGGCGCCGGTCCGCAGCGCCTCCTCGATGATTCGCTCCCCGCGTAGGTAGCTCTCGGCCGACGGCGCGGGCCCGATGTTCACCGCCTCGTCGGCCTCGCGGACGTGCGGCGCGCGGGCGTCGGCGTCGCTGTAGACCGCGACCGAGCGCACCCCCAGCTCCTGGCAGGCGCGCACGACCCGCAGCGCGATCTCACCGCGGTTGGCGACGAGGAGCTTGGTGAACATGAACGAGGGTATCGGTGCGGAGTGTCGCCGTCAGAGCGGAATGTTTCCGTGCTTCTTCGGCGGATTGCGGTCGCGCTTGCCCTGCAGGGTCTCGAGTGCGTCGATGAGGCGTGGGCGCGTCTCGCGCGGGTCGATGATGTCGTCGAGGTAGCCGCGGCCGGCGGCGACGTACGGATGGGCGAACTTCTGCCGGTACTCCTCGACCTTGGCGTCGGTCGCGGCGGCGACGTCGTCCGTCTCGGAGATCTCCTTCTTGTAGATGATCTCCACCGCCCCCTTCGGTCCCATCACCGCGATCTCGGCCGTCGGCCAAGCGACATTGTAGTCGCCGCGGATGTGCTTGGAGCTCATGACGTCGTAGGCGCCGCCGTACGCCTTGCG
>Ga0307405_10000220_pt1 | contig 20568 bp, 15 predicted proteins | sample 322Cmetagenome_2_FD_203311 | JGI IMG/M metagenome (GOLD analysis project Ga0307405, IMG submission 203311) | Maize rhizosphere microbial communities from greenhouse at UC Davis, California, United States - 322HYB-C-1 | ecosystem: Host-associated > Plants > Roots > Rhizosphere > Soil | place...
AGCCTCTCCTTTATATTGCTTGTAGGCAGATTCGGTAAGTTTCACTTTATCAATATAGGCAAGTACAGTGTTTGCCCTCAATATCACTTTATAATCTCTCGACCATTTGTTAACGATGTAACTGGTTTCGTTGTTATAGGTTCTGTTCCACATATCCCTGTAATCAGAAAAATAGCCATTATCAACAATAAAGTCGGTATAGATAGGCTCGTTTTTGTCGGAAACGTATGCCCTGTAGATTCCATTTACAGCCTCTCTGATGTCATTTTCAGTTTCAAAATTATCGGGAGCGAGAAAATCGATCGGTTTACGGTCCAGAAATTCTTTGGTACAGCCGAAAAGCAGACAGGCCATACAGCTTAAAAGTATATATTTTATGATTCTCATCTTTGTTTGCTTTGAGGTTAAAAATTAAGGTTAAGGCCAATAGAATAAGTAGCTACCTGAGGGTGGAAAGCGGCAGTAACGTTTGTAGAACGCCTTTCAGGATCAAAGCCTTTAGGAAAGTCAGAGATCAGGAAGAGGTTTTCGCCACTTACAAAAACCCTGCACCTGCTTACATCAAATTTCCTGGTAAATGCAGCATTAAAGGTGTAGGATAACTGTAAGCTTTTAAGCCTGAAATAAGCAGCGTTGTATATATTGTAACTTGTAATCAGCGCATCACGCCCTTTGTCTACATATATCCGTTGGTACTTATCAGAAGGATTATCAATGGTCCACCGGTCGGTTACCGTGCTGGTAAGTAAGGGGCCCGTGGTATTAAAAAAAGGCCCGATCAGGTTACCGTTCATATAGGCATCGGTACGGCCCGTGCCCTGGGCAATAACATTTAAACCAAAATTCTTATAGGATACATTAGCGGAAAGTGAATATTGCAGTTTAGGGATGGGATTGCCGATCAGGGTTTTGTCGTCTGCATTAATCACCCCGTCACTTTTAACATCGCTAATTTTAATATCACCGGGCGCGGGATTGCTCATTACCCCTGATACAGTGGGCATTCCCGGTTTTAGGGTATAAGTCCTGCTTGCATGCGGAACAGAAGGATCACTTCCGTTCTGCCAGGTAAAGTCTGACACCTGATAGATCCCATCTACTTTATAACCATAAAATGAAGAGAAAGGCTCGCCTACCACACTGCGGTTGGTCGCACTATGATCTACATAAGGCAAGCCGCCCAATGATGTTAATTTATTGGTGATGTAACTGGCATTTACAGTAAAGCCATAGTTTATTTTTTTGTTGTTTACCGGCGAGTTGTAACCGATACTCATCTCGATGCCCTTGTTTACCATATCTCCTATATTCTGATAAGGAAGTACGGTAACCCCTAGTGAAGGCGGAATGGTAACACGGGCCAGGATATCGTAAGTCTTTTTATTGAAGTAATCGGCGGTAATGCTCAGCCTGTTCCACAGGATCATATCAAATCCTGCATCAAACTGTTCTGTAGTTTCCCAGCGGGTATCTTTATTGGCCAGAATGATGGTACCCCTGCCCGGTACAATTGCATTGCCAAAGGCATAATATTCCGAACCGCTCATCTGATCGGCAAAGGCATATTGGGTAAATATGTTCTGGTTGCCCAGCTTACCCCACGATCCCCTCAGTTTTAGATATACATCTTTTTTAATTCCTTTAAAAAATCCTTCTTCACTGATTCTCCATCCAGCAGAAACCGAAGGAAAATTGCCCCATTTTTTTCCATCGGCAAAACGCGAGGAACCATCCCTTCTCATGTTCAGCTCGAGCAGGTATTTGCCGGCGTATGAATAATTGAAGCGGCCGAACAAGGACGCCGTAGCGGTTTCATTGGCCGCACTGCTTAAAAACGGAGATGTTGGGTCGCCATAATTGAATATAGGCTGGTTGGAAGATAGGTTTTTCACACTGCCCATATCGTAATTATAGATCATTTCCAACCGCTCGTGGGCAGCCAGGAATTTCGCCTCATGTTTGCCCTTTTTTAAAGTATACTCCAAGCTTGCCAAAAACGTATTCAGGTTACTTTCCGAATTTCTTTTCTCCAGGCTCGACTCCCTGAGATTGATTGATGTTTCTTCGTAGGTACCTGAAGTATAAAACCGGGGCGTAAAATAAACATAATCGGTTTTGAGTTTATTGTTGCTCAGCAAAACCTTTCCGATTAAACCTTTAATCGGTTCTACCTCTACGCTTGCTCTCGAATTGAGGCTGTTCTGCTTGTTTTCTATGCCTCCCCCCAGATCCATTGCACCCAAAAATCGTCCCGGATAGCTGTATAAGTTGGCGTTGCCGGTAAGGGTATCGATGGATTGCACAAATGCAGTTGGTAAAGATCCTGAGATCTCGGCAAGCACGGTACTTGTAGGTGAGATAAGCTCCTTCCCTTTTTCATTATAACCCACCAGACCTAAGTTAACCCTTACTTTATTCTTAACAAAACTGCCACTTAAACTACTGTTGAAAGAAAGTCTTTTAGATGAGGTTCCTAACAATATGCCCTGCTGATCTTTATACCCTACTGAATTGGAAAATTTATAATTCTTTTCGCCGCCCCTTAAGCTCACATAGTGGTTCTGCATGTACGCTTTTTTATAGTACACATCATACCAGTTGGTATTGGGATAATTCGGGTCTGTCCCGCTTTTAAACAGATCAAGCTGCGTTTGGTTATATATTGGCGCCAGTGCAACATTTACCCTGGCCTCATTCAATAAAGAAGCATAAGTGTAAGAATCAACTGTTTTGGGTAGTCTGGTGGCATCTACCATTGATCCGGTTACATTATATTCTACCTGCAGCCCTTTACCTGTGAAACCTTTTTTGGTTTCAATAATAATTACGCCTGCCGAAGCACGCGAACCATAAATTGCCGCAGAAGCCGCATCTTTAAGCACTGACATGGATTCTATATCATTCGGGTTCACATCATTGATATTACCTTGCACACCATTGATGATAACCAGGGGATCATTATTGTTGTCGATTGAAGAAACACCCCTGATCCTGATTTCCGAGTTGTCATCACCCGGGCGGCCTGAGTTCTGAACGATGGTTACACCAGAAAGCTTTCCCTGCAGGATCTGATCTGCAGAAGTTAGGGCCCTGCCTTCAACCTCCTTTACAGACACACTACTTACAGCACCCGTAAGATTTGCTTTGGTCTGTGTTCCATAACCAATCGCTACAACCTCTTCGAGTTCAGTAATACTTTCTTTCAGGGTTACATTGATTACACTTTTACCGTTGACGCTGACCGTTTGCTGCACATAGGAAAGAAAAGAAAAAGTTAAAGTTTTTGTCGTATCCGCTACGCTCAAGGTGTAATTGCCCTGAAGATTGGTAGTCGCTCCCGCGTTGGCTTTGCCCGCCTTTACAACAACGCCCGGTAAAGGCTTGTTCTGTTCATCAACTACTTTCCCGGTAATGGTTCTAAGCTGTGCAAAGGTGTTGATGCTGATCAATGAAATAAAAATAATGAATAACAGTTTTCTCATGTTTTTGTATTTATGTGTGACCCTTTTCCTTCAGATTAAGCTTCAGGGGCCATTGTACTTATAATTGGTTAGTAATTAACTGTTGCTGCTTGAAGAATAATACAAACATCATTGGTAGGAAAATTTACAGTAAATCAACCCCAAACTTGTGGTGTAAGCGGCCGAATAATATCCTGGAGCTAAATTTTTCACCTTGATTATACTGGACGATTTTTCGGCCTCAGTTTTCAGATTACCGGTGTACACAACGTTTCTTGTAATTAAATTAACAATCCTGAGTGGTCCCTGAAGTTTGGTTTTGGATGTCACAACAATTTGTAGATCATCACTGCCATTGGAACAGAAAACCCTTAAAACAGCTGCCTTTTCCTGTGGTGCTTTTATAGGTGATCTTAGCATACTAAAAGTTTGTGCCGTAATGGTGTCAGGAGCAAGGGCTATTCCCCTGAAGATTGTGTTCGTAGGCGCCGAAGCCACCAAAACCACTTGAGGTGCAGCAAAATTCACATTATAACCTGTGGTATCCGTAATGGAAACAACCTCGCCTCCTGCTATTAAACCACTGTTTTTACGGGTGGCATACAAAACAACTTCAGCTCCATTCTGCTTGCCTGTAAGGCCTCTGTATAGATCAGTCGCCGTTCCAATTTTTCCGTTCAGCACCCAGGTTCCTCCAACCAGCGAATATTTAGATAAAGCATTTGTGCCATCGTCTGCCACATACATTACATCCACTCCCGGCACAGCGCTGCTCAGGTCTGCCATGTAAATACCATAAGGACTTCCACTTGCTGTTGCAATCCCAGGTAAATTGGTCATCGTCTGCCCAGCAGTTACCGGCATGCCCGTTCCTATTTGCGCAATCCGCAGGTTTGTTGCTGTTGTAGAAGCATACAGTTGACCATTAAATATATTAAGGCAACGTGCTGTAGGTGTTGTAATTGCTATTGAGGTTGTCGAGCCCAGAGTGGTATATCTTATCCCATTATTTCCGCCAGTGGTCCAGATATCGGTTCCGTTACTGGTAACAGCCGACCTGATGGCTACGCCGCTGAAAGTATTTAGCCCCGTCGATGTATTTACAATGCCTTCTGCATCAACAATACCAATAGTCCGTTTAACTGTTGCGCTCGCGGAAGTACTTACTCCAGCCAGTCCGGGTGCGGCGTCGTATCCGGCCAGGGCAAGAAATTTCCCATCAGGAGAGCGGGAAAGATAACCCTCTGTTTTGTCGGCAGCGGATACAGATAATGTCAAACGCTTATTTGTTCCTGTTGCTGCTACTGGCATGGCGATACTTCTCACTAAAGCCCCGCTACTGGTATATTCGTCAAGGAAAACGCTAGTTGCATTGCCGGAGGTTAATGCAGTCAGTCCATCACCAATTCTTAACACAACAAGGTTACCCGCAGTAAAGGGTTCACCGCTTCCTGATGGTGCAACATGCTGTACATTACTATCGGCACCTATTCCAACGGGGATAAAAGAAGTGTCGCCCGTAAGCAGGAATTTATCACATCGTGCAAAATTCTGTGAACTGTCAAAAAGTTTAAGCGTAGTTGTGCCCTGAGGTATGTAGTAGGTACCTGCACTTTGCCATGCATAACCATTGATACCATGGTTTCCGAACTCGCCCGGCACCTGCTGCCCGTTCAAGATTACTTTAAATTTTCTAGTGCCCGGCCCTATCGTAAAGTCCCTGGATCTTACCCAGAGTTTGTAATTACCCGCACTATCAATTTTAATTCCGGTAACGGCAGTAAGCTCGGTGCTGTCTCTGCTGGCATCCCGCTGGGTATAGCCCTTCAGCACCACCATATTCTCATCGAGCTCTTTAGTCCAGTTTTTTTTATTTTTGAAATCTTCTGCTTCAATCCAAAGATCCTTGGCTGCCGAATGAAGGGGCAGTTTTAGGGAGTCGAGATGTGCAATAAATGCCCCCTTACGCAGGTTATAGTTTGCCGGCGATATTTCATAACATTTTAAATAATCAAAGAAAACTGCGCCTGAATCTGTTGCATTAGGCTTATTGGCAATACAGGTAAGCCATAAATACAGGTCGTGACTGGGGAGTTTCCTGGTATCTACCGTTTTAACCAGTTGCCCGTTGTAAAAATAATTAAGGTAATCTGGCGTATATTCAAAACCGAATATATTATAGGCGCTGCTTAAGTTTTCTGTTACAGTTTTGTAATCTCTGTTGGCATTACCGGTAAACGGCGACCACTGTATGGCACCATAGGTATAATAGTTATTGGCATAATCAGCATAGTGTTCAAAACAGTCGATCTCCAGCTTATCCATATTATCGTAAGCGGGGTTCAGATCATCAAAGCCACTTTTCCATGAAGACCAAAAAGCTTCGTGCCAGCCATAACCACCATCAATTTTAACGCTCACTTCATAGTAGCCGTACCGCCTTGGTGTTTTGGTAATTATTCCTCCGGCAGTATATGCTTTACCCCCGTAAGTTTCCTTTTTTAAATTGATGCGTATTTTTCCGTTTTCTAAAACAACATTTTCCGGCTTTAAATAACTGGTTCCGGCAACACCTGTACGGTATTTCCAAAGTGTAGTATCAAGTGAAGCCGTATTAAATTCATCAGACCATGCAAGTGAATATCCGGTGGGTGCCTGGGCATTAACGGAAAGTGCAAAGAGCAGACTAAAAGCCAGAATTAAACAGAAGACAATGTTTTTATAAGCCTTTATCGCAATTTTACTATAAATTTCATAAAAGGGCCGATGGTCCCCAAGAGGTATTAGTAAAGCTCTTTTCATAAAGTTTATTATTTGGTCAGCTAAATTTGTCCATTAAAAATTACAAAACCACAAATTTTGGATGAGTTTTATCCTCGGGAAGGTTCCCAACTATTGGGAACATTCCCAAGAATATACCCACGCCATAATGTCAAAAACAGAGTACGATGAGCTTGGCCGTTCACGCCATGCCATGGATCTGCCCCAAATAAAGAACTTTCAAAAGTCTGATTATTTTGTCCCGGACGATAAAAAATGGCCAATATAAGAAGACAGCTCATCTTTAACAGCTAAACATATTCGGTCTGAAAATGTTATCACTTTATCAGCTGAAATTGTTATGCAAGAAAATAAAGAGCAAGATAATTTTGAGAAACGGTTCAAAGAATGTGATGATAAGTTCAACACTATATTTGATCTTACCAGTGTAGCCTCAAAGATCATCCGGTCAGACCTAACTATCTTAAAGGTGAATAAGGCCCTTTGCGAAATGTTGGACTATCCTCCGGAACAAATTGAGGGAACAAAAATTCTGGATCACGCCTGTGAAGAACATATTGTACATTGGCATCGCCTCCAGGAAGAGATCTGGTCTAGGCAGGTGCCGTTCTTTAAGCTGCAGGCCTGCCTGTACCGAAGAGACCGCAGCCGTGTATGGGTTGATGTGACTACGATCCTTTATAACGATCAGGGCGAAACCTTCGGATTTACTGTGCTGGATAATATTTCAGGAATGAAACAACTTGAGGAGAGTCAGAAACGCCTGAACCTTGCCCTCAAGTATACCGGCACAGCTATCTGGGAACTCGACCTTGAGACAAAAGAAGTTTTTCGTTCCCGCGACCATGATGAAATCTTTGGCTACCCGCAAAGGCAAGAACATTGGAGCCTGGAAAGTTATTACCCACATATATCAGCAAATGATCTCCCGGTGTTTAAGGAAGCCATAAACAATATTCAGACTGATGGCGGCATAGATGTACAGGTTAGATTAAATAGGGCAGATGGCAAGCTTCAATGGCTGAATATAAAGGGCAAAACGGAAACCAACAAAAAGGGTAAAGCTGTGAAACTGGTCGGTGTTATTAACGATATTACCAACGACAAAATCATAGAAAGGCATAAAGACGATTTCATCAGTATTGCCAGCCATGAGCTGAAGACCCCGGTTACCAGCTTAAAAGGATCAGTGCAAATGTTGCAACGGGATGCGAACCGGCAATCTGACCGTACCAAGCGGTTGGTTGCGCAGGCAAGCAGGGGCATAAACCGGATCTCTCTGATCATAGACGATCTGCTAAATGCCGGTAAAACTTATCGGGATCAGATAGAACTAAGAAAAACGAACTTCAACCTGTTTCAGCTGGTCCAGGAAATAGTAGAACTGTTTGCTTCCACCGAGGTCCCGGCAGTAACTATAACAGGGAAAGAAGATCTCATTGTTTATGCCGACTCAGAGCGGATTGGCCGGGTACTTACTAACCTGATCAGTAATGCAGTCAAATATGCTCCTGGTACCGCAGAGATAAAAGTTGAGCTCATTGATAATGAAACCTACGTTAAAATCTCCGTTATCGATAAGGGTCCGGGGATTGTTGCTGAAAAGATCCCCTTGCTGTTCGACCGGTATTACCAGGCCGATGAGCAGCAGCAGCAATATTCCGGACTTGGGCTAGGCCTGTTTATCTGCGCCAATATCGTCCGCAAACATGGCGGAGAAATCGGCGTTGAAAGCGTACCCAGCGAGCGTACCAGCTTTTGGTTCACCCTTCCGAAATCGGCAGGCAGTTAAGTTAAATCAGAAATATATTACCATGCACACCGTACGGATGGATAATGGATTATGCTAGTTTTTTTACCAGTCAGAAAGGTTAAGGCAAAATTTCACGAATACTCCATTATCTATTATAGTCTTATGACACAGTTGCAAACCTAAGGCCATAAGTTTTATACTACTTTCCTGGCAATGGTTACTTTACAAGATAATAAACGAAGTTTTTAATAACTTTCCCGCCTTCCTGACCAATAATGGATCAATACCACATTGCAGAATAATTATTTCCAAGCATATTATTGAGTTACCTCGACAGGAAAAACGCTAAGAATCTTCACACAGAAGTGTTTTATCGACAATTTACGGTATGCCCATAGGTACCAGTAGTTTCAGGTGATATAAGGGGAATACCCAGATCGGCCGACCGTAATATGAGCAATGCCCCCATAAAAAACATAAACCAGGGGATAAGTTTGTTGGTATTAAAGCGGATGTATTTTTTAAGAAAGATCCCTCCTAAAGAAATCATGAGCATCAGTGGCGTGGTACCCAATCCAAAGAGGAACATAAAAGTAGCACCCGATTTAATACTACCAGTATTTAAAGCAGTTGCAAGTGCCAGATAAACCATCCCGCAGGGGATGATGCCATTAAGCATTCCGGCAAACAATCCCCACAGTGGTAAATTAAATACTTTTCCCATAAGCCTGCTCAGCGGATTGAGCGCCTTTAACTGAAGCTTTGAAAACCTATTTCTATAAGCAGCATTAAACTGTAGCGCTGTAAATAAAATCAGTACAGAACCGATTAAGATACTTAGCATTTTCTGATCGCTAAATATGCGGATACTGCTCCCTAAAGCACCCACCAACAATCCTAATACAGTGTACACGGCAATTCTGCCAAATTGGTACAACAAAAGCTGTAAGCCACTTTGAAAGAAATCCTGTTTCGTGAATGGCATGCCCAACATGATCGGCCCGCACATTACAGCGCAATGAAGGCTCCCGAAAAGCCCCATCAAAAATGCCAATGGTAAAAAATCCATCATAGGGTGATGTTATTTTTAAACAGATAATCTTTACCAGAAGAGTGCCACTTGAGGTTTAAAAACCACATTCCCTTGGGCATTTTAGTTTTATCAACCAGAATAAGATTCGCCGTTCCCGAGGTCTGTCCCTTTAACTTAACATCATCGTTGCTGTTGGCAGGCCGCATTAAAACAAGATCGTATTTTGCACTATCTTTTACCTGAATGATAATCTGAGTTTTTGTAATGGTAATTTTGGGACTGGCATTATCATCTATCACGTTCACTTTGGCATTGTATTCTGAATTATAATTGATCCCCTTTTCATAATAATTTTCTTCGATCAACGCATCCCGTCCGTGTACATGGAACATATAAACTACCATGCCCACAATAAACATCATGAATGCAATCATTCCCAACACTATTTTTGTTCCCCAGTTCATATCTCTTTTTTTAATTTTGAATGAGTGAATTTTGAATGAGTGAATGGCAACGATAACTCCACATTCATCATTCAAAATTCAATCATTCACTCATTCTCTCACTCAATCATTCTCTCATTCTCTAATTCAATCCTCAATTCCTCCCGGTTGCGCGAAAAAACTTGTAGTTGCCGTACTTAAAACCTCGCCATTGGCAATAATTTCGAAAACAGCATCGGTTTTATATTTTTTAATGGAGTTATTTTTCCTGATCAGAAAAAAAGTAAGGTGTGCCGAGCCTTCTTTTGGTAAAACATCAGCTTTTTGGATGAAATTAATTTCATCTCCATTATCCTTCGACCTGAAAGTAAACTTCACAGCCTTATTGGTTTTGTTGATCAGTTCTGCATTATAAAGATTACTCGTTTTATCTGCTCCCCTATTCTGGTATAAAGTACCACTTGCCCTTAATACCGTAGTCTGGATATCTTCTCTTTTATAGATCAGTGAAGAAAAAACCATCATTACCACAAACAGTACCGCAGCGTAACCATAAGATTTTAAGCCAATTTTATAGGGTTTACGTTCGTTAATAAAATCCTGATTGAAGAAACCGATCAGATTTTTGGGCCTGTTTATTTTAAGCATTACCTCGTTACATGAATCGATACAGGCCGTACAGTTTACACATTCGAGCTGTGTACCTTCGCGAATATCGATACCCGTGGGGCAAACCTGCACGCAAAGTCCACAATCTATACAGTCGCCGGCTGTTAATTCATTGGCATTTTTTTGAAGATGCCCACGTGGCTCGCCCCTGGTAAAATCATAGGCTACTACCAAACTTTGATTATCTAACAAAACGCCCTGTAACCTACCGTACGGACAGATTACCGTACACACCACTTCGCGTATATAGGTAAATACGCCATAGAATATAAATGTAAATAGCCAGATGGATACAAAGCCAGAAATATGGCCTGAAACGGGCTCCGTTATGATTTTAAGGAGTACATCCGAGCCGATCATATAAGCCAGAAAAGTATTCGCAATGGCAAAAGAAATCACCAGAAAGATGAAATGTTTACTGCCTTTTTTGAATATTTTATCCGCGGTCCAACCTGCTTCAGCTAGTTTCTTTTGTTTGTTGGCATCTCCTTCAATCCAGTATTCAATCCTACGGAAAACCATTTCCATAAAAATTGTCTGCGGGCAGGCCCATCCGCACCATAGCCTGCCCAACACTACCGTAAAGCACACAATGAACATGATAAAAATGAGCATTGCAAGGGCAAAGAGGTAAAAATCCTGCGGAGTAAAAATCAATCCAAAGAATACAAATTTTCTTTCTATAAAATTAAGCAGTACCAGTTGTTCACCGTTAAGCTTTAAAAATGGACAGGCAAATAAAAATAAAAGCAGCACATAACTTACCCATTTCCGGTAGGTATACAACCTGCCCGATGGCTGTTTAGGATAGATAAAATTTCTGCCCCTGCCTTTATTTTCTTTTTTATTTTTTGGTAACATTGGCCTGGTTTACACTGTCGGTTGGTGCTTTCACCTCATTGTCTTTTAAATCTTGCGCTTCGTATTTTTCACCCTGTGGCGCTTTGGCTCCTGCAGGATTACTTCCTTTTAGCGATAGGATAAAATTGGTAACAGCACTAATCTGTTTTGGGTTCAGGTTTTTCTCCCAACTGATCATTCCCTTTTCAGGAACACCATATTTAATGGTTTTGAACACATTATTAATGCTTCCACCATGTAGCCAGTATTCGTCGGTTAAATTTGGCCCGATGATGCCCTGGCCTTTATCGCCATGACAAACCACACAGTTTGTAGTGAAAACAGTTTTGCCTTCTTCCAGTACGGTTGGTGTATTATCAAACTTTACAGAGTTTTCATCAATGGTATTGGCCGATTTTTCGAGGTAGGCTGTTTTTTCTGTCTTCGCTTTGGCCATTTCATTTTCGTATTCTTGATCCTGCAGGTCTCCATAACCACCAATGTGGTAATAAAAAAGATATGCCGCAGCAAAAATCATTGTACCGTAGAAAAGGAAGTTAAACCAGGCCGGCACAGGGTTATTAAGTTCTTTAATGCCATCGTAAGCATGATCGATGACCAGATCCTTTTCTTCTTCAATGGGTCTTAAGCTTAAAAGTTTTGTCCAGATTGAAGGCTTTACAGGCTGTTGCTTTAACCAGCTATCGTAATCCAGAACAGGTTCTTTTACCAGCTTGGTATATGGTGTAGGATTTAACTGTTCCTGGTACATTACCTTGAATGCATTTAACAGGGTTACTGAAACAAAAAGCAGCACAATTGCAAAAACCAAAAGGATTATAATCAGTATTTCCGACTGGTTTAGCCCCAAGCCTGCCTGAGCAGGTGTTACGGGCGCTACGGCTTTCTCATCCACAGCAAAGGCTGTAATTGAGCTAAACAGGAATAATAACGATAGTTTAATCTTCTTCATATGCAATAGGTTGATTGTCTTGAATGGGAAGCTGGCTCATCACTTCGATATGTTTTTTATTTAGTTTGAGCAGGTAAATACCCACGATTACAAAAAACACCATGAACATGAGCAGTGAGGTGATGAGGTATAATTCGCCACCGGCTAAATCTTTGATCTGGTTGAACATATTTTATTGATTTGAAGGAATGGTTTCTTTATTTGCTTTGATATCGGTACCCAAACGTTGCAGATAAGCAATAATGGCTACTATTTCCCTGTCGCTTTTAACCTTAATGTTATTCTGTTTTAGGTCGAGTGCAATCTTTTCGGCCTGAACTTTTAAATCATCGTTAGCACGTTTATCATAACCATCGGGATAAGGAACGCCCAATGTTTGCATAGCCCTGATCTTGCTCGCTGTGGTTGTAATGTCTAGTTTCTGTTCGATGAGCCAGGCATAAGCCGGCATAATGCTTCCTGGCGACATTGAAGTAGGATCGATCAGGTGATTGTAATGCCAGGCATCAGAATATTTCCCGCCTATGCGATGAAGATCAGGCCCGGTACGTTTACTCCCCCATAAAAACGGGTGATCATATACAAACTCTCCGGCTTTACTATATTCTCCATATCGCTCAGTTTCTGAGCGGAAAGGCCGCACCGTTTGCGAGTGGCAATTTACACAACCTTCTCTGATGTACAGATCTCTGCCCTGAAGCTCTAGTGCCGAATATGGTTTTACGCTCGCAATTGTGGGCACGTTAGATTGAATGGTAAAAGTGGGCATCATTTCTACCATGCCCCCGATTAGGATAATGATGAGTGATAACACCATAAATTTCATTGGCTTACGTTCCAGCACCCTGTGCCAGGCTTTATCTGCTGAAGAGGTTTCGATGATAACTTTGCTTAATGGCATGGCTTCGGCCGGTTCATTCGCAAGCAATTTTGCCCCTAACATGGTTTTGGCCAGGTTATAAGTCATTGCAATTACCCCTATTAAATACAGCGCCCCACCGATTGAACGTAAAACATGCATCGGGATAATCTGCAGTGTGGTGGCTAAGAAATTCGGGTACTTTAATAAACCTTCTGGCGTAAACTCTTTCCACATTAGCCCTTGGGTAAAACCTGCCCAATACATCGGCACGGCATAAAAAAGGATACCCAAAGTACCTATCCAGAAATGAAAGCCTGCTAGCTTTTTAGAGTATAATTCTGTTTTGTAAATGCGAGGAATTAACCAGTACAGTACACCAAAGGTTAAAAAGCCGTTCCAGCCCAAAGCGCCAACGTGTACGTGTGCTACAATCCAATCGGTAAAGTGGGCTACACCATTAATCTGTTTTAAAGATAATAACGGACCTTCGAAGGTGGCCATACCATAAGCGGTAAGGGCAACCACCATAAATTTAAGGGTAACATCTTCCCTTACCTTATCCCAGGCACCGCGCAAGGTTAACAAACCGTTGATCATACCGCCCCAGCTTGGTGCAATTAGCATGATCGAAAAGGCAACACCTAATGATTGCGCCCAACCAGGCAATGATGTATATAATAAATGGTGCGGGCCGGCCCAGATGTAAATAAAAATGAGCGACCAAAAATGCAGGATACTTAATTTATAGGAGTAAACGGGTCTTCCGGCCATCTTTGGCAAGAAATAATACATCATGCCCAGATAAGGCGTTGTGAGAAAAAATGCTACCGCGTTATGTCCATACCACCATTGTACCAGCGCATCCTGTACACCGGCGTACACATAATAACTCTTCATGAAAGAAATAGGCAGCTCAAAAGAATTTACAATGTGTAATACCGCTATGGTAACAAATGTGGCAATGTAAAACCAGATGGCCACATATAAATGGCGCTCTCTCCTTTTGAAAATGGTACCGAACATGTTTACGCCAAAAACCACCCATATAATGGTAATGGCAATATCAATCGGCCATTCGAGCTCAGCATATTCGTGCGAAGTGGTAAAGCCTAATGGAAGGGTGATTACTGCCGATAAAATGATCAGTTGCCAGCCCCAGAAGTGGATTTTGCTCAGCACGTCGCTAAACATCCGTGCTTTTAACAAACGCTGAAGGGAATAATAAACACCCATAAAAATGGCATTGCCCACAAAGGCGAAAATTACGGCATTGGTGTGCAGCGGCCTGATCCGGCCAAATGTGGTGTACTGACTGCCCATGTTCATTGCGGGTTTAAACAGTTGCATTGCTGCGAGCAAGCCAACCGTCATGCCTATAATTCCCCATACCAGGGTGGCAATACCAAAGTTCCGAACAATCTTGTTATCGTAAGTAAATTTTTCTAACTGCATAATAGAAGCTGAATTTTTGTATGTTTTGTACACCAAAGGTATTTGGCAGTGGGCGGATAAAGTATGACGGCAGTTAGCTGGAAAAGTGATCTTCTTCACTTTTTTCAGCAACAATTTCATCATCGAAGAGCATACGGATCCCCGGGGTATGCACATCATCATTCTGACCGGTTTTATAAGCCCAGAAAAACGCAGCCAAAAAAATGAGTGCCATTAAAACACTGCAGCCAACCAAAAAGTAAAGGATGTTCATATCAGTTTATTTTTACGCGCAAACCATCTGGTTGCCAAAGTGGTAAAAGAGATAATCGTAACGGTACTGATTGGCATCAGCACTGCGGCCACCAAGGGATAAAGTGTACCCTGCACCGCAAAATAAACACCTATGAAATTGTAGGCGATGGCTATAGCAAAGCTTGTTTTAATGATCTTCAGCCCATCTTTACTGAGCTGGATAAAATCTGGCAGAAAGTTTAAGGCATTACCTTGCAAAATAGCATCACAGCCGGGCGTAAAATTATTGATATTATCCGTTAATGCGATTCCAAAATTACTTTGTTTTAAGGCTCCGGCATCGTTTAATCCATCGCCCAGCATCATCACTTTATTCCCAACCTGCTGAAGCTTTAAAACTGCATTGAGTTTTTGGTGTGGACTTTGGCGAAACCTGATGGTTGTTTTTTCGGTGAATATCGTATCCAACATCCCACGGTCTTTATCGGTATCACCAGATAAAACCAGCAGCTTCAATTTCGAAAGTTTTAAGATCAACCGCGCTAATCCCGAACGCCACTGCTGTTTGATGTCGAAACATCCTTTATAAACATGATCGATCACAATATGCACGCCGCTTTCGCGGGCAGATTTTACTGCTATAGGCAGCATAGAAAGATGTCCGGCATAAATACTGTGGTTATTTATTTTAGCGGTCAAACCTTTCCCTACCACCTCTTTATAATCGCTGAGTGAATAAAACCGATCAACATTCAGGGCTTTTAAGATATGCCTGCTCAAAGGATGGATAGAATTTCGCAAGAGGGAACCAATAATAATCTTTTCCTCCCCGGATATCGTTCCGCTAAAACCGATCTCCGCATTTTCATTGCTGGTTAGGGTACCAGTTTTATCGAAAATCAGGGTATCGCATTTGGCAAATTCTTCAACGGCATCTGTATTTTTTACATAAAACCCTTTCTTATCAAAAACCGATAAAATTGCAGATAGTGTAAATGGGGTACTTAAAGCCAATACGCATGGACAGGCCACAATAATTACGGCGGTAAATGCCGACCATGCTTTGTGGCTATCGTTCTGAAGCAACCAATACCCGGTAGCGGCAAATGCAATCAGGAAAACCGCCAGACTAAAGTATTTGGCTACGGTATCATTAAAGTTCCGTTTTTCGGTATTGTTTTTATAATTATCGTTGTTCCATAAACCGGTTAAATAACTCTGTGAAACAGGTTTGATCACTTCAAGTTCTATGGCCTCACTGGTTTGCCTGCCACCTGCATAAATAATTTCGCCCAGAACTTTATGTACAGGGTCTGATTCGCCGGTAACAAAACTCATATCCATCCAGGCCTCACCTTTCATTAAAATTGCATCTGCAGGAACGAGCTCACCATTCCTGATCCATAGCCGGTCGCCGATCTTGATTTCGTTTATGGATACTGGTTTTTCTTTGCCGTTTAGCAGTGTAGTTACCGCAATTGGAAAATATGACCGGTAATCGCGATCAAAAGAAATGTGATGATAGGTACGCTGTTTGAGCCATTTCCCCATTAAGAGCAAAAACACCAAACCGGTTAGTGTATCGGCAAAACCCGGGCCTGTACCAAAAAGAATTTCGAAAGCAGTGCGCAAGAAAAGCACCGCAATAATTAATGCTAAAGGGGTATCGAGGTTAATATGCCTGTGTTTAAGGCTTGTTATGGCTGAGGTAAAATAATCGCGACCGCAGTAAAAAGCTGCAGGAATAGAGAACGCAAGGTTTAGCCAGCCAAAAAGCGATTGAAATTGTTTCTCGAAACCTGATAAACCAAAATATTCCGGAAAGCTAAAGAGCATAACATTGCCCATTAAAAATCCGGCAACGGCTATTTTTAACACCAAAGCTTTATCTACCGAACTGGTGTGTTCCTGTACTACATCCTGCAGACTGATCAAAGGCTCGTAACCAATCTGGTTTAAAGTTTCTACCAGCTGCCTTAACGAAATTTCGTCGTGATTGAAACTTATGGCAACCTGCTTTTTAAGAAAATCGATCCTTGAGCTGAATATAGCGGGGTTGATTTTATAAAGGTGTTCTAGTAACCAGATGCACGAACTGCAGTGTATTGCAGGGATATAAAAGGTGATAATGCTCGAACTTTCATGTTTATAATCGAGCAGCTGATCGATAATTTTTGGCTCATCCAGATATTCTAAATGGCTTTCATTCTTAAATTGCCTGCCTGGATTGTTGTTGTACACATAATAATTGCATAAATTATTCTCTGAAAGGATCTTGAAAACGGCCATGCAGCCCGCACAGCAAAAATCTTTATCTTCCGCCTGATATTTTACCATGGGCAGATCTTCGCCGCAATGATAGCAAAGGGCTTGTGCTGCAGTTTTACTTTGATCTTCCATTTTTAACCTTTACTTAAATTGATGAGCTGAACAATTGGGTTTTGGGCTGTTTAAGCCATAGTTTCTCGTCGAAAGCCATACACACGTTTCGTAAAAAAGATCGCCCCTTGGTGGTAATCCTGATTTCTTTTTCGGTTACCCAGATCAGCTTATCGCATAATAAAGGCAACAACCTGCCATACACAGACTCAGGAATGCCTTCGTTGTAAATTGTATTTTCCTTACACATGAGGTTAAGGATGTGTTTTCTTACCTCAAGATCTTCACCTGTAAGTAAATGACCTTTTTCTACAGGTAGTGTACCTTGTCCAATTTTATCAAGATAATCTTCTACTGTTTTCGGGTTTTGTGCAAAAGCTGTCCAGCTATCGCTAATAGAAGATACGCCAAGGCCAATAAGTAAATGGGTATGTTTATTGGTGTAACCCATAAAATTACGGTGCAGCTTCTGTTCAGTCATCGCCTGGAACAAAGAATCGCTGTTCAGTGCAAAATGGTCCATCCCCACATCTTTATATCCTGCGGCATCAAGCAATTGTCTGCCCAATTGGTAGAGCGCAAATTTTTCGTCGCCCAGGGGAAGATCTTTTTCGGTATAATGTCTTTGGCCGGGTTTTAACCAGGGCACATGTGCATAACTGTAAAAAGCAATGCGGTCTGGCTTCATATCGATTACCGCTGCTATGGTATCCGCTAAGCCCGGAATTGTTTGCCCCGGAAGACCGTAGATTAAATCAAAATTAACAGAGGTGTAACCAATTTTCCTTGCCATGGTGGTAATGTTAGCTACCTGTGCAGGGGTTTGAAAACGGTTGATCAGGAACTGAACTTTGGGATCAAAATCCTGTATCCCCAGGCTTAACCTCTTAAAGCCAAGTTTATAAAGTGTGGTTAAATGTAGCTCAGTAGTATTGGCCGGATGTGCTTCAAAAGAAAGCTCGGCATTAGGAGCCAGATTGGCCTGCTGCATAATGCCCCCAATAAGCTGTTCGAGGTTTTCTGCGCCAAAAAAGGTAGGTGTTCCACCGCCCAGATGCAATTCTTTTAGTTTAGGTTTCTCCCTCAGTACTTCCACATACATTTTCCACTCCGAAAGTACTGCCGCTATATATGGCAACTCTACCGAATGGTTTTTGGTAATACGCGTATTGCAGCCGCAATAGGTACAAAGGCTTTCACAGAATGGAAGGTGGATATAAAGACTAATTCCTTCTTCCCCATACCTTGCATAGGTATTGGCCACACTGCCCAGCCAGCCATTTGCATTGAAATTTTCATTATCCCAGTAAGGAACAGTTGGATAACTGGTGTACCTTGGTGCGGCAACATTGTATTTTTTAAGTAGTGCAGCAGTTTCCATTATTTCAGCGCTTTTACGGTGGAACATTCGTTTTGACAGCAGCACGCGCTACCTACGCATTTACCTACCGCCCATTGATCGAGGTTTTTGATCACCTGTTCCATCCGTTGTTTAGCATCGGCATCGCCGGATGCCAAAGGAACGTTTGCCACTTTGATCCCGGCAGAACCGGCAGCTTTTAAATCAAGATGATCTGTTTGGAATGATGAGGTTGCAATGTATTTTATACCCAGGGCTTTTAGGCCCAGAATCATCGCCTCGCTTAGTTCATCGTTATTAAAAACCAGCAGAGCTTCCTTTCCGGTTGCAAATGAAAGCGTATCAATAGTTAAACTATTGGCAATTATGGTAATGTCGTGTTTTTTATAATTGGCCAGTACCAACCATTCCTTTTCATCGGGTTTGATGTTGTAAGCTATAGCTTTCATATACAGAGTTTATGAATACAAAACTATAGAGGAAGTAAACTGCAACAGGTGAGGATGCTTAGAGAAAAAAATGATCTTTGTTACATTTCTTAGTTTGGCGTTTGGGGTCGATTAACCGATGTAAACAATTTGAGTCCAGAGCTTGGCGCTAGGCGCATAGGGTTGATTAACCGATGTAAACAATTTGAGCCCAGAGCTTGGCGTTTGGAGCATAGGGTAGATTAACCGATGTAAACAATTTGAGCCCAGAGTTTGGCGTTTGGAGCATAGCGTAGATCAACCGATTAAAGAGTTTACGGATGAATCAACCTGAGTAATAAATATGAACTATTGACTAATTTTTATAATATAGTCGTCATCCCGCGCAGGCCTATCGTGTTGACACATTTTTGCTTATTTACAGTTGTTTTAACGTCGTTGCTCAGTCGGTCGTCATGCTGAATATAGTTCAGCATCTTTCCTGCTATTAACGAGCTTTGATATCTTAAAAACTATATTTTGAAGAAAAAAGGCTTTTTTCCGCTCTTTGCCGCGAGGCATGGTACTTTGGAGCGCCAAAGTACCCAAAGCGCTCTGTCAATCCGGCAATGGGCCTTTTACACAACCCTACACACATCAAAAAAACAGCGGCACTTCGTTTTGTGTTCAATACTTATTTAAAGTTTTAAATTACCCTTTATGAACACAAAACCACTGCGTTTTAGGTTTGGCAGTGCTATTTGTTCTTCACTGAGACTGTTTTTTTGATATCTCTGGCCCTTGGGATTGACGGCGTTCTTCGGTTAAAACAATGGGTTATTTGAGGAAGCTAGCAAAACGCCCAAAAATTAACCTTAAAAAGATGTGTCCACACGAATAGGTTAAAGATTCTTCACTGCGTTCAGAATGACAGGTCTTATAAACGATCATCATCACGAACTATTGACCAACGCACAATTTACTGTTTAATATTTCGGAGTCTTTCGATCGAGCGGATATTTATGGCATTGCCGGTTTTATCGATCAGTTTTTCATCTTTAAAATCAGCAAGCATTCTGCTTACGGTTTCGCTGGCTGTACCCACCAATGCAGCAAGGTCATCACGAGAAATCCGGATGGTACAGCTATCATCAACACCATCTCCAAATTTAGCGGCCACTTGTAGCAAGGCTTCCGCTACACGTTTCCGTACTGATGAATAAGCCAATTGAAGCATTTGTTTTCCTTTATCGCGCACATTTCCAGATAACAAAGCAATAAAAGTTTTGGATACGGCCTGATGGTTGAGCAGGTACTCCATAAAATCGGCTTTGGGGATCTGGATAATGTCTGATTCAATTAAGGTTGCCGCATTGTCTGTGTAAACTTCGCCATTACACAAACTTTCATATCCAAAAAAATCGCCATCATGATACAAGCCCGATGAGAGTTCCCTGCCATCCTTAAAACGTTTATAGGTTTTCACCTGGCCCTTAACTACATAATAAAGATGGGTTGGTTCATCCCCTTCCACATAAATAATCTGTTTGTTGGCAATTGGCCTTAATTTACCCTTTTTACGGAGCTCGTCCATCACCGCTTCGCTATTGCCCGATGCTGCATTAAAGCCCGCTGATTGTTGTTTCTTTTTAAACCTGCTTTCTATGGCCTTAAAAAGTTCTATATCATCAAACGGTTTGGTGAGGTAATCATCTGCACCCATTTCCATACCTTTTCGCATGTCTGCCCGCTCGGTTTTTGCCGTAATGAAAATAAAAGGAATATTTGCCGTTATCTGGTTTTTGTTCAGTAGGTATAAAACCCCATAACCATCCAGTTCCGGCATCATGATATCACAGAGGATCACATCGGGCAAATGATTCAAAGCCATTTCTACACCTAATTTACCATGTTTCGCGGT
>Ga0307405_10000221_pt1 | contig 20550 bp, 25 predicted proteins | sample 322Cmetagenome_2_FD_203311 | JGI IMG/M metagenome (GOLD analysis project Ga0307405, IMG submission 203311) | Maize rhizosphere microbial communities from greenhouse at UC Davis, California, United States - 322HYB-C-1 | ecosystem: Host-associated > Plants > Roots > Rhizosphere > Soil | place...
AGCGCGACATGCTGTGATCGCACTTGGTCGCGAGCTGTCCCGGCGCATGCCCGACCACGTCACCGTGAGTTGGTGGAAGGAGGAGCGCGGCGCACGCATCTTTGTGGATTTCAACCAGATGGCTCGAGACCGAACCATCGCGTCGGCCTACTCCATCCGCCCGACACCGACTGCCATGGTGTCGGCGCCCTTGACGTGGGACGAGCTGAGCGACGTTGCCCCCGAGGATTTCACCGTCAGCTCTATGCCTGCCCGATTCACCGAGGTCGGTGATGTGTGGCGACCCTTCTACGAGTTGGAGCTGCGGAGTATCGACGCCGCTTTGGAGATGTATGCCCGCGATGAGCGGGAATTGGGCACTGGCAAGTACGGCGGTGCCGAAATGCCGTATCCGCCGGACTACCCAAAGATGCCAGGCGAGCCGTCTCGGGTTCAGCCGAGCCGAATGACCAATGAAACAAGGGAAAAAGAGGGTTTGGCCTGAGTGTTGTGCAGTGCACAGCGCTTACTCTCCTGACACTTAACAGCCATGGCCGCCCGCCTGCAAGATTCGCAGAGATCGTTTCTCCGACACCTCCGAGCCGAAGGACGCTCCCCAGCAACCCTGCGGCTGTACGGGCAAGCTGTCACGTTCTTCTCCCGCTGGCTCAAGTCTGAGGGCCGACCAGCCACCCTCGACGAACTGACCCGTCCCGCAATCAGAGAATGGCTCGCGGTGCTCGGTGAGACCCACGAACCGTCCCATCCAGCACGGTCCGGATGAGTCGTGAGCGTCCAAGCTCGGGAACGTCTCCCGCAGCCGTACGCGATCACCGCAGCGGTCTCCAACGATGCTCTCTCGCGCACTTTGAGTGTGCGTCTGCCTGAGACTGAGGTGGGGTATGCGCGGCTGTTGTGGCGCGAGGCATATCAGGCATAGGCGGCTAAGGAGTCTGGCTGGTCCTACGGGAGGCCTTTGCACGCTTCTGCTCTGGGTACTGATCGGCTTGCTTATGCGGTGCCAGGTGATCTTCAAACGCTGAAGTTCACTTTTCAGCCTGGTGTCACGGCTTACACGTCATTGATCAGTAAATCAGGTTCTACGCGATCGTGACGATTGATCGCAACACCAGCCGGTTTTCGGGCGTGAAGTTCCGCAACCGTCCGTGACCCATTCGCCGCAGCAGTTGGCTGAGACTTTGGCGGCTGCTGCCCGCTACTGGTGACACGAAGCCAGAAGCATGCTCGTCGGTGCTACCGAGCGCTACCGCTATAGCGTCCATGTCCCCGACGATGTCGCCAGACTGCGCCCCAGGCCCGTATAGACCGTCGTCGGCCAGGAGCGGCGGGTCCCCACGTCTCGTCCCTCTTCTCCTCGATCAACGTCGCAACAATGTACACGGCGACGAACAGCAGGCCCACCAGAAGCAAAGTCAGCATGACCATCATCGGACCGTCACCTCCATGACCCCTAAATCTTGATCATACCCGCTGCCGCTGGTGCGCAAATACTTGCTTGTGAACCGAGGCCCCCACTCCTTTCTGGGGCCGACGAGGCGTCCTGCGCCGAAGTTGGTGGCCTCGACCGCCTTATGTCCCTTGGCGGTCGGGGCCACTGATCAGGGTTGTCGGTCGTGGGGCGTAGCCTTATGGGCTTCTGCTCATGGGGATAGAAGCGCAGGAGGCAGATATGGCGAGCAGCGGCAAAGGCGTGGATGTCCGGGGCGAGGTAGTCAATTTGTTCCTCGAGAAGATCGCCTCGGACCGCAACCCGTCCGTCACCATGATGAATATGGTCGAGGAGCTGCTTACGCCGGATGACGTCCCGGCATATGTGGGGGTGCTGATGGACAAGGTCAAGACCGGGCGGCAGGTACCCGAGCTACTCCCTGCTCCGCCGGATACTGGCCCTTACTTCATAGCAAGAGCGGGATTGCGGGCAGGTCCGCGCCTGGCGCTCCCGCTGAAGTTTCTGGTTGCGCGATTCGGTTGGGCTCATCGGGCGCCACAACTCTTGGGGTCCTTCGCAGCTAATTCTGCGGCGTTGATACTATTACGACGCAAAGGTTTGGGGGTAATGCGTTGTCTTCCCGGAGGCTAGATGACTGCGATCGATGAGAGGAAAGTAGAGAGCGCCCGGCGGAGCGCCCAGGACGAGCAGCAGAGAGCTCGGATTCGTGAGCTGGAAGACGAGTTCAAGCGCTATCGACAGGCATCTGAGGATGCCCTCTCGCAGCTCGATTGGTGCATCGGCTATATGCATGGCTGCGGGAAAAGAGGGGTGGCGCGATCGCTCGCGCGCAACCGCTCGTACATTCGCACCCACCTGCTTAGGCGCGCTGAGGAACCAGTGCCCAGTCAACAGGCCGAGTGAAAGCACGCCGCCTCGATTTGGTTCCTGCGTGATAGGCATGAATACCCGATAGTGCTATTACTTTCGTGATCACTCGGATTTGTTCAGGCCTGGCCCTTCAGGAGACGTGGGCACCCGCTCAGGAGAGGTACGCCTAATCCGTAGCGGTACGCCGGGGGCTGTGAGGGGTCCGGATCCTCCGCGCTCGACCGACTGATCCGGCTCACATCGTCGGCTCGGACGGTTTGTAGCTTGCCTAGAGCGTCACGGAACTCGATCCAGCGGTTTCTAATGGTGTAGTCCGCCACTTGCTTGAGGATCTGGGTCGAATGGTCCCTGTAGACGATCTTCAAGTCGATACGCGAATCTCGGGTCTGGCATATTCGAAAGTTTGTTCGATACGCTGAGGTATGAGCACCAAGGATCAGCTGCTCTACAGCGCCCTCCATGGCACCGCCATGCGGTACGCCGCCGAACGCCGCAGCCTTGATGAATCCATCGAGGAGCTGCGCGAGATCGCCGATGGCCGCAACGACATCCTGGCCGAGGCCGCTGGCATCACTGCTGGTTACGCCAGCCCGGCGACGCACGTCGGCCATGAGCTGATCGGTGCTGGAATGCTGATCCTCGCCGGCGGGGTAAGGGATTCCCGCTCGACTATGAGGAGCTGGAGCGGTGGACGCGTGTCGGCTTCGAGCGGGGGATGAGGTCACGCAAGGGCGAGCGATGAAGCGGCGAACCTAGCTTCCCCGAACGAAGAAGTCGAAGACCTGTACAAACGAAGGATCAGACAGTCCGTCCATGGAAATACCGCGCTCCTGAAGGACCTTCTGCGCGCTCGGTATCAGTCTCTCGTCGGCGAAGGTCTGAAAATCTGCCTCACTCTCCCAGATGTCGACGACGTGTATTCCTCCGTCGGTCTCAGTCGACACATGCACGATGAGGCCCGCTGGCGGGTTGCCGAGTCCCCCCATGTCGTTGGTTATAGCTTCCACGATCTCTCGATTTACCCCTTGAAAATCTTGAGTCATCAGTACGACCATTTTGTCCTCCTCGGCTCCGTTGCCTCAGTTGCTCAAAAAAACAGTCTGGTCCGGTTGTTGAGGTGTCCGCAAGGTTCACAGCGCGCCCGCTGCCGCAGAATCATTTACCCGCTAGCCCGGCACCCATGTCGGTTATGAGGCTCATCGCTGCCGGAACGTTGATCGTAGCCGCCGGCCATTACGGTAGGCCGCTGGACATACCGAGCTGGAGCGCTGGACACGCGTCGGGTTCGAGCGCGGAACGTGGTTCCACAAGGGCGAACGCTGAACTAGCGTTGAATTCTGCCTGCGCAGGGGAACGCTGAAGCCCCGGAATCTGCACGCCGGGGGTTTCTTCTGGGTGGGGGTGAGACGCCGCTAGGGTTCGTGTGGTGACCAAGGGGCGACACGGCACATCGGCAGGTTGGCACACCGGCTGCCGCTGCACGCAGTGCCGGCGGCGCACGCGGAGACTCAGAAAGCATTTGGCAGAGCCTGACAGCCGGGTAGCGGCCCACCGCAGGGAGGTCGCTCACGACTGGACTAGACGATAGATCTCGCCGCGGCCGATGCTGGCGGTGACGACTGTTAAATGTGGGATGCCCTTACTTTCCGGGGGCAGCCTCACTGGCAGGTGTGCAGCTGTTGTGGATACCTCCCGTGGCACACAGCCCAGGGCCGTTATCCGGGTTGGTGGGATCCTGGCCTTCAGCAAGCTGCCCAGTCTTGATCGATTCGATGGGGACCTGGGTCCCGTCCGGGAGATTTGCATACACGGTGACCACAGCTCCCTGGCTATCAGGCTGAGCGTCCACGTCGATGGGAGGAGCCGCGCTGGCAGAGCTGGTGCCGACCAGAACAGCGAATAGACCAGCAATCAATGCGAGGGCAACCCTTTTCATTCCGCAACCTTTCTCCTAGGACCTGCGGGGATAACCCGGCTGCAGGGTAGCAGTGATCACAGCCCCTTGTGCGCTTTTGGGCCACCTACTGCTTCAGACTGCGCCAGCCGGGTCCGAGGCGGAAGGTCTTCCGGTAACCGAACGGCATGACGCTCATCTTCCTTACAGCTTCTTCCGGACTCGGAGGGCGGCTAGTTCGGTGACTCCGGCTGCGAGTATTTGCATCGCCGCGGCTGGCACGTTGCTGTAGGCGTCTGGTGTGGTGATCGATGGTTTCTGCGGCCACCTCAGCAAGACGACGGCGGGTAGGTCGGGCGGCTCGACAAGCTCGACGGTCAATCGGTCGTGGCCATTGATCAAGCCAGAGGCCAACTGGGTAGTTTGATTCATTGGGTGGACTCCTAGATGCGTAGGGGTTTGCCTAGGCCCTGGTCGGTGCTTCCAACACCGGTCGGGGCAGCTAACTGATCTTGATTTCAGGCTGGAAACTCACCTGATAACTTGAACCACAACGCTCCCGCACTCCCCGCTCTTACGCCTTGCTGCATAGTGTTTACGTGGTTGGCACCCCAAAGATGCCAGGCGAGCCGTCTCGGGTGCAGCCGAGCCGAATGATCAATGAAACAAAGGAAAAAGAGGGTTTGGCCTGAGATGAGCCAGCTCATCGAAGATCGCATTCAGCAGGGTCGTGATGCGTACGGGCGGCATGCCTGGCACGAAGCCTTCGATTCGCTTCGCGAGGCTGACTCAGAGACACCACTCGCTCCGGACGACCTGGGGCTCTTAGCGGAGTCTGCTTGGTTCGCCGGGGATCCCGATGCGGCCAGAGAGGCGCGGCAGCGCGCACACGCCGAATACCTGGTGCAAGGTGACAAATGCCACGCAGCCGAAATGGCACTGCAGCTTGCCCTTGATCATTTCGACCGTCTAGAGACTGCCATCGGGAACGGATGGCTCGGCAGAGCAAGGAGACTGCTCGAGCAAACCCCAGAAGAATGTGCGGCGCATGGATGGCAGGCGGCTTCGCTGGCCTATATCGCGCTCCGCATGATTGGTGATTCGGAGGAAGCACTCCGCCAGGCGACGCTGGCTCAAGGCATTGGCGAACGGCTCGCCATACCAGCGGTACAAGCTATGGCGCTGCAGGAGCAGGGCTACGCCTTGGTTGCTATGGGCCGGGTCGAGGAGGGTCTGGCCCTGATCGACGAATCAACCGTCGCAGCAATCAGCGGTGACTTGGACCCGCTGACGACTGGAAAGATCTATTGCAGCACGATCAGCGTCTGTCGCGATCTCGCCGATTGGCGACGCGCGGTGGAGTGGACCGACGCTGCCGAGCGGTGGTGCCGCCGGCAGGGGGTATCAGGTTTCCCGGGAATCTGCCGGGTGCACCGCGCTGAGATCATGCATTTCCGCGGCTCTTGGGCCGACGCCGAGCGGGAGGCGAAGCGAGCCTGCGAGGAGCTGGGCAAATACGACGTGCTGTTAAGCGGTGAGGCCCAGTACGAGATTGGCGAGGTTCGGCTTCGGGTAGGCGACATGGACGGTGCCCGAGAGGCCTTCCATCAGGCGCACGAACTCAGTCGTGAACCAGAGCCAGGCAGGTCCCTGCTTCGTCTGGCTGCAGGTGACGCACACGGAGCCAACATCTCCGTCAAGCGGGCACTCGCTGCCGTCGAATCGCGGGCATTCCGCCGAGCCAGATTGCTTCCTGCCGCCGTTGAAATTGCGCTGTCCGCCGGAGACCTGGACTCCGCTGCTCAGCACGTCGCAGAGCTTGAGCAAATCGCCGATTCGTTTCGCACTACGGCGGTGACCGCGACGGCCGAATACGCCCGAGGTCTGCTTCTGTTTGCCCAGGGCGATACGGCGGCTGCGCAGGCGCGACAGCGTCATGCGCTGGAGCTCTGGCAGGAAATCGGCGCTCCGTATGAGACTGCCAAAGCGCGCACGGCGCTTGGCGAGGCTTACGGTGCCGCTGGCGACGAGGATGCCGCACGGCTTGAGTTTGAATCAGCAAAGGCGGCCTTCGAACGCCTTGGTGCGCTGCCAGATGCGAAGCGTGTGGGCCAGTTGCTCGGCGATGAGGAGGGCATCGCCGCGCGGGCAGGCGAACGGGTAACAAGGACTTTCGTGTTCACCGACATCGTCAGCTCAACCCGGCTCGTAGAGGCGCTCGGCGACGACGCCTGGCAGGAGCTGATCCGCTGGCATGATCAAACCTTGCGAATGATCTTCAACCGCTATGGCGGGACGGAGGTTCGGCAGACCGGCGACGGCTTCTTCGTTGCCTTCGAGGACGCCTCCGCGGCCATCGAGGCTGCGGTCGCAGTGCAGCGCTCACTGGCTGAGCATCGCCGGGGCCACGGCTTCGCCCCTCAAGTTCGAATCGGGCTGCACGAGGCGGAGGCATCCACCCGGGCGATCGACTTTGCCGGACGAGGAGTCCACGAGGCAGCTCGGATCGGCAGTCTGGCCAATGGTGGGCAGATCCTTGCCAGTGTGAACACCGTCAAGACTGCGGCCACGAGGTTTCCGATTTCCGCTCCGCGTACGGTCGCCCTAAAGGGTGTTTCCCAGCCCGTCGAAGTGGTGACGATCGAGTGGATGTGAACGATACGTGGTGAACAGCGCTCCGTCATCGGCATGCAGCACGTGATGCAAGCGGTACGAGCTCGGCACTGGTAGGGCAGCGCCGCTAGTCGAACGCAGGCCTTGGCCGCCGACGACCACGGGAGCCAGTGTCAGGGCCACCTCGTCAACCACACCGGCGGCAAGCAGATCGTTGTGCAGTCGGGGACCGCCCTCGCAGAGCAGGCGGGGCAGCCCAGTGCCTGCGAGCTGATCAACGATCAGGGCCAAGTCGAGGATGCTGCCTTCCGCCTCCTGCACTGTAATGCCCGCCGCTCGCAGCGGTTCAAGATCATCCGGCGACTTGCCCGGCGTGGTAATGATCATGACCGCGCCACCCTCACCTTCGGCAGGTGTCGCGACCGTTGGATCAAGGTCTGCGCTGGCCGAAATGATCACCAGGGTTGGATAGGGAGCCAGACCCTCCTGGTCGCGAATTTGAAGCTGCCACGGTTGAAGATCAACGGCCCGGTAGCCCTCAAAGCGCACAGTGTTGGCTCCGACCAGGATCGCGTCGGCCAGGGCGCGCTGCAAGGCAAACAGGTGCTGATCACTGGGAGTATTGAGGGTGCCCGATCGGCCGTCGGGGCCTTGCACTGAGCCGTCGAGTGACATGACGAAGTTAGTACGGAGCCAGCCGCGGCCCTCCGGTGCCGGAAGCCGGTATAGCTCGATGAGCTCGGATTCGTCGACGGTTTGGGGTGCTCCACCATCAGGGCCGAAGATCAGCTGCACGGCACCATCGTCGCACGTCGTGTACGCGAATGCGGGAATCGCAGATACGGCACAATCGGGCGCATGGCGAAGAAGAGCAAGGTTGACGATGTGCCGCAGTTGATCACTGATCTGCTCCGGTTGCCGGTCGGCCCAGCGGACCTGGCAGGCCTCGATACAGCGGCGACGCCCGGTTTCGGAGGAGACAAGGAGGATGCGTCGGAGATCACCGAGGATTTGGCTCCCGAGCTTGGCGACCTTCAGGAGCGCCTCTTCGCCGCCGGTCGGGTCAAGGAGACCATAAACCAGAAGATCTTGATCGTGCTGCAAGGAATGGACACGTCTGGGAAAGGGGGGACCATCCGGCATGCGATCGGCATGGTGGATCCCCAGGGAGTCAAGATCAAAGCTTTCAAGGCACCAACCCAGGAGGAGCGCGCTCATCCGTACCTGTGGCGCATCGAGCGTGAGCTGCCCGCTGCTGGCTTGATCGGCATCTTCGACCGTTCGCACTACGAAGACGTCCTGGTAGTACGGGTTCACAACCTCGTTGACGAATCAGTGTGGAGCAAGCGCTACGACGAGATCAATGCGTGGGAAAAGGATCTTGTCGAGCATGACACGGTGTTGATCAAGTGTTTCCTCAACATCTCGTCGGTGGAGCAGAAAGAGCGTCTCATGGCCCGGCTCGATGATCCGACCAAGCACTGGAAGTACAACCCCGGCGACGTCGATGAGCGGGCCAAATGGCCCGCGTACATGGAGGCCTACCGGGCTGTGCTGGAGCGATGCAATACCGAGCATGCGCCGTGGTATGTGATTCCAGCCGACCACAAGTGGTATCGAAATTGGGCCGTTGCCCAGCTGCTCACCGAGCACCTGCGAGCACTCGATCTGGACTGGCCCGCCGCTGATTACGACGTCGAGCAGGAGAAGGCGCGGGTCACCGCTAGCTGATGAGTCAGGCTCCGACGACCGACAGATGGCGTACCGGCGCCGGCTCGGCGTCAGTGGCCTCGACCTCGTGAAGATCAACGAGGTCCATCGCGGCGATCACGTAACGGATCAGGGCGACCTCAGCGATTTCGGCTTCGCCACCCATGGGAGCAGAAACCGCGACGGCGCCCGCCTGCCGAGCAAGTTCGGCCTGCCGGGTGTAGAGCAGGCCGGGTGCGAGGAACCAGCTGCCGACGGCGATGTGCCGTCGACCTTGGCCGCGCAGGGTGCGAATCGCTTCCGCTGTTGACGGTCCGGAGCCGGTGGCGAATGCCGTTACGCATGGGAGCCGGTGATGAGTCGCCCACTGCCTGGCCCGTCGCGCAACAAGCGCATTGCTCCGGATATCGCTGCTACCGGCGGCAGCGAACACCAGCCCATCGAGCTCTGAAACATGTCGGGCCCGGAGCGCATCACGAAGGCGCCGATCGATGATTGACAGCAGCTGCGCCTCGGGGCCAATGGGTCGCGAGGCGATGACGCGCAGTTCCGGGAAGATGGCTCGCACCTGACCAAGCAGTGCCGGTACGTCGGCGTGCACATTGAAGGCATCCGACAGCAACAGCGGCACGAAGACAATCTCCTTGATCCCTTGCCTGACCAGCTTCGTGACGATTTGCATGCCGCTGGGGGCGCAGTGATCAAGGAAGGCGACGTGGATGTCGAGCTCAGGTCGGATCGCAAGCAGACCGTCTCGAATCTGATGACTGGCTTGCGACACCTGAGGGTCGTGGCTTCCGTGGCCGAGGAGGATCAGTGAAGGAGCAGTCATGATGGCCCCCTTCCTTGTTGTGCTGGGTAGTGCTGGTCAGATTGTGTGGTGAATGCGGTCCGGGCGGTAAGCGGTGTTGAGCCGGCAAGCCCGGCTCCAAGGGTCCAGCCGTCGGCGTCATCGACGATGATGAACGCCCCGGTGGCACGATGCTCGCGGTAGGAGTCGATCGGTAGCGGGGAGGCCAGGGCCAGCCGGACCCGGCCGATGTCATTGAGTGTCAGGGTGGCGGTCGGCCGCCAGCAGGGCACGGTTCCGGACTCGAAGTCAAGATCGAGTACGCCCTCGATGGACTTCACAATGGCCTTGGTGATTGAGGTTCCATGCTGGACGAGGACGCGGGCCCCATTCGTGAGGTCGCGCTCGGCTAGCCAGCACACAGTCGCGGTGATATCGCGAATCGGTGCTGGCGGTGCGTCGGTAGCTGCCAGGACGTCGCCGCGAGAGACGTCGACGTCGCTGTTCAGCCGGATGATCACCGATTGGCCGGCGACGGCGAGATCGAGGGGACCGTCAGGCGTGTCGATCGCCTCGACCAGAGTGTGAGAGCCGCGTGGCAGCACGACGATCTCGTCGCCAGGTCGTACCCGGCCAGATTCGATCTTGCCCGCGTAGCCGCGGTAGTCCCCATTCACCTCGGGCGCCCGGGATGCCCACGGTGCCCGGGCAGCGGACTGCGGGCGTACCACATGCTGCACGGGGAATCGAAGCTCCGAGCCTACTGCGAGTCTGGTGTCATCGACGTTTTCCAGATAACCCAGCACGGTCGGTCCGTCGTACCAAGGGGTGCGGTGCGATCGGGTCACCACGTTGTCACCCTCGGTGGCCGAGACTGGGATGCAATGGGTGTCCAGTACGCCGAGGCTGCGCGCCAATAGGGCGAAGTCGGTTGCGATAGCGGTGAAGACGTCCTCGGAGTAGTCCACCAAGTCGATCTTGTTCACTACCAGTACGACATGCGGAACCCGGAGCAAGGAGGCGACGGCGAGATGGCGGCGGGTCTGTTCGATCACGCCCTTACGCGCATCGACGAGCAGCACAATGACATCCGCTGTGGAGGAGCCGGTCACCGTGTTCCGGGTGTACTGCACATGTCCCGGGCAATCGGCGAGGATGAACTTCCGCGCTGGTGTGGCGAAGTAGCGATACGCCACATCGATGGTGATGCCCTGCTCACGCTCGGCACGCAGGCCGTCGGTGAGCAGGGCAAGATCAGCTCGGTCGAGGCCCCTGCGCTTGCTCACCTGCTCGACATGATCAAGAGTGTCGGCGAGCACAGAGTTGGTGTCGAACAGCAGCCGACCGACTAGCGTCGACTTTCCGTCGTCAACCGATCCTGCCGTGGCAAGCCGCAGCAGCGTACGGCCACCGGTCAGGTTGGCATTGGAGGACAGGACCGAAGAACGCTGGGGCATTAGAAGTAGCCCTCCCGTTTTCGATCCTCCATGGCGGCTTCGGACAGCCGGTCGTCGGCGCGCGTCGCGCCACGCTCGGTGATCTTGCTGAGCCCCACTTCAGTGATCACATCATGTGCGGTGCTGGCGGCGGAGAGTACGGCGGCCGTGCAGGACATATCTCCAACGGTTCGGTAGCGGACCGAGTGCAGCTCAACAACTTCACCGGGGCGTGCCGGAGTGACCTCGGTGATCGCGATCCACATACCGTCCCGAAATGTCACGTGGCGTTCGTGGGCGTAATAGATCGTCGGCACGCTGATCTTCTCGGCGGCGATGTAATCCCAGACGTCCAGCTCGGTCCAGTTGGAGAGCGGGAAGATCCGCACATGCTCACCGGGAAGGTGGCGCCCGTTGTATAGCGACCACAGCTCGGGGCGCTGGTTCCGGGGATCCCATTGGCCGAACTCATCGCGCATGCTGAAGACCCGCTCTTTGGCGCGAGCTCGTTCCTCGTCGCGGCGGCCGCCACCGAAGACGGCATCGTGTCCACCTTTAGTGATCGCATCCAGCAGCGGCAGAGTCTGCAGTGGGTTACGAGTACCGTCCGGTCGCTCGCGGAGCCGACCATCGTCGATGTAATCCTGGACCGACGCGATCTTGAGGGGCGCGCCATAGAACTCGACGGCCTCATCGCGGAACTGCAGCACCTCCGGAAAGTTGTGACCGGTGTCCACGTGCAGCACGCCAAAGGGAATGGGCGCTGGCCAGAACGCCTTTGCTGCCAAGTGCAGCATGACAACTGAGTCCTTGCCGCCAGAGAAAAGCATGATCGGCGAGCTGAAGGTGGCCGCCACCTCACGAATGATGTGGATGGACTCCGACTCGAGCGCCTGCAGCTCGGTCAGCGGTCGTAGTTGATCAGTCGTCACCCGAAATCCCTCTCGACGATCGCCGCGAGCAGGGCCTTCGACATCTGGACCGAGGTCTCAAGATCAACACTGGCTGTATCGACGACGAGCTCGGCCTGAGTTGGCACCTCATAGGGGTCATCGACGCCGGTCAGCCCCTGAAGGTCGCCGCTGCGGGCTCGTTCGTAGAGACCTTTGACGTCACGGGCCTCGGCGACCTCGAGCGGGGTGGCGACATGCACCTCGGCGAACGGGACGGCCAGCCGGCCATGATCATCTCGAACGGCGTCGCGGGCAGCGGCGTACGGGGCAATTACTGGGACCAGCACGATGACGCCATGCGAAGCCAGCATCCGCGCCACCCAGCCGATCCGGGTGACGTTGATATCACGATCTTCGCGACTGAAACCCAAACCGGCCGACAGGTGGGGCCGCACTTCATCGCCATCGAGGACCTGGACGCGTTCGCCTGCCGCATTGAGGTCTTGAGCCAGGGCGTGGGCGATGGTGGATTTTCCGGCCGAGGGAAGGCCGGTGAACCACAGCGTGGCGCCTCTCCTGGCGGGATGCACTGGGGTTCTCGCCACCCGCTCATGCCGGCTCACCCTGTCGGCAGTGGCGATCCGGCCCCTCATAAGTTGATCCCGCATTCGGTCTTAGCGAACCCGGCCCAACGACCAGCCCGCGGATCATTCTTGGATGCTTTGGCGGTGCACGGCTCGCAGCCGATGGAGGTGTAGCCGTCTTCGAGCAGCGGGTTGATCAGAAGGGAATTGATTTCGATGTAGCGAGCCACATCTTCATCCGTCCACGCCGCTATGGGGGCGACTCTGATCAACTTCCGGTTCGCGTCCCACGACACCAGCGGAGTGCTCGCCCGGGCCGCGGAATCGGCGCGCCGCACTCCGGTAGCCCATGCGGCGTATGGCCGCAGTGCGTTGCTAAGCGGGATGACTTTGCGGAGCGTGCAGCAGCGGTCAGGGTCCCGCGCGAATAAATCCTTGCCCCAGGTTGCGTCTTGTTCGGCAACCGTCTGCTCAGGGGTCACATTGATCACGTTGACGTTGTGGACCAGCTTGACGGCATCCCGGGTGCCGATGGTTTCCACGAAGTGGTAGCCGGTGTCGAGGAAGATCACGTCGATCCCCGGAGCAACCTGCTCGGCGAGGTGAATCATCACCGTATCCGCCATAGAGGATGCCACCACAAGCTTCGAGCCGAATTCGTTGTGGGCCCAGGTCAAGATCTCCAACGCGGAAGCGCCTTGAAGGTCACGATTGGCCTGTTCGGCCAGGTCCGCCAGGTCCAGCGTCGTGCTCATGCGGACTTGCCTCTTGGGGCCAAGCCCAGGAAGGTCACCGAAAATGCTCGCCAGCAACTGCGGCACTCCCAGCCACCGCCTTCCAGCGGAAACAGGGTTTCCTCGGCGCAGTATGGGCAATACAGCACGGTCTGCCGGGTGGCGTGTGAGGTCTCGGCAGTCATGACAGCACCAGCTCATCGGCTCGCGCCACCCATTGGGCAAACCGCTCGCCATCGCGACGCTCGGCGACATAGTGCCGAGCCAGCCGCTCGACGTAGTCGGGCAGCTCCGCTGCAGTCACCTTGTGTCCTCGCAGCTTGCGACCGAATCCTGCATCGAGTCCGAGACCACCGCCAAGGTGAACCTGGTAGCCCTCTACCTGGTTGCCGTCCGGCCCGACCACAATCTGGCCCTTGAGACCGATATCGGCAACCTGGATGCGGGCACAGGAGTTGGGGCAGCCGTTGATGTGGACGGTGATGGGGGAGTCCAGCGCCCCCAGACGCCGCTCCAACTCGTCCACGACGCGGGCGGCTTGGGCCTTGGTCTCGACGATGGCGAGCTTGCAGAACTCGATGCCCGTGCAGGCCATGACAGTGCGACGCCAGGCATCGCGGCGTGCGGATAGACCGCATTCCTCAACAGCAGCTTTCAGTGGGTCGACCGATGATTCCTCAAGGTCGAGGACCAGCAGCTTCTGCAATGGTGTGGTGCGGATGCGATACGACCCGTGAGCCTCCGCGACCTCGGCAAGTCTTACTAGATCGCTCCCGCTGATCCGGCCGGCCACTGGCGAAAGCCCCACAAAGCGCTTGCCGTCCTTCTGGAGATGGACCCCGACATGATCGCCCGGCTCGGTCGGTACCGCAGGAGCCGGCCCATCGACGAGGGGCCGCTTCAGGTACTCGGTTTCAAGCACGTCGCGGAACTTCTCCGGGCCCCAGTCGGCAACCAGGAACTTGATGCGGGCCCGGCTCCGAAGCCGGCGATAGCCGTAGTCGCGGAACACGGCGACAACCCCAGCCCAGACTTCGGCTACCTCTTCGCGCGGCACCCAGGCGCCCAGGCGTACGGCGAGCATCGGGTTTGTGGAAAGGCCGCCACCTACCCAAAGGTCGAATCCGGGTCCAAATTCGGGATGCACGACGCCGACAAAAGCGACGTCATTGACCTCGGGTGCCACATCGTGCACTGGGTGGCCGGTCAGAGCAGTTTTGAACTTACGCGGCAGATTGGCGTACTCGGGGTCGCCGATGTAGCGGTCCACGATGTCGTGGATGGCGGGTGTGGGGTCGATGATCTCTTCGGCAGCGATGCCGGCGACTGGGGAGCCCAGAATGACCCGCGGGCAGTCACCGCAAGCCTCGGTGGTTTGGAGTCCGACCGCCTCCAGCCTTCGCCAGATCTCGGGAACGTCCTCGATGCGAATCCAGTGCAGCTGGACGTTTTGCCGGTCGGTGACATCGGCAGTGTCCCGAGCGAACTCAACCGATATCTGGCCGATCACCCGGAGTTGTTCGGTGGTTAGCGCACCGCCGTCGATCCGGATGCGCAGCATGAAGTACTCGTCGTCCAGCTCCCACGGCTCGAGGGTCGCCGTCTTGCCACCATCAATGCCGGGCCGGCGCTGGGTATAGAGCCCGTACCACCGGAAACGGCCACGCAGATCATTGGGATCGATGGATGCGAAGCCCTGCTTGGCGTAGATGTTCTCGATCCGAGCACGGACGTTCAGCGGGTGATCGTCTTTTTTCGACTGCTCGTTGGGGTTGAGAGGCTCTCGGTAACCGAGTGCCCACTGCCCCTCGCCCTTCTTGCGGCGCGGATTAGTTGCTTTCTGTCGCGGCGCAGTGGCAGCGCGGCCATTGCCGGTGGTCTTGGGGGCAGTCTCGGTGGTCATCGGGTCCTCGTCTGATAAGCAGCACGAGCCGGTCTGGCAGGGGCAATCGATTGTTGCCAGGCGGAATGCTGCGGGCCAGTTACGTTAGGCAGCGCAGCAGTGACACATCATCGACTTCGTCCGGCCAAGATCGACGAAGCGTCGCGCGGTCAGATCCAATGTCTGAGCTTGCGGGGCGATGCGCACGGACCAACACTCCGCTAGTCGTCGTGATCGAATCAAATCCATTCCCACGATGTGAGAACCGTGTCCGATTATTGAGATTTCACACGGCGGCCGCCCCGTCCTCCAGCAAGCGTACGACGCAGCTGGTTTTTCTCGGCGGGGAGCGGCTGGTCCGGCTGGGCAGCCTCATGGTTGATTCCGGAGAGCCGCGGGAAGAACTCGTCGAGACTGGAGTTGAAGGCAGCGCCGATCAGAACGGCGATGGAAATCACATAAAGCCAGATCAGGAAGGCAATAGGAGCCGCCAGTGGTCCATAGATCGTGGTGCCGCCGATGGATTTTGTCAGCACATAGCGCAACAGCACGCTGCCGGCGACCCACATGACCATAGTGACGGCAGCACCCGGGAGATCGGCCCGCCAGCGCGTACGGACAGGAACCGACAAGTGATAGAGCGTCGCCAGCATGCAGACCGAGCCGAGCAATACGACTGGCCAATAAAGATCCCCGATGATTTCCAGACTCGGCGGTAGCACTCGGTTCACCAAGGTTGGGCCGGCCAAGATCAGCGGAAGCAGAACGATCCCGGCGACCAGGAAAACCAGATAGAGCAAAAAGGAAAGGGCTCGGGTGCGCACAATGCCACGTTTGCCCGCCATCCCGTACATGATCGTGATCGTCTCGACGAAGACGTTGAGCGCGCGCGAACCAGCCCACAATGCGAGGATGAACCCGATCGAAATGACTGCGGCCTGGCCGCGCGAGAGTACGTCATCAAGTGTGGGCTCGATGACGCTGTGTACGACGTCGGGAGTCAGCGCGCGTGAGGAGAGGTTGATCAGCTGTTCGCGAAAGTTCGCGATAGTGCGGATATCCAAGGTGCTAGTGACGAAGCCAACAGCACCGACCAGTCCGAAGATCAGTGGCGGCAGCGAGAGGACGCCGAAGAAGGCCGCCTCAGCGGCGAGTCCAGTGACTCGATAGCGCACGCAGATTGCTGTTGTTTCCGCAATCACACGCCAGGTTCGGGCGGCCCAGGTGAGTGCTTGAGGGGCTGGCTCCGAGCGCTCGGCTGCGCCATCTGGATCGGCGCCGGCACTCACTCTCTCAGCCTAGAAGGCCTAGACACTAAGTAGTGAAGACGCGATGTGAAGATCGGCGCATGAAGGACCTCGTCCGTCTGGCGATGACATTGGTTGCAAAGCATCCCGCGGTAGAGGACATCAGACTTGCTGGGTCGCGGTCACGCGGCACCCACGAGGAGCTCTCAGACTGGGACTTCGCGGTGACGACCTCAGACTTCGCAGCACTAGCACTCGACATGTCGGCTCTCGTGGCGCCACTCAAGCCATTGGGCGAGCAATGGGAGCCCTTGGGCCACTTTCCTGTCTATCAAGTACTGCTAGCGGGCCCCACCAAGGTGGAATACCTGTTTCTCGACTATTCGCAGGAAGCAGCGCCATCCGTGGCGCCGAGCCCAGCGACGTTGCGCGCCATCGACAATCACTTCTGGGACTGGATCTGGTGGATTTCGACCAAGGCCAGCATCGGTCGCGTCGATCTCGTGGCCGATCATCTTCGGCAGCTACATGAACATGTTTTGCTTCCTATGGGTGTTGAAGCTGTGCCCGAGAGCATCGACACAGCAATTGATCAGTTCGCGGCACGCCGGGACGCATTACAGCAGGCCTACGGCGTCTCTGTTTCTCAAGCGTTAGAGAGGGAGGTGCGCGCGGGGATTCGCCGAACTCTTGGGCTCAACGTCTGATCATGGTGGAGATCCAAGGCGCGTCGATAACGCCCCATTTGACAGGATTGAGCAATGGCCCCAACTCGTCGGCCCTCGTAACGGGTGCGGCAGGAGATGTGGAGAAGTCAGTGAAGCTCTACCTGGACACCGCCGATCGTGGAGCGGCGGAATCATTGCTAGCGACCGGCCTGTTTCATGGCGTCACCACGAATCCAACGATCTTGCAGCGCGCCTCGATGAGCGTTGCTGATCTTCGGGACATCTATCGCTGGGCATTTGAAGCTGGGTCCCAGGAGATTTTCTTCCAGGCTTGGGGATCCGATGCCTCGACTCTGATCGAGCGCGGCCAGCAGCTGCGTGATCTTGGTCGTGAGGTGGTCGTCAAGTTCGTTGCCACCCGAGCCGGTTCGACCGCATGCGCAGCGCTGGCTGCCCGCGGCACACCGACTCTCCTCACCGCCATCTATGACCCAGGGCAGGCGATCATCGCCGCAGCTGCCGGCGCCACCTACATAGCTCCCTATCTGGGACGCATGAATGACGCCGGTCGGGAAGGGATTGCCGAGGTAATTGCCATGCACGAAGTGCTGGTCGCTACTGGCAGTACGACCAAGGTGTTGCTGGCGAGCATTCGAAGTGTTCCTGACATGGTTGCCCTGGCGCGCCATGGCGTCGACTGTTTCACCATGGCGCCAGCCGTCGCCGAACAGTTCTTCACCGATCCGACTACAGCTGAGGCGGCGCGTACCTTCGAGGACGCAGTCCGGGCAACCTCAGCATGACTCTCGAAGCGCCAGCCGTCGTTGTCGCGGGCGATGCGCTCATGGATCTCACACCACGACCACGGTCCGTGGCCATCTCGCGTACGAGCCTCATCCAGGCGGATCGTGTCTCAATGTTGCAGTCGGCTTAGGACGCCTCGGCGTACCGACGGCATTCCTGGCTCGGCTGTCCACCGATGCCTTTGGGCAGATGCTGCGCGATCACCTTGCCGCCTCGGGGGTGCAGCCCAGCTATTTCGTCGACACAGATGATCTGACGACGCTGGCTGCGGTTCATCTGCGTGACGGCCAGGCGACGTACTCCTTCCATGCGCAGCGTGCGGCCGATCGGGGATTGTTGCCGGAGCACCTCACACCGCTGCCACCCGGAGCTGCCCTGCACCTTGGCTCAATCGCTCTGGTGCTCGAGCCCGTGGCCTCCACGCTTGAATGGCTGCTGCGGCGTGAAGCCGGACGACGGGTCGTAAGCCTGGATCCCAACACTCGGCCGGGACTGATCTCCGATCGTGTTTCCTACCTAGACCGCTTTGAGGGATTGATGCGGTTGGTCGACATCCTGAAGGTAAGCCGGGAGGATCTGGCCTGGCTCTACCCACGCCTTACCGAGGATGAGGCCATATCGGTCTGGCACGCTGCTGGTATCCCCCTCGTCGTCGTGACGCACGGCGAGCATGGCGCTGTTGCCAGTACGCCCTTGGGATCGGCGATCGTCGAAGCTCCGAAGGTCGCCGTTGTGGATACCGTCGGCGCCGGTGATGCCTTTATGTCGGCTGCATTGGCTCATCTCTATGAACGAGAGCTGTTGAACCGGGATGCCGTGCGGTCGTTGGATGCCGAGCGCTTGGAGCAGATGTTGCAGGCGGCCTGCCTGGTCGCGGCGCATACCTGCACTCGAGCTGGTGCCGAGCCCCCTCGTCGGCGCGATGTCTATGCCGGTGCGCAGGGTGGACCACAAGAGGTCACGCTGACTTTGGCGGACCTAGTTGAGCGTGCCCGAGCGTTGGCAATGTCCGGTCAGCGGCACATCCTCGGTATCACTGGCGCACCAGGTCTGGCAAAACCAAGGTCGCCAAGGACATCGTCGACAAGCTCGGGGCCGACCTCGCCGTGTTCGTCCCCATGGATGGCTTTCACCTCAGCAATCACACTTTGATCACATTGGGACGGCGTGGCCGTAAGGGCGCCTGGGACACCTTCGATGCGCACGGTTACGTTCACCTGTTGCGTTGGCTGCGGAACCAAGACGAGGAGATCGTGTACGCCCCTGACTTCGATCGCGATGTCGACGAATCCATTGGCTCCGCATTGCCGATCCATCGTGAAGTGCCGCTTGTCGTGACCGAGGGCAACTATCTGTTGAGTGACCCTGGCGGGTGGGCTGGCGTGGCACCACTGCTGGATGAGTGCTGGTATCTGCAGCTGGATGACTCGATGCGTTTGAAGCGGCTGGCCCACCGCCATCAGTTGCACGGAATGAGCCACGAGCAAGCGACCAATTGGGCTCGTACAACCGACCAAGACAATGCGGTGCTGATCGCGCATAGCTTGCCGCGAGCCGATCTTGTGATCACGGTGGCCGGATCATGAGGGCGGTCCGCCATGAAGCACCCGGCGATTCGTCCTGGCCGATGTGCCGATGCTGAGGTTGGGCACTGGACGTTAGGGATCAAGACGAGCGATCCCGCTGCTCAAAAGTCGTCGTCGTGTCCGATTCGTAGGAGTCGGAGGAAAGGTCTATGGCGGCGAGCCGTCCGTTGAGACCGGTCGGGGAATCGAATAACGTGATCTCCCTCTTGATTACGGGATTGAACGCTGATGTATGTCAGTCCGAGGTCGATCGGTTTGTTTGGACTTGTTCACAACGGTCACCGTGAATCTTCCGCGTGGTCAACAGCCGAAGTCAGGGGCAACCCGGTGCGCCGAGTGACCTCCGAGCAGAATCGCTCGATGACGGGCGCCAGCTGGGATGCGGGGTACTGGACCTTCGTACCTGACCGGAAGGTGAACGCTCGGCTTCCGGCGTCGAACCGGATCGGCCCAGAAATCACGGAGTGCCGCACGGGATCACCGTGGTTCGGAGGCCGGTTCGAGGGCGGGCCCGAAATATGGTCGCCGGCGAGGGGCACGCTCTTCGTCGCGGTGAAGACATCGGCACCTCCGCCCTTCTGTCGAGCGCCCGCGACGGACGTCTGCACGGCCGGGCCGACCTTGTCTGTCGCGCAACACAAGACTCCTAAGCCGCCAGGTGATCACGACCCCACTCGCCTGCAACCCTTCCCAGACCGCCTGAGCTGGGAGCAGAATTTGGCCGTGGTCAAACCGTGAAACTGCCGTCTTCGCCTGCACGCTTGGGAAGATCAGGAGAACCCGGAACCCATAAGCACTATCAAGTGTGTCCGCTGCAATGCTGAGCGAGACACCTGGCGTCCAAGATGGGGGAGATATGAAGCTGATGGATTCAGGGGGACCTATCGCCGGGATATAGCCGGTGCGCGGTTTGCCGGCCACGGTAAGAGCAAAGGAGGCTGGGCCTCTCGATGAAATAGCCCGGAACGGGTCGCGAATCGAGATCATCGCGACGGAGAGGAGTTCGACATGGCGTCAATTTCGGAGCGGGAAAATCGGGAGATCGAGGTGGCAAACGCCTCCGGCGACACGCCGGTCGTCTTGATCCACGGCCTTTGGCTGTTGCCGAGCAGCTGGGACCGCTGGGGGCAGCTCTTCAGCGAGGCTGGCTATGCGCCGCTTACCCCGGACTGGCCAGATGATCCTGTGACCGTCGAGGGCGCGCGCGCGAACCCGGATGTCCTCGCCAAGAAGACGCTGAAGCAGGTCGCCGATCACACCACAGAGATCATCAATGCCTTGGACAAGAAACCAGTGGTAATGGGGCACTCGACCGGTGGCTTGCTGGCGCAGATGCTCGCGGGCCGGGGTCTCTCAGCGGCCACGGTGGCGATCGACCCCGGGGTTTTC
>Ga0307405_10000222_pt1 | contig 20532 bp, 22 predicted proteins | sample 322Cmetagenome_2_FD_203311 | JGI IMG/M metagenome (GOLD analysis project Ga0307405, IMG submission 203311) | Maize rhizosphere microbial communities from greenhouse at UC Davis, California, United States - 322HYB-C-1 | ecosystem: Host-associated > Plants > Roots > Rhizosphere > Soil | place...
TGGCTTTCCGCTCCGCAGTCATCACCTTCCCCGGGTCGAACTGCGACCGCGATCTGGCGGTCGCACTCGAGAAAGTCTCCGGCACGCCGGCGCTGCGCGTGTGGCACGGCGATGCGGAACTGCCCGAGCGGCTCGATTTCATCGGTATCCCCGGCGGCTTCTCCTACGGCGATTATCTGCGCTGCGGCGCGATTGCGAGCCGCAGCCCGATCATGCGCGCGGTGATCGAAGCGGCGGAGCGCGGCGTGCCCGTCCTCGGCGTGTGCAACGGCTTCCAGGTTCTGACCGAGAGCGGCCTGCTGCCCGGCGCCCTGATGCGCAACGCCCAGCTCACTTTCACCTGCCGCACCGCCCCCCTGCGGGTCGAAAACAGTCAATCGCTGTTCACCGGCGGCTATGATCAGGGGCAGGAGATCATGCTGCCTGTCGCGCATCACGACGGCAACTATTTCGCGGACGAGGATACGCTCGACCGGATCGAAGGCGAAGGCCGCGTTGCCTTCCGCTATCTCGACGCGTGCAACGGCTCGCGGCGCGACATCGCCGGCATTCTCAATCATGCGGGCAACGTGCTCGGCATGATGCCCCACCCCGAGCGCGCGATCGAATCCGATCACGGCGGCAGCGACGGCCGCGCCTTGTTTGAAAGCGCCGTAAAGGGGCTGGTCGCCGCCTGACGACGACTGCGGTCCGGCGCGACTGCACGTCCCCGGGATTGCAGATCGCGGCTCCGTCCCCCTGATCGAGAGGCGGCCAGTTGCGGTCTAGACGAGCTGGCGCCGTCGATCCCCGCATTTCCTATCGCACTATGTCCCGCATCGGAGGGAGCGCGCAGCCATATTGCGCAGCCGCCCTTGCCTGCGGACCGATTGTTCTGCACAGTGTGCATGCAAATCAGAGAAAAGGCCCAGGAAGAACTAGACCGCTATCGAGGCCACGGACTGACAGCCAGGTTCCCAAAAGAGGGCCGGCTAATGGAGAGGAGATGGAGAGATGCTGATTGCAACGTGGCTTGCGATGTTCGTCATCGGCTGGTTTTCGGATCGGTGGCGATCCGGCCTGCTGATCGCGCCAGTGGTTGCCGCGGCGACGACGGCGCTCTGCCTTGTCACCACGAACAGCCCGGTCTTCACCGCGGTCGAACGACACCTCAGCTTCACCGCTGAAAGCATGGCGCTCAATTTCCTCGTGAAGTTGATCTATGCCTTCCTGTTCTACTCAGCGGGATATCTCGGCAAACGCGCGCTCGATCGATCGCGGCGCAATACGACAGAGCCCAGGATCGGCTAGGTTCCCGTGTGTACCGCTCAGGTTCCGTCCTGAGCCTGTGAGGGCGATAAGGGCACTCACTCGACGGTGACGGATTTGGCGAGATTGCGCGGCTGGTCGACGTCTGTGCCCTTCACACAGGCGGTGTGATAGGCGAGCAGTTGCACCGGCACGGCATAGACCAGCGGTGCGATCAGCGGGTGGACCTTGGGCATCTGGATCGTAGCCAGACAACCCTCGCCCGCCTCCAGCAGCCCCTCGGCGTCGGAGATCAGCACGATCTTGCCGCCGCGGGCGCGGACTTCCTGCATGTTCGACACCGTTTTCTCGAATAGCGGACCCGAGGGCGCAAGGACGATCACCGGCACCGCTTCATCGATCAGCGCGATGGGCCCGTGCTTCATCTCACCCGAAGCGTAACCTTCAGCGTGGATGTAGCTGATTTCCTTGAGCTTCAGCGCCCCCTCCAGCGCGAGCGGGTAGTCTGGGCCGCGGCCGAGGTAGAGCACGTCGCGCGCCGGTGCGATCAGGTGCGCCATCCCGGCGATGTCCTCGTCATGATCGAGGGCGGCGTTGAGCGCGGCTGGTGCTTCCAACAGGTGCTTCACCACTTCCTGCTCTTCGGCCCGATCCATACGGCCCTTCTTCACCGCCAGATGCGCGGCGAGCGCGGCGAGCACTGCAAGCTGGCAGGTGAAGGCCTTGGTGCTGGCGACGCCGATCTCGGGTCCGGCGTGGGTCGGGAGCAGCAGGTCCGCCTCGCGCGCCATCGAACTGGTCGGCACGTTGACGACCACGCCGATAGTCTGCCCGGCAGCCTTGCAATGGCGTAATGCCGCCAGCGTGTCAGCCGTTTCGCCGCTCTGCGAGATGAACAGCGCCAGCCCGCCCTCCTCCAGCACGGGATCGCGGTAGCGAAACTCGCTCGCGACATCGATGTCGACCGGCACACGCGCGAAATGCTCGAACCAGTATTTCGCGACTAGGCCGGCGTAGTACGAGGTACCGCAGGCGACGATCGTCACGCGCCTGATCGTCGAAAGGTCGAAGTCCATCTGCGGCAGCGCGACGGTGTTGTTCGCCTGGTGCACGTAGCTGCGCAGCGTCTGCGCAACGACGGTCGGCTGCTCGAAGATCTCCTTCTGCATGAAGTGGCGGTAGTTGCCCTTCTCCACCGCCGCGGCTGACGCGCCGGAGGTGGTGATTTCGCGCTCCACCGGGTTGTTCTCCGCATCGAAGATCTGCGCCCCATCGCGGCGCACGACAACCCAGTCGCCTTCGTCGAGATAGGCGATCTTCTGCGTCAACGGCGCAAGCGCCAGTGCGTCGGAACCGAGATAGGTCTCGCCCTCGCCGTATCCCACGACCAGTGGCGAGCCGAGGCGTGCGCCGATAAGCATGTCCGGATGATCGCGGAAGGCGATCGCAAGGGCGAAGGCGCCGCGCAGCCGCGGCAGCACCGTCTTGACCGCTTCTTCCGGCGACGCGCCGTTCTCGATTTCCTCGGAGATCAGGTGCGCGACGACCTCGCTATCGGTCTCGCTCTCGAGCCTGCGCCCCTTAGCCGTGAGTTCGTCACGCAGCGGCTTGAAGTTCTCGATGATGCCATTGTGGACCAGCGCCACGTGCTCCGTCGCGTGCGGGTGCGCGTTGTTTGCCGTGGGGGCGCCGTGCGTTGCCCAGCGCGTGTGCGCGATCCCGATGGTGCCGGGCGCGGAGTTGTGCTCGAGTTCCTTGACGAGATTGGCGAGCTTCCCCTCCGCGCGGCAGCGGATGAGGCTGCCCTCCTCGACCGTACAGACCCCGGAGCTGTCGTAGCCGCGGTATTCCATCCGCCTCAGTCCGTCGACCAGCCGGCTTGCAACCTGATCCCTGCCGACGATGCCGATGATTCCGCACATAGAGCCGTATTTCCTTCAGAGTGTGTAAGGTATGCGGATGCCCGGCATCTCGGCCGGGAAATCCCTGGTGTTTCGAGTTACGAGAACGCGCCCGCGCACCATCGCCGTGGCGAGGATGATCGCATCGGGCAAGCGGATACCTTTGCGTTCCCGCCGCAGCGCCGCCGCCCGGTCGGCGATTTCCGAATCGATCTCGTCTATCGCGAACCCGGCCAGGAAGCGCTCCATCTCGCGCAACTCAGCCCCGGAACTCTTCGACATGATCTCAACCCAGGCCATCCGGCTCAACCACGCGCGCCCGGTCTGACTAATGGCCCGACGTAGCTCCGCCCGCCCCTGCTCTATGCCGAGGAGCGCATCGATGATGATGCCGGTGTCGAAAGCAAAGCCACTCATGGTTTTCCGCAGTCCTTGCCGGAAAATTGCCGGTGGATTTGCCGCTGCCGGTCATCCTCGGCATCGAAAAGCTCCGGAAACTCGCTGCGCGCGTCCTCGTAGTCGTCGTCCCAAGGCCGGGTCGAGGACGCCCGTTCGCGCCGCTGCCATGTCGCCGTATCGCCGAGATCCGTTCGCTCTTTCCAGAGACCGAATCCACGATCTATCCAGTCGGTCGAGCTCTCGCCCCGATAGGCACTCACCGCTTCCCGCAGCACCGCCGCACGCGATTTCCCTTGCTCCTCCGCCAGGCGGTCAAGCCACTTAATATCATCTTCAGGTAAATCAGCGAGGATTCGTGGCATGGTGATATCGCGATATCATATCGCGATATCATGTCAACCAACTTCTGGCGGGTGCGCCATACAATAGCTGCGCTTCTGTCGCCACAAGCCCTGGCCGCGATCCGTCTTCCGCTAGGCCGCTCCGGAAGAGCGGGAAGGCTTCAGAGTTTTTCAACCTTTCCGCCATATTTACCCTTCTTCTATCGCACCGCGGTCGCGCTGGCTAACGCGGCCGCACGGAGTAGCTGGGGATCATTGGATGAGCGCTTTCGGCAGGAAGAACGGCCCGGGTGGTATGTCCGGTGCACGTCCCTCCTTCGGTGTGGCGCGGCCCATGAAGGGGGGCGATGCGCGCCGTGCGCCGGAACCAGGCGGCGAACAGTTTCCGCCTTTGCCTGGCGATAGTGCGGCCGCTCCTTCGGAAACCTGTGCGCCGAACAAGTCCGATGCTCTGGCGCGTCTGGCGGATCGCGCCAATGCGGTTCACCATCAGACGGAAATCGGCGGCTTCGAGGCGAGCGTCCACAAAATCAAGGAGCAGGTGCTTCCGCGCCTGCTCGAGCGCGTGGACCCCGAGGCGGCGGCGACGCTGACCAAGGACGAGCTCAGCGAGGAATTTCGCCCCATCATCATGGAGGTGCTGGCTGAGCTCAAGGTTACGCTCAACCGGCGCGAGCAGTTCGCGCTGGAGAAGGTGCTGATTGACGAATTGCTTGGCTTCGGCCCGCTGGAGGAACTGCTCAACGACCCCGATGTCTCGGACATCATGGTGAACGGTCCTGACCAGACCTACATCGAGAAAAAGGGCAAGCTGGTCGTCGCGCCGATCAAGTTCCGCGACGAGCAGCACTTGTTTCAGATCGCGCAGCGCATCGTGAACCAGGTTGGCCGCCGCGTCGACCAGACCACTCCGCTCGCCGACGCGCGTCTTAAAGACGGCAGCCGCGTCAACGTGATCGTGCCGCCACTTTCGCTGCGTGGCACAGCGATCTCGATCCGCAAGTTCTCCGAGAAGCCGATCACCATCGACATGCTGCGCGACTTCGGGTCGATGAGCGACAAGATGGCAACGGCGCTCAAGATCGCCGGCGCGTGCCGCATGAACATCGTCATTTCGGGCGGCACCGGCTCGGGCAAGACGACGATGCTCAACGCCCTGTCGAAGATGATCGATCCGGGCGAGCGCGTGCTGACCATCGAGGACGCGGCCGAGCTTCGGCTGCAGCAGCCACACTGGCTCCCGCTCGAAACGCGCCCACCGAACCTCGAGGGCCAGGGCGCGATCACGATTGGGGACCTGGTCAAGAACGCGCTGCGTATGCGCCCGGACCGGATCATCCTGGGCGAAATCCGCGGCGCGGAGTGTTTCGACCTTCTCGCCGCGATGAACACCGGCCACGACGGATCGATGTGCACGCTGCACGCCAACAGTCCGCGCGAATGCCTGGGCCGTATGGAAAACATGATCCTGATGGGCGACATCAAAATTCCGAAAGAGGCCATCAGCCGCCAGATCGCCGAATCGGTCGACCTCATCGTTCAGGTCAAGCGCCTGCGCGACGGCTCGCGCCGCACGACCAACGTCACCGAAGTGATCGGCATGGAAGGCGACGTGATCGTCACCCAGGAACTGTTCAAGTTCGAGTATCTGGACGAAAGCGAGGACGGCAAGATCCTGGGCGAGTTCCGCAGCTCGGGCCTGCGCCCCTACACGCTGGAAAAGGCGCGCCAGTTCGGTTTCGACCAGGCCTATCTGGAAGCCTGCCTCTGAGGCGCTAGCCGGCGAGCAGCCCCTTCATCGCCAGCAGCATCAGACCGCCGCCGATAATCGCGGAGGTCAGGAAGATGGCGCGCCACGGAACCCAGCCCACGCCGTCTATCCGCCGCCGCCGATTGCGCCGGATTTCCGCGAGCGTCGCAACAAGTGCGATACCGATGAAACCGAGGCCCCACAGCGCGATAATTTCCGCCTCGCTGGCGAACGTCAGAAAATGCCCGATGCTCATCGCGGCGCGATATGGGCGGTGCTCCAATTCTCGGCAAGCGGCGGGCGGCTGGAACCCCGGCCGCAGCATCGCGTTTTTTCCTCCGTCTGCTCGCAGTGAGCACTGAAGGAGTACCACGTCATGGTCCGCAAGATTTTATTGGCCGCGGGGATCGCCGCGTTTTCGCTCGCAGCAACGGCCTGCAACACGGTCAAGGGCGTTGGCGAAGACATCGAATCCGTGGGTGAGGCCGGCGACGAGGCAATCTGATCTCAGGCCACAAGCAAGGCCCGGTTCCGGGCCACATGCGCCCGTCGGAGCGATCCGGCGGGCGTATTTGCGAGTTAGCTGCGGCGATATACCAGTGTGAGATTGTTGGCAGGCATTGCATGTCGCGCCGACCGGATGAAGCCCATGTCCTTCGCCAGTGCGTCGACCGCCGCGCGGTCGCGTAGCCCCCACGCGGGATCGCGAGCGCGAAGGCTTGCATCGAATGCCAGATTCGATTCCGCCGTCTCCACTTCCTGTTCGATAAACGGGCCGTAGACGATCAGCGGCGCACCCCGCAGCAGGATCTTCGCCGCGGCCGCGAACAGGCCCTCGGTCGCGGCCCACGGGCTGATGTGGATCATATTGATGCACAGAACCGCGTCTGCCTGCGCGACCGGCCAGGGCGCCGATGACGCGTCGAGCTCAACCGGGGGCAGCAGGTTTCCGGGCCCCACCTCCTCCCGCCACGCCGCGATTGAGGCGAGTGCATCGGGCTCGCGGTCGCTCGGTTGCCATGACAGATGCGGAAAGCGGCGCGCGAAGAACAGGGCATGCTCGCCCGAACCACTGGCGATCTCGAGCACGATTCCCCGCGCCGGCAGCTCGCCTTCGAGCACGGCCGCGATCGGCTCGCTGTTGCGCCCGGCGGCGGGTGCGTGGCGCTTCATGCCCACCTGCCCGAGGCACGCGCACGGCGTTCCCGAACGGCGAGCCAGATCAGGAGGCCGAATGGGCCGGCCAGAAAGGTCGTGAGGAGCACGGGGACCTGCGCGATTCGGGGGAATCCCTTTGCGTCGGCGTCACGCGCGATCCACAACCCGACGAACAAATCGAACGCCAGGTAGTGCGTCCAGCCGAGCACGATCGCCCCGTCGGAGCGGAACAGGGCCTTGATCCCAGAGAGCGAGAGATCGACAGACGATTCCGCCCCTGCGTCATGCAGCGAATCGATCATACCTGCGACCAGGAGCACGAGCAGAACTGCGTAGACGAGGCACAGCAGAGCAATGCCGAGATAGAGTACGCTGGCCATGGCAAAGGGGCGGCGCGGCAGGAACAGCAGAACCGCCCATGCGGCGAGCGCCACGAGATTGGTCGCACCGAAGATCGCCGGCCACATCGCTCGCCCCCCCCTTTTTCGAGTCAGGCTTCGACGGGCTGCGGGAACTCGCGCGCCGCCCGGCGAATGCCGTCGTTGTCGTGAATGAAGCGCCCCGCGGCCTTGCGCATCGTCAGCCCCAGCGCTGCCTCCGCCACCGTCCGCACCGGGATCGAGCGAAATCGCCGCATTCCGCCGCGGAGGAAGAAGTCGGTCAGCGGGCTCATGGCGATCCCGATCCGCTCCCCGGGGCGACGGTCCCCACCGCGGGGGCCACGCAGCAGACCGGGACGCAGGATATCGAGGCGCTTGAACCCGACTTTGGCGAGATCCCTCTCCATCTCGGCCTTCACCCGCAGGTAAAACGCCTTGGACGCGAGCGAGGCGCCCGCCGAGCTGACGGCAACCATTCGCTCGATCCCGTGCTCCCTCGCCGCGCGCGCGGTCTCCAGCACGAGATCGTGATCGACCGCGCGGAAGGCAGCCTCATCCTCCCCGGCCCTGCGCCAAGTCGTGCCCAGCGCACAGATCAAGGCTTTGGGCCGCACGGCTTCGAACACCTCGCCCCAATGTGCCGGATCGGCAACGAACATCTCCATTCGCACGCCTTGCGGCAGCGGAACCTCGCGCCGCGAGAGCCCCACGAGACGGAAGTCCTCGCGCCCGATCGAGAGGTTGATGATCGTGTTGCCGATCAGCCCGGTCGAACCGACCAGCGCGATGCGCAGCAGCTCAGACATTGCTCAGACCTTCGGGCCGGCTGCCGAATATCCGCGCATACTGATCGATCGCGAACCGGTCCGTCATGCCCGCGACGAAATCGCCAATATGCCTCGCCCGCGCCGGTTGCTCGGCCGGCAGGGAAGCACGCCAGGCGGCGGGCAGCACTGCCGGATCGGCGGCGTAAGCGGCATAGAGCCTCGCCACGACCTCGCGCGCGCGCTCGGCCGTCGCGAGTTGCTCTGGATGAAAATAGAGCCGGTCGTACATGAACCGCTTCAGCCGCCGCTCCTGAGTTCCCATCGCGGGAGAGAAGGTGGCGAGAGCGCACCCCGCGGCGCGCACGTCGTCGATCGTCGCCATGCCTTCCGCGGCGCGCTGCGTCTGCGCGATAACATCGTTCACCATCAGGCCGATCTGCACCCTCACCAGTTCGCGCAACTGGCGCTCGCGCGGAGCATTGGGGAAGCGCTTTTCGACCTCGCGCCACTGGTCTGCGACGAAATCGAGCGAAAGCAGGTCGTCGAGCGCGAGAAAGCCCGCTCGCAGCCCATCGTCGATGTCATGATTGTCGTAGGCGATGTCGTCCGCCACTGCGGCGACCTGCGCCTCGAGCGAGGGATAGCGGTCGAGATCGAGCGGGAATGCGGCATTCAGCTCCGTCAGCGCCCAACCCGGCTCCGCAACCGGTCCGTTGTGCTTGGCCAGACCCTCCAGCAGTTCCCAAGTGAGGTTCAGCCCATCATGGTCGCAGTAAGGGCTTTCGAGACGCATCAGCACCCGCAGCGCCTGCGCATTGTGGTCGAACCCGCCCTCGCTCTCCATCGCCTGCCGGAGCGCGTCCTCCCCCGCGTGGCCGAAGGGCGGGTGTCCGATGTCATGCGCCAGGCACAGCGCCTCGGTTAAGTCCTCGTCGAGACCCAGCGCGCGTGCGATCACCCGCCCGATCTGCGCGACTTCGAGGCTGTGGGTCAGCCGCGTGCGGTAGTGATCGCCGTCGGGCGCGATGAAGACCTGCGTCTTCGAGCGCAGCCGCCGGAAGGCGATCGAATGGATGATCCGGTCGCGGTCGCGCTGGAATTCGCTGCGCGGCCCGCGAGCGCCCGCACGATCCTCGGGAAATTCGCGGCCGCGCGAGGCGGCGGGATCGGCAGCGAAGGGCGCACGGGTCATGGCGCGCCGCCTAGGTCAGCCCGGCGCGAGCGGCAACGGGAACAATCGGGCAACCTCGATGCGCGCCCGATCAGTTTTCTCCCATGATCCAATCGACCGCGGCCTCGCAGTGAATACGTGCGGAATCGAATATTGGCAGCACGTTGGCATCGACGTCGACGACCATTTCGAGCTCGGTGCAGGCGAGGACGATCGCCTCCGCCCCATCCTGCTCCTTGCGCGTGATCATGGTCTTGAGCGCGCGCTGCGCATCGCGGGTCGCCTTGCCCAGCATCAATTCGTCGTAGATGATGCGATCGAGTTGCTCGACGTTGTCCATGTCGGGCGGCAGCAGATCGATTCCGTGAGCGACGAGGCGCTGGCGATAGAAGTTCTCGGTCATGACGTTGCGCGTGCCGATCAGCGCAGCATTGGTGACGCCGTCCTCCTTCATCCGCTTGCCGATGCATTCGGCAATGTGGATGATCGGAACCGTGACCTGCGCCGCCACTTCGTCATAGACTTTGTGCATCGAATTGGCCGCGATCACGATGGCCGTTGCCCCCGCCCCTTCGAGCTGGCGCGCCGAATCTCCGAGAACCTGCGCGGCCCGCTGCCAGTCCTCCGGCTCGTGCAGGCCATAGAGCCGCCGGAAATCGAGGCTGTCGATCAGCACCGGTGCACTCGCCATCGGCTCTGCGCGGCGCTGAACCAGACGGTTGATCCAGTCGTAGTAGGTGCGCGTCGACACCCAGCTCATGCCGCCGATCAGCCCCAATTTTCGCAAACGTCGATCCTTCCTGAAACGCAATTCGGTCGCGGGGCCTTAGCGAAGTCGGGTGTCGGCCGTCCACAGGGCGCGTGCGCGACTGGGCGCTTGTTTCAGTCATCCCAGGGATGTTCGTCGAGCGCAGGGTGTGCGGGTCACGATGCCCGCTCGCTAGGGCTCCAGGCCGGAAATCCAGCGCTCCACCGCCTCGACCCCTTCGGGATCGACGGTCGCCTTGCCCAGTTCGGGCATTGCGACGCCCGGCTCGGCGCTTGCCATGCGGTGGGCGAGGATCGATTCCTCCGGCTTTCCCGGAACCACATCGAACAGCAGACCGCCCGACCCCCGTCCCGCGGCGACGGGCCGCTTCATGATCCCGATCATAGCCGGATCGCGCTGTTCCCAACGCAGATCGAGGCCGGAGTTCGACGCCATGGCGAATGGCCGGTGGCAATGGGCGCAATTGACATCCAGATAGGCACGCGCCGCATCGGCCGCGCTCGCGTCAGCACGCGCTTCCCATAATGGCAGGACATCCGCCCCGTCCGGCACCCGGTCGAGCATTCCGCGCGTAACCATTTCGCCCAGCCATTCGTGCGACAGATTGCGGGCCTTGGGACCGATCGGAACTACCTCGCCAGCGAGGCCGTGGCATTCCTTGCACTGGTTCTTGTTGGGCACGCGGTAGCTGATCGCCTCGCCGCGCGGCGTAACGAGATCGACCCGTGCGCCGGCAACGGCCAGCCGCGCCTCGGTCTGCTCATCGTTCCAGAGGTAAGGCAATGCCAGCCAGCCATCTGCGCGGTGAAGCAGCACGCGCGTCTCGATCAAGCGGCGCGCCTCGCCTTCGCCGAATGCGAAGGTCTTGATCAGCGCCGCGCCGACGGGGATTTCGAGCAGGCCCTCGCCGTCGGCCGAGGCGCCGACGCCTGCCGGCAGGTAGATGAACCGCAGCTTCTCAGCCCCGTCAGAATAGAGCGGTGTGTTGAGGCGGTAGGGGATGACGCGCGGGGCGGGTACCTGAGCCGGCGCATCGGCGAAGAACCCGAACTCGGCGAGAGTCCGCGGCAGCCCGTCCATCACCGCCGCGTCGTTGACGGCAACCGGTGCGGCGGCCGCCGCGCGTTGGCCCGAATGCGCGGCGATGCTGCCGGTAAGGGCCAGGATCCCCGCCCCGACCAAGATCGCCGCCCGTTTCACTTGAGCCGCGCCTCCAGCTCCGCACTGGCGCCCCAACCGTCGGTCGAGATCGGTTGGGCGGGCCGACCGACCTCGAGCGGCCCGGGCTGCGCGCCTGTCATGTCCTTGCCCTGCTCAGTGAGGTTGAGCGACCAGCCCTTGAGATCGGAATGGACCCTGAGCGGCGTGTACTCGGCACCGCCATCGGTCAGGCCGTCCCACATGACCGGGGGCAGCGCGCCGCCGAACGCCGCCCTCAATTGCTCCGCGCCGTCCAGCTGCGGATCGGTGCCGCCCGCATCCACGGCGTTCCACGCGATCGTAACTTCGCGCGGATAGGGATTATAGTCCGCGTCCTCGAAGGGCAGCGGATAGGCGATGACCATGATCGGCGCGGTGGGATTGTCGTAGAGCAGGTTCTGCCCGACCCAGACGTTCTCGTTCGCCATGACCATCACGCCGGTGCCGCGCGGCACGGTGGCGACGATATTGCCCTCCGGCGCGAAGTTGGGGGTGGTGTTCGCGGCGACTAGGTTGTCGCGCACGATCACGTTGCCGCCACCCATCACCGGTAGGTTGGGCAGGTCGAACACGAGGATGCCCCCGGTGTTGCGGCTGACGAAGTTGCGTTCGACGATCGCGTCCCGGCTGTTCTCGATCTCGATCCCCGCGACGTTGTCCGTCGCGACCGAATTGCGAACGGTGATCTTGCTCGACTGGCCGACGTATATCCCCGCGTCCGATGCACCCGAAACCTCGGTGCCGTCGATCAGGATATTGGTGCTCTCGACCGGATAGATGCCGTAAGCGCCATTGGTCGGCTTCGGTCCGCCGGTCCAGGTGACGCGGATCGCATGGTAGACGATGTTGTCGGCGCCCTTGGACTTGATCCCGTCCCCCTTGGGGTTCTCGACCGCGAAATCGCGCAGGGTAACGCCATCGGAGGTGACCAGCAGTCCCTCACCCGAGCCCTGCTGGCTGGTGTAATCGAGGATGGTGGCCTCCATCCCGGCGCCCCGGACCGTGACGTTGTCGACATCGAGCGAAAGCCCGTCGGTCAATTCGAAACGGCCCGCGCCGAGCGCGATCTCGTCGCCCGGCTGGGCGAGGATCAGCGCCTCCTGCAAGCGCTCCTGCGCGCCTTCTCCGGGCTCGACGGCGATGGTTTCGGCAAGAACGGGTGCAGCGCTCGCAAGCGCAAGTGCGACAATCGACAGTCTGATCATGTGAGTCTCTCCCCTGCAACCTATTCTGCCGCGCAGCGGGAGGATTGCAAGCTGTCCGTGGAGGAGAAGCTCAGTCCAGTGCCTTGACGATTTCCTCGACCATCTTCTTCGCGTCGGACAGAAGCATCATGGTCTGGTCCATGTAGAACACGTCGTTGTCGACCCCGGCGTAGCCGACGCCGCCCATGGAGCGCTTGATGAAGAAGACCTGTTTGGCCTTGTCCACGTCGAACACCGGCATGCCATAAATGGGGCTGGACTTGTCGGTCTTGGCGGCCGGGTTGACCACGTCGTTCGCGCCGATCACGAACGCGACGTCCGCGGTCGCGAATTCGGAGTTGATGTCCTCAAGCTCGAACACCTCGTCGTAGGGGACATTCGCTTCCGCGAGCAGCACGTTCATGTGCCCCGGCATGCGGCCGGCGACGGGGTGAATGGCGTATTTCACCTCCACGCCCTTTTCCTTGAGCACATCGGCCATCTCCCGCAGCGCGTGCTGCGCCTGGGCGACGGCCATGCCGTAGCCGGGAATGATGATGACCTTCTCCGCCTGCTCCAGCATGAAGGCCGCATCGGCGGCGCTGCCCTGCTTGTAGGGACGCTGTTCCTTCGGCTCGCCCCCGCCCGCGCTCGCATCCGCGCCGAAGCCGCCCGCGATCACCGAGATGAAGCTGCGGTTCATCGCGCGGCACATGATGTAGCTGAGGATCGCGCCCGAACTGCCGACCAGCGCGCCGGTGACGATCATTGCGGTGTTGTGCAGCGTGAACCCCATCGCCGCGGCGGCCCAGCCCGAGTAGGAGTTGAGCATCGAGACGACGACCGGCATGTCCGCCCCACCGATCGGGATGATCAGCAGGAAGCCGATTACGAAGGCGGCCGCGACGATCGCCCAGAACAACCATCCTTCGCCGGGTCCGGCGTTGGGCGCGAGCGCATAGGCAGCGGTCATGCCGAGGATTGCGATCAGCGTACCGAGGTTGATCACATGCCGCGCGGGCAGAAGGATCGGAGCCCCGCTCATATTACCGTTGAGCTTGGCGAAGGCGATCACCGAACCGGAAAACGTGATCGCGCCGATCGCCGCGCCAAGGGCCATCTCGACCCGGCTCACCGCGAGGATATTGCCATCAAGCCCAAGGATGTCGAACGACCCGGGGTTGAGGAACGCGGCGGCCGCCACGAGCACCGCGGCCAACCCGACCAGCGAGTGGAACGCGGCGACGAGCTGCGGCATCGCCGTCATGGCGATGCGGCGCGCAATGACGAAACCGATCGCGCCGCCGATGGCGATCGCGGCGAGGATTTCCGGTAGCCCTGCGATCTCATGCGTGACGAGAGTCGTCACCACCGCAATCAGCATGCCTGCCATGCCGAAGCGATTGCCGCGCTGGCTCGTTGATGGGCTCGACAGCCCGCGCAGTGCGAGGATGAACAGGACCCCGCTCGCGAGGTAGGCGAGCGCGATCCACGGGCTTACCGCATGCGCCGCATCGGCGGCGATCGAGAGGTCGGAAACCGCGTCCGGCGGGAGCGTCATCTCACTTGCGCTCCTTCTTCTTGTACATCGCGAGCATGCGCTCGGTCACCGCGAAGCCGCCGAAGATATTGACGCTGGCGAGCACTACACCGGCGAGCCCGAGCCACTTCGCCCCTGGCACTTCTGCCGCAGCCGCCGCGATCAGGGCGCCGACGATGATCACACTGGAAATCGCATTCGTCACCGCCATCAGCGGCGTGTGCAGCGCAGGCGTGACGGACCAGACGACGTAATACCCGACGAAGCAGGCAAGAACGAAGATCGACAGGATCGAGACGAAGTCCATGTCAGGCAGTGCTCCTCGCTTCTTCGCAGTAGGTCGCGATCGCTTCCGCGGCTTCATCCGGATCGCGTAGAACCACGGAAGCAGGAATGCGGAGAATTCTGAAACCCTTCGCCCGGAAATGCGCATCCCTGGCCATATCGCGTTCCGGCCGGTCGCCCATATCGTGGGCAGCCCCGTCGACTTCGAGGATCAGGCGCAATTCGTGGCAGTAGAAGTCGAATACGAAGGGGGCTGCCGGATGCTGCTTGCGGAACTTGAACCCGCGAGGGCGCAGTTTGAGGCGTTGCCACAGCAGCACTTCGGGCAAGCTCATCTCACGCCGCAATGCGCGGGCGCGCTTGACCGTCAGCTCGTCGCCTTGGATCATTCTGATCCTCCCCTGAAAGGGGAGGTGGCAGCCGCGTAGCGGCTGACGGAGGGGTGTAAACGGTCGCGGGCGATGACACCCCTCCACCACGCGCTTCGCGCGCGGTCCCCCTCCCCTTTCAGGGGAGGATCGGAGGGCGGAGCCCTCACCCCTTCAGCCTCTCGTTCACCACTTCGCCGCCGCGCGTCAGCCGCACCGCATTGCCGATCTCCTCGTCCAGCACGGGCCGGCCCTGCTCCTTGTCCCAGAAGGCAGACAGGAAGTTGTAGTGATTGCGGGCGAAAAGCGCGCTGGCGTCGGCGGCGAGGTGCGCGGCAGTGTTGGAATAGCCGACGATTTTCACGCCGTGCTTCTCCACGACCTCGTCCGCCACCGAGCCTTCGACGTTGCCACCTTGCGCCACGGCGAGATCGAAGATCACGCTGCCCGCCTTCATCGTCGCGATCTGCGCATCGGAGATCAAGCGAGGCGCGGCGCGGCCGGGGATCAGCGCGGTGGTGATGACGATGTCCTGCTTGGCGATATGGCCGGAAACCAGCTCGGCCTGCGCGTTCTGGTACTCCTCGGACATTTCGGTGGCATAGCCGCCGCTTCCCTCACCCTCGATCCCGGCGACGGTTTCGACGAACACCGGCTTAGCGCCGAGCGACTGGATCTGCTCTTTCGTCGCCGAACGCACGTCCGTTGCCGAAACCTGCGCACCGAGGCGGCGAGCGGTCGCAATTGCCTGCAAACCAGCGACGCCAACACCCATGACGAAGACCTTGGCCGCCTGGATCGTCCCCGCGGCGGTCATCATCATCGGGAACGCGCGGCCATAGACGTCCGCGGCGGCGATCACCGCCTTGTAGCCGGCGAGGTTGGACTGGCTGGAGAGCACATCCATGCTCTGCGCGCGGGTGATCCGCGGCATGAATTCCATCGCCAGCGCCTCGAACCCGGCGGCGGCATAGGCGTCGACGCGCTCCCGATTGCCGAACGGCTCGAACAGCGCCGCGACCCACGCTCCCGTTTTCACGCCCTGGAGCAGAGCTACGTCGGGCGCCTGGATGCCGAGAACGATGTCGGCACCTTTCACCACATCGGCGGCGGACCCCAGCTCGGCGCCAGCCTCGCGGTAGGCGGCATCGGAAATCGAGGCGGATTCGCCCGCCCCCTCCTCGATCGCCATCGCCGCACCAAGCGCGACGAACTTCTTCACCGTTTCGGGCGTGGCCGCGGTCCGGGTCTCGCCCGGTGCGCGTTCCTTGAGGACGGCGATCCGCAAGATGGCGGTCAGCTTGAGATCAGTATGACGATGATCAGCGTCGCGATCGCGATTGTCGGGACGGACCACTTCAAGAGGCCGATGAAGCCTGCGTAAGTCGCGTTCGCCGCCTTCATGTCGTTACCCGAAGCCATCTGTATTCATTTCCCCATAAGACAAGTTGCGCGAAGCTCTATCGCGAGCGGTTCCCCGCATCAAGCCTCCGACAGGCGCCAACAGCCTTAATCGGACCTTTACCCCCGCCCCGTAAATCGAACGCCTGTACCGCAGCGGGACGGTTTGGGGACGATGGCCGAAAACGAATCACGTCTTTTAATGCTGATCGACGACGAACCGGCGCAGAGCCGGCTGATCGCCGCGCTCGCCGCCCGCGAGGGCTGGCGCACGCTCGTCGTGAAGGATTCCGAAACCGCCATCGCGACCCTCGGCACCCGGGAAGGCATGCAGCTTTCGGCGATCATCCTCGATCAATGGGTGCCCGGCGATGACGCCTGCGCGCTGATCGAGGAACTGAAGAGCCGCCGCCCGGCTCTGCCCATCTTGATGCTGACTACCAGCGCGTCCCCGCTCCTCGCGGTCGAGGCGATGCGCGCCGGCGCAACCGATTATCTGATCAAGCCCGTCGCGCCCGACCGGCTGATGCAGGCGCTGCGCAGCGCGACGAAGCGCGAGGCACCCAAGGACGAACTCCAGCCACTGACGGAGAAGATGCCGGCCTCGCTCGATTTCGATGCGATGATCGGCACATCGCCATCGTTCCGTACCGCTCTCGCCCGCGCTGCGAAGGCCGCGCGAGGGCACGGCCCGGTTCTGATCGAGGGCGAAACGGGCACGGGCAAGGAGATGCTGGTGCGCGCGATGTACGCCGCATCGCCCCGCGCAAAAGCGCCGTTCCGGATGATCAACGTCGGCGGCGTGCCGTCGAGTTCGATCGAATCGATGCTGTTCGGGCACGAGCAAGGCGCGTTCCCCGGCGCATTCGACCGGCAGATCGGCGCTCTGCAGCATTGCGACGGGGGCACGCTGTTCCTCGACGAGATCGACCGGCTCGATCAATCGGTGCAGGCAAGGCTTGCCGACTGCCTCGAACAGGGGATCGTCCGCCCCACTGGCGCGCGGCACGGATTCCGGGTGGACGTTCGCCTGCTAACCGCGAGTAACCTCCCGCTCGCCGAGTTCGTTCAGGGGGGCCATTTCGACGAGCGGCTGCTGGCCGCAATCGCACCGACGACAATCGTGCTGCCGCCGCTGCGCGAACGGCAGGGGGACATACCTGCGCTCACCCGCCATTTCCTTGCGCGGATCGGAGAGCAGCCGGGCCTGAGGCACCATTCGATCGCCGACGGCGCGCTGCAACTCCTCGCGGCGTTCGACTGGCCCGGCAACGTGCGCCAGCTTCAGTCGGTGCTGTTCCGCGCCGCCGTTTATTGCGAGGGCGAGACGCTCACGATCGAAAGCTTCCCGCAGTTGCTGGAGCTTGTCGGGGATTTCGGCCACGCCGCCGCGGCCGTGCAGGATGGCGCCGGGGTGCAGCTCTATACCGACGACGGCAACCTGCGTCCGCTCGAGGACATCGAGGCCGACGTGATCCGCCTCGCCATCGGCCACTATCGCGGCCGGATGACGGAAGTCGCCCGTCGTCTCGGCATCGGCCGCTCCACGCTCTATCGCAAGCTCGGCGAGCTCGGAATCGACAACGCGGCCTAGGCGTCCTACCCGGCACGCCATGGCCGGCCAGTTCGATTTCACAGGGCGCAGGGCGCTCATCACGGGGGCAGCTTCGGGTATCGGCGCGGCCATGGCGCGCTGGCTGAGCGATCACGGCATCGCGCATCTCGTCCTCGTCGATCGCGACGCCGGCGCTCTCGAATCACTGGCACTCGTATGTTCTTGCGAGCGCGTGACGGGCGATGTGGTCGATCCTGCGTTGTGGGAGCGGATCGCGGACTTGGCACCACTCGACCATGCGGTGATCAACGCAGGAATTTCCGCGGGCGCGCCGATTACAGACTGCGACTTCGCCGAGTGGCGGCGCGTGATGATGGTCAACCTCGACGGCGCGTTCCTCTCACTTCAGGCGGCGATGCGGGCGATCCCCCGCGCCGGCAGCGTGGTCGTCACCGCCTCGGTCAGTGGCTTGAAGGCAGAGCCCGGGACGGCCGCTTACGGGGCCTCCAAGGCTGCCCTGATCCAACTCGCCAAAGTTGCCGCGAAGGAAGGTGCGCCGCGCGGCCTCAGAGTCAACGCAATAGCCCCGGGCGGCGTCGACACGCCGATCTGGGACCAGACGCCGTTCTTCCGCGATCTCGTCGCCCAGCACGGCGGCGATCGTAGCGCGGCGCTGAAGGCGATGGCCGAAATGGCGACGCCGCTCGGCCGCTATGCCAGCGCGGAGGAGATTGCCGGGCAAGCCGGCTTCCTGCTCTCGGACGCTGCGGCGACGATCACCGGCGCGGTGCTAGTGAGCGACGGCGGGTACTCGCTCTAGGCGGGAAGATCGGAGAAGTCGGTCAAGGCCGCGTCGCGCAGGCCGCGCCAGACGTTGCGTGCCTGGACCGTTTCGAAGACGTCGTGGACGCGCAGAAGCTGAACGCCCGCGTTCATGCCCGCGATGGCGAGCGCGAGGCTGCCGCCCAGGCGCTCGTGTGCGGGCACTTCGTTGCTGAGCGCGCCGATCATCCGCTTGCGGCTGGCGCCGAGCAGCAACGGTTGGCCGAGAGCATGGAACAGCGGCAGCCCATTGATGAGCGCGAGGTTTTCGCTCACGCTCTTTCCGAAGCCGATACCCGGATCCAGCACGATCCTCTCGCGCGCCACGCCCGCTCCGATGGCAGCATCGCGCCGTTCGCGCAGCCAGTCGAACACGTCGAGAATGACGCATTCGTAATCGGCATCCGCGTGGAGATCGTTGCCCTCTCCCGGCGCATGCATCAGCACCACAGGGCAGTCGCGCGCCGCGACGAGCTCCAGGCTGCGGGGATCGTGACGCAGCGCCGAGACGTCGTTGATCATGTGCGCCCCCGCGTGGAGCGCGGCGTCCATCACCGCCGGGCGCCGCGTGTCGACGCTGATCGCGGCTCCCATGACGGCGCAGTATTCGACGGCCGGAATCACCCGTTCGAGTTCATCCCCCTCCCACACCGCGGGCGCGCCCGGCCGGGTGCTCTCGCCCCCCAGGTCGACGATCGCCGCACCCGCTTCGAGCATGGCGGCGGCATGCGCGCGGCCCTCTTCCGGATTGTCGAGGAATTTCCCGCCGTCGGAGAAGCTGTCGGGCGTTAAGTTGAGGATGCCCATGATCTGCGGCTGGTCGAGCCGCACGGTCCGCGCACCCATCTCGATCGGCGGATGCGCCATGCGCAAGTTCGCCCATTGGGCTTCCGCCTCGGCACCGAGAGTGTCCGGCAGGCGACCAAGAACCTCATTCACCGTCGCCGGCGTGAAGCGCCAGCGCTCAACCACTTCGCCGTCCCGCCGCAGGATCGCCGCGAAGCGATGCGCGTAGACCATTCCGCCGGCAAGGCGGATGCAATCCCCCTCCTCACTCTGCGGGCGGGCGGCAAGGCCGATCGGGCGGAGATAGATCTGGTCGGACATTCGGAGTCTTGGCTACCCGTTCCATCATCCCAGCGAAAGCTGGGAGGACGGTAAAAGGGGAGAGAAGGATCAGTCCTCCGTCGCCAGCAGGTAGAGCTGCCGCGCCGCATCGATCGGCTTGACGTCGCCGCCAGTCTCGTAGTGCCAGAAAGTCCAGCCGTTGCAGCTCGGTGCGCCTTGCAGTTCCTTGCCGAGCCCGTGGATCGAGCCGGTCTGCTTGCCATAGGCGAGCGAGCCGTCGGCCCGCACGGTGGCGACCCAGCGGCGCTTCTTGTCGAAGATCTCCGTACCCGGCTGGATCATGCCATTCTCGACCAGCGCCCCAAACGCGACCTTCGGCGCACTCTTGCGGCTCTGCATGGTCTGGAGGGCGCTTTCGTCGAGCGGCAGTTCCTTCTCGATCCGCTTGAGCGCGGCTTCGCGGTAGCCGCCCTCGCGCTCGCAGCCGATCCACTGGCGGCCCAGGCGCTTGGCGACCGCGCCGGTCGTCCCCGTGCCGAAGAACGGGTCGAGTACCACGTCGCCGCGTTCGGTGGTTGCCAGCAGCACGCGGTAGAGCAGCGCTTCGGGCTTCTGCGTCGGGTGGACCTTGTGCCCGCCTTCCTTGAGCCGTTCCTGCCCGCCGCAGATCGGCAGGACCCAGTCGCTGCGCATCTGGAGCTCGTCGTTGAGCGTCTTCATCGCGCGGTAGTTGAAGTGGTACTTCGCCTTCTCGCCCTGGCTCGCCCAGATCAGCGTCTCGTGCGCGTTGGTGAACCGCGTGCCCTTGAAGTTGGGCATCGGGTTCGCTTTGCGCCAGACGACGTCGTTGAGGATCCAGAAGCCGAGATCCTGCAGGATCGCACCGACGCGGAAGATGTTATGATAGCTGCCGATCACCCACAGCGCGCCGTCAGGCTTGAGCACGCGCTTGGCCTCGGTCAGCCAGCCCCGGGTAAAATCGTCGTAGGTCTTGAAGCTGTCGAACCGGTCCCACTCGTCGGTCACCGCGTCCACATGGCTGCCGTCGGGCCGGTTGAGGTCGCCGCCGAGCTGGAGATTGTAAGGCGGATCGGCGAAGACGAGGTCGACGCTGGCGTCGGGCAGCTTGCGCATGGCCTCCACGCAGTCGCCGCCGAGGATCTGCCCCAGCGGCAGCGTGCGCGGCGTCTCGACCGTTTCGGCCATGCGCGGCGCGCGCGTCTTC
>Ga0307405_10000225_pt1 | contig 20445 bp, 19 predicted proteins | sample 322Cmetagenome_2_FD_203311 | JGI IMG/M metagenome (GOLD analysis project Ga0307405, IMG submission 203311) | Maize rhizosphere microbial communities from greenhouse at UC Davis, California, United States - 322HYB-C-1 | ecosystem: Host-associated > Plants > Roots > Rhizosphere > Soil | place...
CCAGGTTGATCTCGATATTTTCCCGTGGTTTGCGGCGGAATTTCACTTCTTGCCCCCGGCCAGGTCCACGTCACGGTCGCCCTGCACCACCTCGACCAGCTTGATGGCTTCCTGCTCCATGCCCACCACCAGCTCGTCGACGCGGCGTTGCAGGAAACGGTGGAAGAACACGGCCGGGATGCCCACCATCAGGCCCGCGGCGGTGGTGATCAATGCCTTGGAAATACCGCCCGCCAGCACGGCGGCATTGGTCGCCATGCCGGAACCGGTGAATGCGCTGAAAATGTCGATCATGCCGAGGACCGTGCCCAACAGGCCCAGCAATGGCGACATGGCCGCGATGGTCCCAAGGGCATTGATGTAGCGCTCCAGGTCATGGATGACGCGCGCGGCGGCCTCCTCGATGCACTCCTTCATGATCTCGCGACCATGCTTGGAATTCGCCAGGCCTGCCGCGAGGATCTCCCCCAGCGGCGAGCTGGCTCGCAGCTCCTTGAGCTTGTCCTTGTTCAGCTGCTTGTCCTTGATCCAGACCCAGACCTGCCCGAGCAGATGCTCCGGGGTCACGCGGCTGGCCCGCAGGGTCCACAGGCGTTCGGCAACGATACCCAGTGCCGCGATGGAACTCAGAATGATCGGCAACATCATCCAGCCGCCGGATTTGACCAATTCCCACACAGTGACAGCCCCCTCGAAAAAGTGCGCCACTTTATCATACAGACGCCCGGTGCAGACCCGCGCCGCCGACAACAGGGTCATGTCCGATGAGCTGGGTCAATGTTCTGTCCAAGCCCCTGCGGCCAGCCGGTCACGCCAGTAGCGCCGAACGCCGGCCTCGGTATGCGCTGGCACGAAGGCACCCAGTTGCAGACGAATGGCGCCCTGCTCGGCACTGTCGAGGATCGACAGGCCCAACCTGCGGTACCGCTCCATCACCCACGGATGCGGATGACCGAAAGCATTGCTTCGTCCGCTGGAGATCAACACGGAATGAGGCTTGAGCCGCGCCAGCAGCGCCATCGACGATGAGCTGCGGCTGCCGTGGTGCGGTGCCGCCAGCCATTGGATCGGCCCCGCCAGGGGGCCTTCGAGCAAAGCGCGCTCGGCGTGGGTATCGATGTCGCCGGTCAACAACAGTCGCTCATCGCCAGCCACGACCAGCAAGACACAGGATTTCTGGTTGCTTTCGATGGCCGAAGCCCAGCGCCAGAGCTCGAACCTGACCCCGTCCCATGTCCAACTGTCGCCGCTATTGCACGGACCCGCCTGTAAATCGCCGGGCAGCGCTTGCGGATCACCGCTGATGACCCGGGTCGTTGGTAATCCGTTGCGCACGGCCTGGGCGCCACCGGCATGATCGGCATCGGCGTGGCTCAGTAACATCAGGTCGATCTCTTGCACGCCAAGCTTATGCAAGGTCGGCACGACCACGCGCTCGCCGGCATCCGCCTCGCCAAAGCGCGGGCCTGCGTCGTAAAGCAAGGTATGCCGATGGGTGCGCACCAGTATCGCCAGCCCCTGGCCGACGTCCAATTGCCAGATTTCGGCTTGGCCCATGGGCACTTCTTCCCCTGGAGGAAAAACGATCAGCAACAACATCGGCCACCCGAGGAGGCGTAGCGGCACGCCCTTGGGCAGCAACAACAGCAGCGCACCGGACGCCGCAATGCACCACGCCCAAAGCGGTACGGCGGGAGGCACCCAGGCCGGCACCTGCCCCGCAGCCAGGGCGAGCCCCTTGAACAGCAGATCAAGCAGCCCGCCGGCGATCCAGAGCAGGCTTTCACCGACGAAGGGTATCGGCAGCAACGCCGTGCCAAGCAGTGCCGAGGGCAGCACCAGCAGGCTGATCCAAGGCACCGCCAGCAAGTTGATCAACGGACCGCTGAGACTGACCGGCAGTCCCAGGATCAGCAACAGCGGGCACAGCCCCAGGGCGATCAACCACTGGGCACGAGTCCAGGTCTGCCACCAACGCCAGGGACCCAGGCGACCGCCGAACGTGAACATCAATATCGCCACTGCGGCGAACGACAACCAGAACCCTGGCCGCAGGCTCGCCAGCGGATCCAGCACCAACACGCCCACGAACGCCGCCAGCCAGGCCCACCACGGTTGCGCCTGGCGAAAGCGCAAGCGCCATAGCAGCACCAGGCCGATCATTGCGCAGGCCCTTCGCACCGGCACCTCGAAGCCGGCGAGCAAGCCGTAGCCCAGGGCCGCGGCAAAGGCCAGCGCACATGCCCAGGGCAACCACGGTAAACGCGCCGGCCAAACGCCATGACGCGCCGCGCCGGCCACCAACAAATAGACCAGGCCGGCAAGCAGGCCGATGTGTTGCCCGGAAATCACCAATAAATGGACAGTGCCGGTGTCCTGCAGCACCTCCCAATCTTCGCGGCTCAGCCCGGCGCCGTCGCCGAGGACCAGCGCCAACAGCGCACCGGAACGACCCTGGGCGTCGACGTTCGCCAACGCCTGGCGGACCCCATCACGCCAGGCACCCTGGGCCGGCTGCAGCAGAGATCCATCCTTGACGGTGCCGGTGGCGCCGATGCCCCTGCTCAACAGCCAGGCCTCATAGTCGAAGCCATGGGGATTGAGCAGCCCCGCGGGGCGCTTGAGCTTCACCGCCAGGCGCCATGTTTCGCCACTGTTGACCAGCGGCCCGCCATACCAGGCCAGGCGCATCGATGTCGGCAAGCGCGTGCGCCGGGAATGCGCATCCGCGAGTTCGAAACGCACCACGCCATCGCTGTGTTGCGGCAACCCGACGACACGGCCCTCGACCCAGCGGGTTTGCCCCTCCAGCGCGACGGACAGCCGATCGTCCAATGCAATCTGTGCCGAAAAACAGGCCCAGGCCAGCCCAATGAAAAAAACGCCTGCCAGGTACGCACGCGTCGGCAACGCCAGCAATGCCGCTAAAGACATGGCTGCCATCAACCAGAACGGTGGCAATACCGGCAGGAAAATCGGAGCCAGCAGCCCCAGTGCAAGCGCGACCATTGCCGTGCGCATAAGCCCATCCTTGAGAGTTCCCTCTCAGGCTTAGACGTTCCAGGGCACCCTGCGCGTTATCAATTGTCACAAAGTCTGAATCTGTCAGCCGTAGAATCCGGACATACTTGCGGCCTGACTGCTGTGATCCGACCGAGAAGTCCTTATGCCCCGGCGCCTATTCAAACGCTACATGCCTGACCCAGCGAGCATTCGGGAACACAAATCCTTACGCTTTCTCGGCACCCTGCTGCACGACCCCAACCTCTGGCACCTCAATCGCCACTCCGTGGCTCGGGCGATGGCCGTCGGTCTGTTTGCCGCTTTCTTGCCGATTCCCCTGCAAATGCTGCTGGCCGCAGCGCTGGCCGTCACAGTCCGCGGCAACATCCCGATTGCAGTGAGCCTGGTCTGGCTGACCAATCCCATCACCATGCCGGCGGTGTTCTTCTGTACTTATCAAACCGGTGCCTGGCTGATGGACGTGCCGGCCCGGACGCTGCCTGACGAGCTGACGTGGGAATGGATCACCAATCAGTTGTCGACGTTGTGGCAGCCGTTCTTGCTGGGTTCGGTGGTGACGGGGCTGGTGCTTGGGGTGCTGGCTTACTTTGTGACCATGGCGTATTGGCGATGGTGGGTGGCGAGGCAGTGGCGGCGACGCAAGCGAAGTCGGATGTGAGTGCTTATGAAAAACCGTTTCTTCGATTACCGAAGAAACGGTTTTTCATACCCGCAGGATAACGACAACCCAGGATCACCTCAGGTCCGCATACCCCGCCCACTCACCAACAACCGCGCGCATCCCACATAAAGCACCACCGTCGCCACCACCATGAAGGTAATCGCGATACTGATGCGAATGTCCGAAACCCCAAGGATCCCATAGCGAAACGCGTTGACCATATGCAACACCGGGTTGGCCAGCGATACGGTCTGCCAGAACGGTGGCAGCAAGGAAATCGAATAGAAAACCCCGCCCAGGTAGGTCAGCGGCGTCAGCACGAACGTGGGGATGATGGAGATATCATCAAAGTTGCGCGCAAACACGGCATTGATGAAACCCAGCAATGAAAAAATCGTCGCCGTCAGCACCACCACCAGGATCGTCACCCCCAGGTGATGCACCTGGAGATCGGTGAAGAACAACGACAGCAGCGTCACGATAAAACCCACCGCCAGCCCTCGCAACACACCACCCAAGGTGAACCCGATCAGGATGGTATGGGGCGAAACCGGCGAGACCATGAGTTCTTCGATCGAACGCTGGAACTTGCTGCCGAAAAAACTCGACACGACGTTGCCGTAGGAGTTGGTGATCACCGACATCATGATCAGGCCCGGCACGATGTAGTCCATGTACGTAAAGCCGCCCATGTCGCCGATCTGCCGGCCGATCAGGTTGCCGAAGATCACGAAGTACAGAACCATGGTAATGGCCGGCGGCAGCAAGGTCTGCGGCCAGATCCGCATGAAGCGTCGGACTTCGCGGTAGACAATGGTATTGAGAGCGATGAGGTTGGGGCGCAGTTCGGAACTCATACGGCCACCTTCGCCAGGTTTTTTTCCACCAGGGACACGAACAACTCCTCAAGGCGATTGGTCTTGTTGCGCAGGCTCAGCACTTCGATGTTCTGAAGGGCCAGCTGGGTGAACAGGCCGGTGATGCCGACGGATTTGTCGACCTGGACTTCCAGGGTGTGGCCGTCCAGCAGCCGCGCCGGATAACCAACGAGCTGGGGGCTGACGCTCAGGTCATGCTTGAGATCCAGCAGGAAGGTTTCCACATGCAATTGGCTCAGCAGCTGCCGCATGCTGGTGTTCTCGACGATGATGCCGTGGTCGATGATGCCGATGTTGCGGCACAGCTGCTCGGCCTCTTCCAGGTAATGCGTGGTCAGGATAATGGTGATGCCCTTCTTGTTCAGCTCGGTCAGGAAGGTCCACATCGAACGGCGCAGCTCGATGTCCACGCCCGCGGTCGGTTCGTCGAGGATCAACAACCGCGGTTCGTGCACCAGCGCGCGCGCGATCATCAGGCGTCGCTTCATGCCGCCGGACAATGAACGGGACGGCACGTCGCGCTTGTCCCACAAGCCCAATTGGGTCAGGTACTGTTCGGCGCGCTCATTGGCAATCTTCGGCGGGATGCCATAGTAGCCGGCCTGGGTCACGACGATGTCGAACGTTTTTTCGAACTGGTTGAAATTGAACTCCTGGGGCACCACGCCGATGCAGCGCTTGAGCGCGGCGGGCTCGCGGTCCAGGTCGTGGCCGAAGACATTGACCGTGCCGCTGGTCTTGTTCACCAGGGTGGAAAGAATGCCGATGGTGGTGGATTTGCCGGCGCCGTTAGGGCCAAGCAAGGCGAAGAAATCACCTTCAGCTACATCCAGATCGATACCACTCAGGGCCTGGAAACCGTTGCCGTAGGTTTTGGTTAACTGCCGTATGGACAGAGCGGAACTCATATTGGATTACGCACCAAGAAGGGGGAAAGAACACTAGATAAGGGCGCACGGCGAGCAATACAACCATGCGTACGAAGGCAATGGTGCGTGGCGTCGTCGTGCAAGTACAGTGAAGCGTGTCGATAGTAACTATCAAGTCAACGCGGTCATGACGGCTTTGCGATAGGCCGGACGCTGCTGGAGCCGTGCGTACCAGGCTTGCACATTGGGCAACGCGGCACGCTCGATGGGCATCTCGAACCAGGCATAAATGAAACTGCCCAGGGGAATATCGCCCATGCCAATTTCGTCACCGCCAAGGTAAGGCTGTTCGCCCAGCGTCTGTTCCACCATGGCCAACAAGTCATCGCATTCCTTGATAGCGGCCTTGATGGCACTCCAATCCTGCTGCTCGGCCGGGGTGCGCAAGACGCCCCAGAACACCGTTCGAAACGGTGTGGCGAAACTCGACGTCGTCCAATCCATCCATTTATCTGCCTCGGCCCGGGCCTGTACATCAGCGGGATACCAGGCCGAACCCGGGGCATGGCGCGCCACCAGGTATCGAACGATGGTGTTCGACTCCCAGAGCACGAAGCCATCGTCTTCTATCATCGGAACCCGGCCGTTGGGATTCTTCGCGCGGTATTCAGGCGTATCCACCACACCGAACGCGCCCCCCGCATCAATGGCCTCGTAGGCCAATCCCAACTCTTCGGCGCACCACAACGCCTTGCGCACGTTCGATGAATTCTTCCGGCCCCAGATCTTCAGCATCACGGCTTTCCTCGTTGGATAAATGCCGCAGCAGCATACGCCGGATCAGCAATGGCTCAAATCATCGCGCGAATGCGCGCCGGCAGTCGCCCTGGGCCGACAAGGCATTTGCGCCAAACAATGGCGTTTTCTCACTTTGGTGACGAACGATTTCCCACGGCTGTTGCCAACCAGACTGGCGCGATACGTCGAGGGTTTCCCACGAATCAATCACATCGCGCCTACTGCCGGTTTTGCAGGGGCCGTCTAAGCTCTGGAGGTCGGTTTCGCCTTGGTTCACGGAGGATCACTTATGCTGTTGTTGTGGATACTGGTTCTGGTCGTCGGGGTCGCCTGGCTGGCGCATCGTCGCACCGCCCCGCTGCCGGCGCTGGGCATCGTCGCGATCTATCTGGTGGTGATGGGCATCGCCAGCCATGCGCCCGGATGGCTGATGCTCGTTCTCTGGCTGCTGCTCGCCGCCATCGCCACTCCGCTGCTGCTGCCAGACCTGCGCCGCACACATTTCAGCGCGCCGATGTTCGACTGGTTCCAGAAAACCTTGCCGCCCATGTCCCAGACCGAGCGAGACGCCATCGACGCGGGCACGGTGTGGTGGGATGGCGAACTGTTCAGCGGCCGGCCGGACTGGGACACGCTGCTGGCCTACCCCAAGGTTCGACTGACTGAAGAAGAGCAGGCGTTCCTCGACGGCCCGACCGAAGCCCTCTGCGCAATGGTCAGCGACTGGCAGATCGGCCAGGCCATGGACCTGCCGCCCGAAGCCTGGGAACACATCAAGGCGCATGGTTTCTTCGCCCTTATCATTCCCAAGGAATACGGCGGCAAAGGATTCTCCGCCTATGCCCATTCCCAGGTAGCCATGAAACTCGCGACCCGCAGCGGCGACCTGGCTTCCACCGTCATGGTCCCCAACTCCCTGGGCCCGGCGGAACTGCTGCTGCATTACGGCACCGATGAACAACGCAACCACTACCTGCCGCGACTGGCCCGGGGCGACGACATTCCCTGCTTCGCGCTGACCGGTCCATTGGCCGGGTCCGACGCCGGGGCGATGCCCGACACCGGGATCATCTGCAAAGGCGAATGGCAAGGCGAGCAAACCCTCGGCCTGCGCTTGAACTGGGAAAAGCGCTACATCACCCTCGGCCCGGTCGCCACCCTCCTCGGCCTGGCCTTCAAGGCTTATGACCCGGACCACTTGCTGGGCGACGAAGAGGACCTGGGGATCAGTCTCGCGCTGATCCCCACGGATACGCCCGGTGTTCAAATCGGCCGTCGCCACCTGCCCCTCGGCGCTGCCTTCATGAACGGACCGAACTGGGGCAAGGATGTCTTCATCCCGCTGGATTTCCTGATCGGCGGCCAGGCCATGCTCGGCAAGGGCTGGATGATGCTGATGAACTGCCTGTCGGTCGGGCGCTCAATTTCCCTGCCCGCGGTCGGTACCGGCGCGGCGAAGTTCACCAGCCTGGTCACCGGCCAGTACACCCAGGTGCGTGAACAATTCAACGTGCCGTTGTCAGCTTTCGAAGGCATCCAGGAAGCCATGGCGCGCATCGGCGGCAACGCCTGGCTGATGGACGCCGCGCGCATGCTGACGGCCAACGCGGTGGACCTCGGCGAAAAACCTTCGGTGCTGTCGGCGATCCTCAAGTACCACCTGACCGAACGTGGCCGCGAATGCATCAGCCACGCCATGGATGTTCACGGCGGCAAAGGCATCATCATGGGCCCGAACAATTACCTGGGGCGCAGTTGGCAAGGCGCGCCGATCTTCATCACGGTCGAGGGCGCGAATATCCTGTCGCGCAATTTAATGATCTTCGGCCAGGGGGCCATCCGCTGCCATCCTTTCGTGCTCAAGGAAATGGCCCTGGCCACCCGCGAGGACAAAGACCAGGCACTGATCGAATTTGACGGATTGCTGCTCAAGCACATCGGGTTTGCCATCAGCAACGCCGCGAGCACGCTGGTCTTGAACCTGGGCCTCGGGCATTTCGACAACGTGCCGGGCAACGCCCTGAGCCAAGGCTACTTCCGCGCCCTCAACCGCCAAGCGGCGGCATTTGCCCTGCTGGCGGATTTGAGCATGATGTTGCTGGGAGGTGAGCTCAAGCGCCGCGAACGTTTATCCGCCCGCCTGGGTGATGTGTTGAGCAATCTTTACCTGGCCTCGGCTGCACTCAAGCGCTACCACGACCTCGATTCGCCGGACCACATGGCGCCACTGTTCCAGTGGGCCATGGAAGAAAGCCTGGGCCAGTCGGAGCGGGCCTTGGACGAACTGCTGAGCAACTTTCCCAACCGCGTGCTGGGCTGCCTGTTGCGTGTGGTGGTGTTCCCTTTCGGCCGGCGTCACAAAGGGCCGAGCGACAAATTGGACGCCGAAGTCGCCGCCGTTATTGGGCGAGCCAAGGGCGATCCGACCCTGGAAGAACTGCTTCAAGGTTGCTATCGCCCGCAGTCGCAGGACGATCCGGTGGGCGCTCTGCAACATGCCGCCGACCTGCTGGCCGCTGCCCATCCGCTTCACAAGAAATTGCACGTGGCGATGAAGCAGGGTCAACTCGACCCGGCCCCCGGAGAGCACCTTTTCGACGCAGCGTTGCAAGCGGGCGTGCTGCAAGCCGGTGAGGCCCAGACCCTGCGCGCAGCCGAAGCGGCAAGGCGTAAAGTCATCGATGTCGATGATTTTGATAAGCAAGCGCTTACGCTTGCCGAGGACAAAGTCAGGTGATCCGGTCGGACTAGCATGTAAAAGAGGGCGCAGGCACTTTATACTCCTGCGCCCGTTTTGCTCTTGAGGACTTATCTCGTGTCCAACGTCGTTGCCGATCACCTCGTCTTGCTTGACCACTTGCGCAGCATCCTGGTCGCCGTGGGTGAGGCCGAACAGGTTCCCGAAGAAAGCCATGCGCTATTCCTGGAGCGCTTTGATGATTTGCGCGCTCAGTTGCCGGTCGATCCGATCGAAAGCCAATACCTGGGCCAGGACCTCCTGTGCCAGGTGATCGTCCGTTACCCGCAGATCGCCCACTTGGTCCCACGTGACTTGCTCTGGTACTTCGGCGGCGATTGCCTGCACTACATGCCCGACGAAGAAATCGACCTGTACCAGGCCTTGGAGGAACGTCGTTTCGAAGCTGAGCAAAACGACGAGCCCTTCGATTGGAACCAGGAAAAACAATTGCTGGCGATGTCGGATCAGGACAGCAAGCACTGATCGCAAACAGCAATGCAAAGGCCCGCATAGTGTAGAACCCTGCGGGCCTTTTTCATGGATCAAGGACGGTTAATCGATTCGATTTTCATTCGACCGTCAATTTCGTCACCCTCGTAAAAAGCCCCGAATAACGTTTTATTGACGCTATTTTTGGGCTCTCTCTCCTTCCGTCAGATTTCAGACGAAAATAGTATTTGGGTCGTGGCGCTTTGCCATGGGTGTACTACTGTCACAACAGCAGAACTCGGGGCGCCTTTCGTCGCCCCCTGACAGTAATAATCAGCAACAGTCAGAGACAAAGGGGCAGCCCGGGCCCCTTAAGTGATCCGAGGCAATTGATTGCCTAGGGATGGCCTCTCTATCGAGGATCACTTCATGACTCATTGCACCCCGCCCACCGTAAGACGCTTCATTCATTGCTTGTTCTGGATGGGCCTTGGCCTGGATGCCGCTCATGCCGCGGCGGACAGTTGTTCGCAACTTGAAAATTTGCCCGCCACTTTCGAGGTCGGCCAAGGGCTGCAGAATGAACTGCGTATTCTGGCCCCTGTCACGAAGCTGGCGGTGGGCGACCCCAAAGTCGCCGACGTGCAGCCCAGCGGCAACGATGCCTTCATCCTTACCGGGCTCATGCCCGGCGCCACGAGCCTGATGGTCTGGACCGCCTGCTCGAAGATCCCGCGCCAGAGCATGATCTTCGTCACCGGCCGAGCCACCGCAGCGTTGACCAGCGCCGCGAGCGTGCCGTCCGAAGACCCCATGCTGCTCGCCCAGGTGCAGACCGACATCCGTTTCGTCGAAGTCAGCCGCACCAAGCTCAAGGAAGCCTCGACCTCGATCTTCGGCACCCGTGGCAATTTCCTGTTCGGCTCGCCAAGGACCTTGCCCACGGTGGGCGGTATCGTCCGGCCTTCGCTCCCCGTCAATAACGACATGTTCAATTTGTCGTTTGCCACCGGCAAGACGCTGTTGATGATCAACGCCCTGGAGGGCAGCGGTTTTGCCTATACCCTGGCACGGCCCAGCCTGGTGGCGCTGAGCGGGCAAAGCGCGAGTTTCCTGGCCGGTGGCGAGGTGCCGATTCCGGTGCCCAGCGCGGGTAGCGACAACGTGTCCATCGAGTACAAGGAGTTCGGCATTCGCCTGACCTTGACCCCCACGGTCATTGGTAAAAACCGCATTGCGCTGAAAGTGGCGCCTGAGGTCAGCGAGCTGGATTTCACCAACGCGGTCAACATTGCCGGGACCCTGGTGCCGGCGCTGACCGTACGCCGCACCGATACCAGCATTGCCCTGGCTGACGGCGAGAGCTTCGTCATCAGCGGTCTGATCAGCACCCGCAACAGCTCGCAGGTAAACAAACTCCCTGGGTTGGGCGATGTGCCGATACTTGGCGCGTTCTTTCGTGACAACACCATCAATCGTGAAGAGCGGGAGCTGTTGATGATCGTCACCCCGCACCTGGTCCAACCGTTGGCCGCCGATGCGCAACTGCCGACGCTGCCCGGTGAACAGCTGCGCAACTACGACCCGAACTTCTATCGCATGTATTTCCTGGAAAACGGCGAGTTCGACAACCGCAGCGGGTTGTCCCAATGAGCGCTTACTTGAAGTGCGCAAATCAACCCGCTCCCAGGGGGCATGCCATGAAAGCAATGATCGCGGTAGCGGCGTCCTTGATGCTCGCCGGTTGTGCCAGCAACGGCACCGTGGCCTCGAGCCCGGCCCAGTGCGCCAAGCCCGGCTCAGACCAGGAACTGGCCCTCAACCTGGCCGATGACATGGCCAACGAGGGGCGTCTGTATGCCAGCCTCGCAAATCTTGAAGGGCTGCCTGAAGATCTGGTCCAGGTCCGCCTGCGCAAGGCTCGTGTCCTGCGGCTGATGGGACGCAGCGACGCGGAGCCGTTGTACAAAAGCCTGCTCGGGACTTGCCTGGCCGCCGATGCGGAACATGGCCTGGGCCAGTTGGCTGCCGCCAGGCATGATAACGCCAGCGCCACGGAACACCTCGAACGCGCGGCGAAAATGGCCCCTACCGAAGGAAAGATTCGCAATGACCTGGGGGTCGTCTACCTCAACCAACGCCGGATCCCACAAGCCCGCTTCGAGTTCATGACCGCCATGGAGCTTCGCCAGTCGGACACGCTGGCGGCGTTCAACATGGTGACCCTGCTGATCTACCAGGACAATTGGAAGCAGGCGGCCGAGCTCGCGAACATGGCCAGGCTGAGCCCCCAGCAGATCGCTGATGCCCAAGCCCGCGCGGAAAGAATCAGGGGCTCGGCCGATAACGCAGTGACCTCACCATCAAACCGCTCGACCGAGGTCGTCGATGCCTCAACCGGCGCGGTCAAGTAGCGCGTTACGAGGAGTCCAGGAAATGAAAACCAGACAATTGATGATCGTATGCATGGCTTGCTTGTCCACCAGCGCCTGGGCCATCGAGCCTGGCCCATCTTCGGCGGCACAGCAAGGCACCGAAAGCTGGATGCAGCTGCAGATTCGTGGCGTCGTTGCTTCCACCCACCTGCAAACCGTATCGGCTGCCGAGCGCGACTTGGCCATGCAGCGTTGGCTCAACAGCTTCACCTACCCGATCCCGATGTTCTTTGACCAGGACATGGGGGGAGATGTCAGCAAGAGTGAATGAAGCGTTCAAGACTAAAAGATCGCAGCCTCCGGCAACCCTACGCTCGATGTAGGAATTGCCGGAGGCTGCGATCTTTTGGTTTGTGGGTGTTGACTGAACAGGCCGGGGACGCTGCGCGTCCAGCGGGAGCAAGCTCCCTCGCCACGGGTGCAGTGTCAGGCTGACCTGGCCCGCCGGGCCACACAGCGCCAGTGGGTTGCTCGCGATTGCTGGCTCATTCCCAACACTTGCACTGCCTGTCGCACCGCTTTCGCGAACAGGCACGCTCCGACACTGAATCTCTGGCGGAACATGAAATAACGGAACAACACAAAAAACTGTGGGAGATTCCATGTTGCAGAGGAACCCTGCAACATGGAATCTCCCACAAGAACTCTGGCAGATTGGTTTTTCCTACATATTCCCGAAAGCCCTGAACACGCCGATCATGGCGGGGCCGATGGCGACCAGGAAGAAGCTTGGCCACAGGCAGAAGATCAGCGGGAAGATCAGCTTGGTGCCGATCTTGGCGCCCATTTCTTCGGCTGCCTGGGTGCGCCGGTCGCGAAACTCGTCGGCGTAGATGCGCAGGGTATCGGCCACGCTGGTGCCAAAGCGGATGCTCTGCGCCAACAGGCTGACCAAGCCCTGGATATCGTCCAGGCCGGTGCGCACGGCCAGTTGCCTGAGGGCTTCGGTGCTGGTGATGCCCGCACGGATCTGCGCGTTGACCAAGGCCAGTTCCTCGGCCAGTTCGACCTGGCTGACCGACATTTCTTCAGCGACCCGCTCGATCGTCGTGGGCAGGGCCAGTCCCGACTCGACACAGACCACCATCAAGTCCAGCGCATCCGGAAACGCGCCGCGCAACCGGGTTTGCCGTGCCTGTTTGCGCTTGCCGACATACAGCGCCGGCAGCAGCCAGCCAACACCGGCCATGAGCGTGATGCCCAACAGGCCGATGGCCAGGGATACCTTGACCAGCGGCAGCAGCAATAACGCAACCCCCACCAACATCAGCGGCAACATCAGGCGCACGGCCCAATACATCTGCACGGCCGAGGCAGACCGATAGCCGGCATGCGTCAACAGCATCTGGGTGGCGGAGGCCTGGGCCGCCTCGGCCGGGGCAAAACGCTGGCCGACGCGCTCCAGCAACAGTTGCAGGTTCCCTGGTGCCTCCTTTCCCGCCGCGCCGTCGGCGTAACCGCGCTTGATCAGCGCCAGGCGGCGCTGCACCGGGTCTTGCAGACCGAGCATCAGCAACAGGACGGCACCGGCTGCCAACACCGCACTGACGCCGATCACCGTGACGAACAACAGGCGCGCCAGTTCTTCGCTACCGGTAAATCGACTGAACAACCCAAGCATATAGTCCATGACTGTTACCTCTGGGCGCGATAGCGCTCAAACCTGGATCCGGATGATTTTTTTAATCCAGTAGATCCCGACCAACATGGCGCCAAACGCACCGATGATCAGCTTGTGGCCTATCGGATCATTGAGCAGCACCGGCAGGTAGCTGGGGCTGGTGACCACAATGGCGACCGCCAGCACGAAAGGAATCGCCACCAGCACCCAGGCTGACATCCGCCCTTCGGCCGACAGCGTCCTGATCTTGCGCTGGAAACGGAAACGCCCGCGGATCAAGCGACTCAGGCGCTCCAACACTTCGGTCAGGTTGCCGCCGGTCTCGCGGTGGATGAGGATCGAGGTGACCAGCATCATCACGGTCATGCTCGGCATGCGCTCCAGCAAGCCGAGCATGGCCCTGCGCACGTCGTTGCCGTAGTTGATGTCGGAGAACGTCATACCGAACTCCTGGGCTACCGGGCCCTTATGCTCCTCGGCGACCAGGCGCAGGGTTTCGTTGAACGGATGTCCGGCGCGCAGGGCCCGGCACATGGCGTCCAGCGCGTCCGGCAAGCCTTCCTCGAACGCGGCGAAACGCTTGTTGCGATCACGCATGATTTTGAACAGCGGCAACCAGGTCACGGCAAACGCCACCAACAGCGCCACCCACCAGATCGGCCAGACGATCAGCACCAAGGCACCCGCCGCCGCCCCCAGGGCCAGGCCGAGCAACATCACCCTGTAGGCGCGGTACTCGTGCCCGGCCTGCTCGATCAGCTGTGTCAGGTGGGCCATGAACGGTAGCTGTTCCAACCGCGCTTCCAGGGGCGATAGGCGCGTCAGGTACTTCTGCCGCAGCACCGTCTGCATATTGGGCAGGTGGTTGGCTTTCTCCAGGACGTGCAGGCGACCGCGAATGCGCTTGCGCATTTTCCCGGCCTCGCCGAACACCGGCACCACCACACCCTGGGACAGCAGGAACACGGCAATGAAGACCATGCCAAGGAACATCAGGATGAATTCGCCCGGGATACCTTTCATGGCTGCCGGCCCTCCATCCACTCGGGTCGGAACAGGCTCAGAGGCAGTTCGATGCCGCGCTTGGCCAGTACATCGCGAAAGGCCGGGATCATGCCGCTGGGCTTGTATTCACCGAGGACCTCCCCGTGCTCGCCGATGCCATGGCGCGCAAAAGAGAAAATCTCGGTCATGGTGATGACCTCACCTTCCATACCGTTGATCTCTTGCATGCTGGTGACGCGACGCTTGCCGTCTTCTTGACGCTCCAGCTGGATCACCACATCGATGGCCGAGGCAATTTGTTGACGCATGGCCTTGATGGGAAATGTCGCCCCGGTCATCGACACCATATTTTCGACGCGACCCAACGCATCCCGGGCGGTGTTGGCGTGAATCGTCGTGAGGGAACCGTCGTGGCCGGTATTCATGGCCGTGAGCATGTCCATCGCTTCGGCGCCACGCACCTCGCCGATGACGATGCGATCCGGGCGCATCCGCAGGCTATTGCGCACCAGTTCACGCTGGCTCACCTCGCCGCGTCCCTCGATATTCGAAGGCCGGGTTTCCAGGCGCACCACGTGAGGCTGTTGCAGTTGCAGTTCGGCGGAGTCCTCGATGGTGACGATGCGTTCGTTGTGCGGGATGAAGCTCGACAACACGTTGAGCATGGTGGTCTTGCCGCTGCCGGTGCCACCGGAAATCAACACGTTCAGGCGCCCGCGAACGATGGCCTTGAGCAGCAAGGCAATGGCCGGCGTCATGGTGCCTACCTGGATCAGGCTATCGGTATTGAGCAAGTCCACGGCAAAGCGCCGGATCGACATGCTTGGGCCGTCGATCGCCAGCGGCGGAATGATCGCGTTGACCCGCGAACCATCCTTGAGCCGGGCGTCCACCAATGGGGAGGATTCATCAATGCGTCGCCCGAGGCTGGAAACGATGCGGTCGATGATGTTGAGCAGGTGCTGGTCATCGCGAAAGCGCACGTCGGTGCGCTGCAACTTGCCGAAGCGCTCGACATAGACCGAGGCAAAACCGTTGACCAGGATGTCGGACACGCTGTGGTCGGCCAGCAGCGGTTCCAGCGGCCCCAACCCCAGCACTTCATCGGTGATCTGCTTGATGATCAACTGTCGGCTGACCGTACTCACGGGGGCAGAGTGTTCTTCAAGCAAGCGCTGGCAGATGTCGCGGATCTGCCGCGTGGCCTCGGCCTGTTCGAGGGCATCGAGCAAGGACAGGTCCATGACCTTGAGCAACTGCTGGTAGATCTTTTCCCGCCACTCGGCTTCCACCGGGGTGACCTGGCTGCGGGTTTCATAGGGCACATCGGGAATCGCATGTTCCCAGGCCATCAGTCCTTCGGCCGGGTCTGGAGCATTGTCGCCGTGCGAGGCGACCATCGAGACAGCGGGTTTGCCGGGCTGTTTGCGCAGACGGTTGCGAAAATCACTGATCATGGGTCATCCCCCGAAGAAACGGTTGAAGGCGCGTTTGAGCAGGCCTTTGTCCGAGGCCATCTGGTGACCGACCAGGTCTTCGGTCAGATCGCGCAGGGCGACGGTAATGGCCGCCTTCGGCGCATGCAGCCCCAACGGCACGCCAGTGTTCTGACTCTGGCTGACCAGGTTGAAGTCATTGGGTAATTTCGAAAGGTTCGGGCAACGCAGCGCCTCGCCGATGTCCTTGAGGCTGACGGCGGCGTTCTTGTCGTAGCGGTTGACCACGATCTGCAACTGGTCGCCCCGCACACCCAGGTCTTCGCGAAGAACCCGCACCAGTGCACTGGCGTCACGCAGGTGGCTGACGCTTTGCTGCAGCACGACGTAGACCCGGTCCACCTGCTCCAGCACGGAGCCGGTGAGATGATCGATCTGCCGCGGCAGGTCCACCACCACCCAGTCATAGCTGGAGCGGGCCAATTGCAACAGGGTGTCGAGCTGTTCTGGCTGGGCGTCCTGGGGCAGGCACAGTTCGCCGGCCCGGCCGCCCAGCACGTGCAAGGTCGGGCTGAAGTGGCTGCAGAAACCCCGCAGCGCAACGCCGTCCATATCCTCGACCTGTTGCAGCACGTCCAGGTGACTGTGGGACTGCGCCACGTCCAGGTAATGGGTCACACTGCCAAATTGCAGGTCCATGTCCAGCAACAGCGTATTGCCTGCCCGGGCGCTGAGCTGCTGGGCCAGGTTGCACGCCACCAGGGTTCCACCGGAGCCGCCCTTGGCGCCGATCACCGCAATCAGCTTGCCTTCGTTGCCGCTGCCCAGGCGGACCTCCGCCACCAGGCGATTCAACGCAGCCACCAGTTCCGTATCGGCGAACGGCTCGGGCAACACGTCGCGAGCGCCGGCCTGCATCGCCAGGCGCATGCCCTCTTGTTCGCCCAACAGGCCGCACACCAGCATCGCCGGGCGCTCATGGGCCGGACGCTGCAGCAGGGCGGACAATTCCTCACGCCACAAATGGCTGACCCGCAACAACAGCAGGTCAGGCATGCGGTCCAGGCCATAGAGCGGATCGACATGGCCGTTGCTGACCAGGCGCGTGCTCACTTCCAGGCACGGCATGCGTTGACAGACGCATTGCAGGTCACGCAGGGACGCGGCGTCGCGGCTGCTGATCAGTATCCGCAGCCCGGCCTTGCCAGTGGCGCTCGTCAGCGGGTTTTCCCGAGTGTTCAGCATGGTGTGATCTCCCCTGAATCGATATGGCGCCCCAGGCTTTCCCGCGGCAAGGTTGCCCTGAAGGCAGGCAAGGTAATGGGCACGCCCAGCCCGGGGATAAACAGGTTGAAAACGAAATCCTGGACGCTCAACCGCACGTAGCGGATCGCGCGAAATCCGCTGGCACCGGACGTATCGGCGGGGTTCGCCACCACCGCCCCATTGACGTCCAGATAGGTCAGCGCCAGGTTCGCGGTGGTCAGGCTGCCAATCAGTTGGCTGGCGCCTGAGTCCGTCGCGGCGTTGAAGATGGCCCGGCGCAGGATCACCGGGTCGCTGATGTTGCACACCGCCGCCAGGCGCGCTCCGCGTCGCGCCGCTTCATCCAGCGCGTTGACGGTGAAATACAGCCGCCCCATCTCCAGCACACCGAACAACAGGGTGAACACCAGCAGGCCCACGAACGCGAATTCGACGATGTAAGTACCGGCCATCTGCTTGCGGTTCATCACAACGCCCTCATGACGGTGGTCGCGACCAGCGGGATGCCCAAGGACATGGCGCTGCCGAAGAAACCGGGAATCGATCCGCTGCAGCTGCCCGCGCCAATCACCGGGCAGAAGGTAAACGTGATGGTGACACGTACATGGTCGATGCCCTCGGCGACGACTTGCACATGGTCGGTGGTCAACCCGGACACCACCGCGGTGCCGGTGGCACTCGGCACGCCATAGACCGCGACATTCTTGGTCTGGGCCTGCAGCGTGCTGGTGAGGGAAACGGTGCCGAGGGTGGCGTTCCACGCTTGGCCGGCCACGAAGCGATCGGCATCGCGGCTGGCCTGCAACAGCACGTTGTATTGGTAAAGCATGCGGCCGAACTCGCCGAAGGCCAGCAACAGCAACAGCAATACCGGCAGCACCAGGGTGAACTCCACCAGCGCCACGCCTTGCTGGCCGCAGGGTGATTTGAAAGGGGCCTGTGTCATGACGCCTCCTACGAGTCGGTGCTCGGCGTGCCGCTGCCGTTGATATAGGTTTTGTAGAGCTGGATGATCTGCGGCCCGGCGTCGCTGCTCGGGGTCGGCCCCGGGACGTTGTCGCCTTCGCATTCGTAGGCGAACTGGCCGAATATCTGCGCCTGGGTGCCGCCGCCGTTCATGGGTTGCACAACGAAATAGCAGCCGAACCCCAGCACCGGAATGGACGTCGAGCCGCCCTGTTTGCCGGTGCAATTGCCCACCACGATTTTCAGCATCCGACGCTCGAAGACACCGTTGCTCTGGCAGCCCGTGCCGCTGCCAGCCACACAGGCGGAAACCTGGGCTCGCCAGTCGTTGTAGTCAGGGATCGCCTCGCCGCCCGCAGACAAATCGCCGCCGCTCGAGGTGACCGCCTGGCCCTTGTACTGCGCCTGGGCGAGCGTGTCGTTGTAGGTCATGGCCGGCGAGCTCGAAGAGGTGACCAGATCCGGCGGGTAGTCGGAGGCACTGACCGGGCCGTTATAGATGCCAAAGCGCGTGTTCAAGCCTTGGGACGCAGGACCCACGGTATTGCCCGGCGACGTCTGGACGGTGTCTCCCACGGCGCGGCAGACCGAGCCGCCGCCGGCCAGGTCCTGACGGACCGTGCTGCCACCGGAGCCAAAATCAAGCAACTGGAAATTGCCCGGCCCGATGGGCGAGGTGTTGCCCGCCGCCGTTTTCAGTACCACCAGGTCGCCAAAGTGGTAGCTCCAGAAGTTACCGGCGGCCGGGTCGTACTGGCTGGCGTCGCCACAGACCATCAACGGTGCGAGGTCGCAAGGCGCTGTGGGACTGGGCCCTGCGGTGGCAATCGCCGCCACGGCCTTGCCGCCCAGGCTGCCGTCGCCCATGGATTGGACGAAGCTCCAGAAGAAGCCGTTGAGTTGATAACTGGGGACCGAAACCCGCACGTACTTGGCGTCCGACGGGCCGGGATAAGAGAACGGGCCGTAGACGCTGCTGGACAGCTCCACCGCCGCAAAGGCACCCGGGTTCCCGGCGACGGCGGTGGCCAGTTCAGCGTTGCCGACGGCGTTGGCGTTTCTGCTCAGGGTGTCCAAGGCCGCCGCACGGGTCGTGCTGGCCATGTTCATGCCGCCGGATACCTGGCTAAGGGTCTTGGCGCCACCGAGGGCCGCGGCATCCACCGCGTTCTGCAGCCGCGTCTTGTTCAGCAGCATGTGTCCGCCGTCCAACGCCAGCGCCGCCATCATGCCGATCGCCGCCAACGCGATCACCATCAATACACTTACCGCCCCTCCCTGGCGTCGAGGCAGCGTCAACGGCTGCCGGATACTGGCATTCATCATCGAGCCCTCATCTACACCGTTGAGGATCGGTATCGCCCTGCCCTGGGAGGCCTGGCACGGGTCAGTCATTCAGCGAACATTGATCACGCTGCTTTCCACGCCGCGGATCAGCGTGATCGCCCCGCCCTGCGGCTTGGCACTGCGCTGCACCACTGGCCTTGGCACCGGCGCGGCAGCCATCGCCATGACCGGCGCAGGGGCTGGCGGCGCGACGGCCACGGCTTTCTTCTCCAGGTTCAGGGGGTTGCGCAAGGCCAGCTGCAGCTTGCCTTCGGTCTGTGCGGTAACCAGCAGCTCCGCTTCGCTGCCGGACATCTCCAAGGTCACGGCCCGCACCACCACCGGTTGCGTCTTGTCCGTACCAGCGGTCTGGTCCACTGCCAGCACCCGCAGATTCTCCAGGAGGGTCCGCGACGTCGCGCTGTTGCTGCCGGCGCTGGTGGTCTTGGTCGCCAGCACATCGACCCGGTTGCCCGGCAAGAGGAAGCCGCCGACACCGACCACGTCATCCACGCGCACCGATATGGCCCGTTTGTCGGGCGCGATCAGCGAGGCCAGGGTGCTGCCGCCCAAATGTTCGCTCAGACGGGCACCGCGCACGATGTCACCGCGCAGGATGTCGAAGGTGGCGATCTTGCCCACGGCCTTGTCGCTGCTGTCGAACGCATCGTCCGGAATCGTGTCCATCGGCATGCGTACGGTCGTGACCTGCTGGGCCTCGACCATTTGCCCGAAGGGGATTTCCACCGTCGCGACCACTACGCTTCGCAGGTGATCGTCGGGGGACGCGTTGAGTCGCGCGCTCAGCCAGGAGTCAGCCATCCATGCGGCACCAAGGCCCATTACCAGGGAAACGCCTATCAGCGGAAGCGTACGAGAGCTCATGTCGGTATCTCCAGATCAAAGGAAGTCGAGCTGAACGAAGTAGTTGTGCCAGGCCCATTCCAGCTCTTGCGGCAACAGGGGCCCGGAACCGCAAGAGCTGGAATGG
>Ga0307405_10000226_pt1 | contig 20355 bp, 18 predicted proteins | sample 322Cmetagenome_2_FD_203311 | JGI IMG/M metagenome (GOLD analysis project Ga0307405, IMG submission 203311) | Maize rhizosphere microbial communities from greenhouse at UC Davis, California, United States - 322HYB-C-1 | ecosystem: Host-associated > Plants > Roots > Rhizosphere > Soil | place...
TCACGGCCATCACTGCACAGGCTGGCGATTATGGGCCGCACCGTGCACTGAAGGAAGCCACGACACAGCCCATTACCGCAGCGTTTACGATTTCCCTACAACTTGGCATGCCGCAAGCCACCGCTACGGGACTTGGCCATCGCCGCCAGCCGCACCGCGACGTTGGCGGCGCCATAACCGGCGTAACCGTTCTTGCGTTGGATGATCTCAAAGAAAAACCGCCCTTCGAACGGCTCGGTATAGACATGAAACAGCTCGCCACCCTGGGCGTCACGGTCATATAGCACGTTGAAATACGCCAGTTCGCTGAGGAACTCATCGTCGAAATCGAAACGCGCCGCTAGGTCGTCATAATAGTTGAGCGGGATGTCGAGCAATGGCACCCCGGCCTCCTTGGCCCGACTGACCTGGGCAAAGATGTCATCACAATCGAAGGCGATGTGATGCACGCCGGAGCCGCGATAACTCGACAGCGCATGTGAGATCGCGGTGTTGCGATTCTCGGAAATATTCAGCGGCAGGCGAATCGAACTGCAACGGCTACGCAGGGCACGGCTTTTTACCAGGCCATAAGGGTCGGGCAACACCACTTCGTCGTCAGCCTCGAAATCCAGCAGGCTCTTGTAGAACAGCACCCAACTGTCGAGGCTGTCGGCCGGCAGCGCCATCGCCATGTGGTCGATGCGCTTGAGCCCGGCGCCGATGGCCGCAGCGGGTTGCAGGTTGAAATCGGTGCCGTAGACGTCGGCGTCCTGGTCCACCAGGTAGATCAGGCTGCTGTCCGGGGCGCGCACCGCCGCCAGCTCCAGCTCATTGGGCCCGACGAGCCCGCGATACGGCTGGCCTTTGTAGGCCACGGCCCGTTTCAAGGCACTGGCGCTGTCCTTGACCCGCACCGCCATGGCGCACAACGACGGGCCATGGGCTTCGAAAAAGCTGTGGGCGAAGGAGTACGGCTCGCAATTGAGGATCAGGTTGATATCGCCCTGGCGCAACAGGCTGACGTTCTTGGAACGATGCTGGCCGGCCTTGACGAAACCCAGGCGCTCCAGCCAATGGGCGAGCTTGGCGCCCAGGTTATCGTCCACGGCGAATTCGAGGAACTCGATGCCGTCGTATTCGCTGGCCGGCGCTGTTTCAAAAAGAATGTCAGGCTTTTGCGCCGGCGCTTGCTCGGCCAGGCGCTGGCGGGTCTTTTCTTCCAGGTACAGCAACGAACGCAAACCGTCGGCCGCATTCGCCCTGGGCGGCGCGGCGCGGAAACCGTCGTTGAAGATTTCCAGCGACAGCGGCCCGCAGTAGCCACTCTGGATGATCGGCGCGAGGAAACCCGGCAAATCGAATTCTCCCTGGCCCGGAAAGCAGCGGAAATGCCGGCTCCATTCCAACACGTCCATCGCCAGGATCGGCGCATCGGCCATCTGCACAAAGAAGATTTTGTCGCCGGGAATCTCGGCGATGGCCCTCGGATCGCCCTTGAGGGACAACGTGTGAAAGCTGTCGAGCAGCACGCCGAGGCTGGGATGATCGGCCTGGCGCACGATGTTCCAGACCTGTTGATACGTATTGACGTGCCGGCCCCAGGCCAACGCCTCGTAACCAATGCGCAAGCCGCGCGCGCCGGCCCGCTCCGCCAGCAGGCGCAGATCGTCGATCAGGATCTGCTCATCGCCAACGCTGTCAGCCGATGCATTGCTGCACACCAGCACCAGGTCGGTGCCCAGCTCCTGCATCAAATCGAATTTGCGCTCGGCCCGTTCCAGGTTGCGCGCCAGGCGGTCGCGACGGCAGCCTTCAAAATCGCGAAAAGGTTGGAACAGCGTGATGGCGATACCCAGGTCGGCGCACATCTGCCTTATTTCCCGAGGGCTGCCATCGTAGTAGAGCAGGTCATTCTCGAAAATTTCCACGCCGTCGAAACCGGCGGCGGCAATGGCTTCGAGTTTTTCCGGCAGGGTACCGCTCAACGAAACGGTGGCAATGGAACGCTGCATGACTTCGGCTCCCGGGACAGGCGTCGGCTACAAAAAAATGCGCCGCTTTTTGAAAGAGTCAGGCGATTATTGGGCTGCCGGTTCCTTTGGGCAATTTAATATGTACCATCCGGTTAGTTTTTTGGGCGATTATCGAACACTATGGCCGATCAGCGAATTGACGATTTTTTGTCCACTGCCCACCATCGACCCCCGCATTGATAGCCAACGCGTCAATGCAGACCCAGACCACACCATAAGAATTTAAAGAACGGGTGACCTTATGATTCCTTCCCAAAGTTCTCGCCTGGCCCACGGCCCGGTTGCCGCCAGCGGTAGCATCGGCGACAAGATCCGTGGCGCGATGGGCGTGGGCAAGACCCGTTGGGGCATGCTCGCCCTGGTGTTTTTCGCCACCACCCTGAACTACATCGACCGCGCCGCCCTTGGCGTCATGCAACCGATCCTGGCCAAGGAAATGAGCTGGACGGCGATGGACTACGCCAATATCAACTTCTGGTTCCAGGTCGGTTATGCGGTCGGCTTCGTGCTGCAAGGCCGGTTGATCGACCGCATCGGCGTCAAGCGGGTGTTCTTCTGCGCCGTGCTGCTCTGGAGCCTGGCGACCGGCGCCCACGGCCTCGCGACCTCGGCGGTAGGCTTCATGGTTTGCCGCTTCATCCTCGGCCTGACCGAAGCCGCCAACTACCCCGCCTGTGTGAAAACCACGCGGCTGTGGTTTCCGGCTGGCGAACGGGCCGTGGCCACCGGCATCTTCAATGCCGGGACCAACGTCGGCGCGATGTTCACCCCCATGCTCTTGCCGCTGGTCCTGCACGTCTGGGGCTGGCAGGCCGCGTTCCTGTGCATGGCCGCCCTCGGCGGGATCTGGCTGGTGTTCTGGGGCCTGAAGTACTTCAACCCGGAAGACCACCCGAGCGTGAAACAGTCGGAACTGGACTACATCCAGGCCCAGGACGAACCGGATCAGGCCCGCGTGCCCTTCTCTCGAATCCTGCGCATGCGCGGCACCTGGGCGTTCGCCCTGGCCTACTCGATCACTGCGCCGGTGTTCTGGTTCTACCTCTACTGGCTGCCGCCGTTCCTGAACCAGCAATACAACCTGGGCATCAACGTGACCCAGATGGGCATCCCACTGATCATCATCTACCTGACCGCGGATTTCGGCAGCGTCGGCGGCGGGATCCTTTCGTCATTCCTGATTGGCCGCGGGGTCAATCCGATCAAGGCGCGACTGATGTCCATGCTGCTGTTCGCCTGCTGCATCGTTGGCGTGATCATGGCCGCCGGCTCCAGCAGCCTGTGGGTGGCGGTGTTTGCGATTTCCCTGGCCATTGGCGCGCACCAGGCCTGGACCGCGAACATCTGGAGCCTGGTGATGGACTACACGCCCAAGCACATGATGAGCACAGTGTTTGGCTTCGGCGGCATGTGCGCGGCCATCGGCGGAATGTTCATGACTCAGTTGGTGGGGCACATCCTCACGATCACCAACAACAATTACACCGTGCTGTTCACCCTGATCCCGGCGATGTACTTCATCGCGCTGGCCTGGATGTACTTCATGGCGCCGCGCAAGGTGCCGACGCTGGAAAACTGATACCGGGCGTCGGGCAATCAGGCCGTGTATAGCCGGTGATTATGCCCGCCGCTGTTGCCACGCCGCCGCCAACCCACTCAAGCAGATCAAGGCGATGCCCACCACGGTGGTCAACGTCGGCGTATGGCTGAACAACAACCAGCCCAGCAACCCGGCGAAGACAATCTGGCAATACCCGAACGGCGCCAGCAGCGCCGGGGCGGCGAAACGGAAGGCCTGGGTCAGCATCAAGTGCGCCGTCATGCCGCAAGCGCCCAGCGCGAGCATCATCAACCCGTGGGTCGCGCTCGGCACCTGCCAGAAGAACGGCACCAACGCGCTCATGACCAGCGTATTGCACAGCCCGGCGAAAAAGTTGCTGGTCGTGGGGCTGTCGATCTCGGCGAGCTTGCGGGTGAGCAGTTGGTAGAAACAGAAAAACAGCGCCGAACAAAACGGCAACAGCACCGCCGGCGTGAACAGATCGCCACCAGGATGAACGATGATCAATACCCCGATAAAACCGAAGATCACCGCAATCCACTGACCGCGCGTCACGTGCTCGCCCAGCAGCGGTACCGACAAGGCAGTGACCAGCACGGGCGCAAGGAAGTTGACCGCGGTCGCCTCCGCCAAGGGGATGTACATCAGCGCCGTGGTGAAGAACAGACTGGTGCCCAACAGGCACAACGCCCGGGCAACTTGCCACAACGGCCGCTTGGTGCGCAGCACCCGTAGCCCCGAGCGCGGCAGGAAAATCCCCGCCATCAACAAGGTGTGCACCACATAACGGGCCCAGACCACCATGACGATCGGATAAAAACCCGAGAGATATTTGGACAACGCGTCGTGACTGGAGAACAAAAACGTTGCGACCAGAATAAGCACGATGCCCTTGAAAGCCTGATTGACGCCGGAGAGCGGAGTGCTGAGGGTCATGAAGGAAACCTGCGTTGCTTGATGTCGAGGCCGTGATGCACAGTGCAGTTATTGGGCCAGCGAGGGTTCCGATAAGTTCTGGATCCCAAGTGTAATGAAAATTGCGCGGCCAGACAGGATTGGCTCGCCGATGAACCAAAATCCCTCGCAGTTGCCTGACTGCTCAAGCGCGGCGCGCACCTTGGGCGTCAGAAAGCTAGACTCATCGCCACGGCAGTCATCTCTTCGCAGGGCCATTCAGAGGATTTCCCACATGTTATGGAAAAAAGGTCGCCGCAGTGACAACGTGGTGGACGCCCGTGGTGACGGTGGGGGCGGTGGCGGGATGCGGTTCGGCGGCGGCAAGGGCTTGAGCCTGACCGCCATCCTGCTGATCGTCGGCATTGGCTGGATCACCGGCCAGGACCCCATGCAGATCCTGGGACAACTCGCCGGGCAAATGGACCAGGGTTCCGCTCCCACCTCTTCGCAAACCCGCCAGGCGCCACCGGCCAACGATGAGCAGGCGGAATTCGTACGCTCGATCCTCGGCGACACCGAGGATACCTGGGGCCAAGTCTTCCAGCAGGCCGGACGCCAATACCAACAACCCAAACTGGTGCTGTTCAGCGGTCGGGTCAACTCGGCGTGCGGCCTGGCGTCCTCGGCGACCGGCCCGTTCTACTGCCCGGCGGACCGGCAGGTCTACCTGGACATGAGTTTCTTTCAGGAAATGTCCCAGCGCTTCTCCGCCGCCGGCGACTTCGCCCAAGCCTACGTCATCGCCCACGAGATCGGCCACCACGTGCAGACGCTGCTCGGCGTCTCGGCAAAAATCCAGGAGGCGCGCCAGCAAGGCCGGCAGATGGAAGGCGACGGCGGTCTGCTGGTGCGCCAGGAATTGCAGGCCGATTGCCTGGCCGGTGTCTGGGCCAACCATGCGCAAAAACGCCTGAACTGGCTGGAGCCGGGGGACATCGAGGAAGCCTTGACCGCCGCCAATGCCATCGGCGATGACCGCCTGCAGCAGCAAGGCCAGGGCCGCGTGGTGCCGGATTCCTTCACCCATGGCACGTCGGCGCAACGGGTGCGCTGGTTCAAGACCGGTTTCGCCCAGGGCCAAGTCAGCCAGTGCGACACCTTTGCGGCGAAAAACCTGTAGATGAAGTGGGTGGCGCTGATCTGGCTGGTGCTCTGCAGCGCCGTTGTCCAGGCCGAAGAACACGCCGTCAAGACGGTCGCCCAGGGTCGCCTGCTGTTCAAGGGCGGGATCATGGCCGTTGCCGTGAGCCCCCCGCCGGCTTCGATCCAGCGGGTGTTGATCATCATCCACGGCAGGCTGCGCAATGCCGACACGTATCTTCGCAGCGGCGAAAGGGCCGCCGCGCAGGCCGGTCAAACCGCAACGACATTGGTCATCGCCCCGCAGTTTCTCAACGAACAGGACGTGGCGCGCCATCAACTGCCCGCCGATCTCCTGCGCTGGCAAGGCAACGATTGGATGGCGGGCGGCCTGTCCACAGGGCCGAATCCGGTCAGTTCATTCCAAGTGCTGGACGACATCGTGGCGCGGGTCAGCGACCGGCAGCAATTTCCGGAAGTGAAGGAGATCGTGATTGCCGGTCATTCCGGTGGCGCCCAAGTCGTACAGCGCTATGCCCTGCTCGCCCGTGGCACGTATCGCATCGCACCACGGTTCGTCATTGCCAATCCATCATCGTATGCCTACCTGGACGCCCAACGGCCCATGGCATTCGCACCCGCCAGCTGCCCCTCCTTCAACCGTTGGAAATACGGCCTGGAGCAGCTGCCCGCCTACGCTGCCGGGCAAACAGCCGCGCAACTCGAAGATCACTACATCAAGCGCGACATCACTTATTTGCTGGGACAACAGGACATCGACCCGGAACACCCAGCGCTGGATAAAAGCTGTGAAGCACAGACCCAGGGCGCGTATCGACTGCTGCGCGGGCATTTCTTTTTCGATTACCTGACACGCCGCCATCCGCAGGGGCTGAACCAGCGGCTGATCGAAGTGCCCGGGGTCGGGCATGATGGGGATGGGATGTTCAATTCGCCGGAAGGGTTGAGGGTGTTGTTCGGGCAGTGAGTTTTATGGTGACCAACAGGGCTTCATCCGCCTCTCAAGCCAAAAGCATCCGCCGCAGCTCCCCACAATCGCGCGCATGCCAATCTGTCAGCTCCGGCCAGGGATTGTCCGGCAGGTTCACCAACACCGTCCGCGCCCCCGCCGCACGACCGCAGTCCAGGTCAAAGCGGTAATCCCCCACCATCACCATCGAGCCGGGCGCCACATCCCATGCCTCGGCCAACTTCAACAGGCCGCCGGGATGCGGCTTGGGCGGTGCCTCGTCGCGGCCGAGCACGTCCTCCACCGCGAAACAATCCGCCAACCCGATGGCTTCGAGGGTGATGTGGGCCAGCTCGCGGGCGTTGCGGGTCAGGATGCCCAGGCGGTAACCACGCCCGGCCAGCTCACGCACCAACTCGACCGCCCCCGGCGCGGGCTTGGAGCCCAGCGCCAGGTCCCGTTCGTGCTCCAGCAGCCAGGCGTGCTTGGCGGCTGCTTCTGCCGAGGGCAACGCCGCCAGGTGCGTAAGGATGTCGTCCTCGGCCGGAATTGCCAGGGCCACGCGGATCGCAGCGAAGTCATGCACAGCGACGGTCAGCGTGCCGTCCATGTCAAATACCCAATGCCGTACATCGACCAGGCTCATGCCCAGTCCTTGCGATGGCGGATCAGGCCTTCCTGGGTCACCGAGGCCACCAGTTGCCCGGCGCGATTGAACACGCTGCCCCGGGAAAACCCACGGGAGTTACCGGCCCACGGACTGTCCATGGCATAGAGCAACCAGTCATCGGCGCGCAGGTCGGCGTGAAACCACAACGCATGGTCAAGGCTGGCGACCTGCATATCCTTCTGCCATACCGATTTGCCGTGGGGCAACATCGAGGTGGTCAGCAGTCCGAAATCCGATGCGTAGGCCAGCAGGTATTTGTGCAGGGCCGGGATGTCCGCCAAGGCACCATCGGCACGGAACCAGACGTATTTGACCGGATCGGCCGGTTGCGGATTGTAAGGGTCTTTTTCAGTGACCGGGCGCACCTCGATCGGCTTGGGGCACAGCAGTTTTTCGCGCATGTGCTCGGGCAACAGATGCGCGCGCTGCTGGGTCAGTTCCAGCTCGGACGGCAGGTTTTCCGGCCCGACAACCTGGGGCATGGTGCTCTGGTGCTCGAAACCCTGCTCGTCATACTGGAACGAGGCGCTGCAGGTGAAGATCGGGTTGCCCTTCTGGATCGCCGTGACCCGACGGGTGCTGAAGCTGCCGCCGTCCCGTACGCGATCGACCTGGTAGACCACCGGCAATGCCGCATCGCCCGGACGCAGGAAATAACCGTGCATCGAATGCACATGGCGCGCCTCTTCCACGGTCTGGCTGGCCGCCGACAATGACTGGCCCAACACCTGGCCCCCGAACAACTGGCGAAACCCGAGGTCCTGGCTGCGTCCGCGAAACAGGTTCTCTTCGATCGGTTCCAGGGTCAGCAGGTCGACCAGATCTTCCAACACGTGGCTCATTCAGACTTTCCTCACACAGCGCAAAAACCGCCCAATCCAGGTTGCGGCGGCGGATCGATAGTGGCCCGGGCCATTTCGGCGGGCATTGTAACGTCCGTGTCGGCTAACCGTGCAGAGTCTGCAACCACTGCTCACGATTGATGCGATAGAGCACATGGTGACGCAATGGATGACCGACCGCGAGCTTTGGATGCTCGAAGTCATCCGCCGGATCATGCTGCATGCCGATGGCCTGCATGACCTTCTGTGACGGCAGGTTATCCACAGCGGTAAACGCCACGACTTCGTCGAGCCCCAGGCGGTCGAAGGCACAGCGCAACGCCGTCCAAGCCGCTTCGCTGGCATAACCGAGCCCCCAATGTTCGCGAGCCAGGCGCCAGCCGATCTCCACCGCCGGGGTGAAATGCGCATCAAAACCGACCACGCCCAGCCCGGTAAAGCCGATGAACGCTCCAGTGTCCTTGCGCTCCAATGCCCACAAGCCAAAACCGTGCTCGGCAAAATGCCCACGCACGCGGCCGATCAACGCAGCGCTTTCGAGGCGACTCAAGGGTGCCGGAAAATAACGCATCACTTGCGGATCGGCAGACATGGCCGCAAATGCCGGCAAATCATCGTCGCGCCACTGCCGCAGAATCAGCCGCGCGCTTTCCAGTTCCAGTATCGGCTCCATCTTCACTCCCTTTCCATGCCCAGAGTCTACATCGCTGGTAGGATCCTTCACTCATTCGCAGCTGAAAACACCATGCCCCTGCCGCTTATCTATCACGAAGACTACAGCCCCGAGTTCCCAGCGGAACACCGCTTCCCCATGGACAAGTTCCGCCTGCTGCGCGATCACCTGGTGGAGACCGGCCTGACTACGGATGCGGAGCTGCTGCGTCCCGCCCTGTGCCCGCCGGAGATTCTCGCCCTGGCCCATGACCGCGCTTATATCGAACGCTACATGGGTGGCGAGTTGTCTCGCGAAGACCAACGGCGACTCGGCCTGCCCTGGAGCGAAGCCTTGGCGCGGCGAACGGTACGCGCCGTGGGCGGTTCACTCCTTGCCGCTGAACAAGCCCTTGAACACGGACTGGCCTGCCACCTGGCCGGCGGCACCCATCATGCCCACTACGACCACCCGGCCGGGTTCTGCATCTTCAATGACCTAGCGGTGATCAGCCGTTACTTCCTGGCCAGCGGCCGGGTCTCGCGGGTGCTGATTTTCGACTGTGACGTGCACCAGGGCGACGGTACGGCTCGAATACTCCATGACACCCCGGATGCGGTGACAGTTTCCCTGCACTGCGAAAAGAATTTTCCTGCACGCAAGGCGCAAAGCGATTGGGACATTGCGCTGCCGATGGGCATGGACGATGCCGCTTACCTAACAGTCGTCGAGGATGCGCTCAATTACCTGCTGCCGCTCTATCAGCCGGACCTGGTGCTGTATGACGCCGGCGTCGATGTCCACAAGGATGACGCCCTCGGCTACCTGAAACTGACCGACGAGGGCCTCGCCGCCCGGGACGAGAGCGTCATGCGCCATTGCCTTGGACGGGACATTCCGGTGGTCGGCGTCATCGGCGGCGGCTATAGCAAGGATCGCAAGGCCCTGGCCCGGCGCCACGGGATCCTGCATCACAGCGCACAAAAGGTCTGGACGTCATCAGGCTGTCATTGAGATCTGGGCGCGTTACCCACAATGCCTGTGGAGCGGCCTGTGGATAACCTGAGCGAAACGGCTCGCAGCCGCTGCTGCCTATGGCTTGCAAAGACTTGGTTGTTTTTTGACCAGCTCATTCAAGAACACCACCTGCCTTGGAATTTGTGCTGATAGAATGCCGCGCCATTCCTAGTTTCCGCAGTTCATACCATGACCTCGACCACCTCATCTTGCCCCCCAAGCATCGCCATCATCGGCGGCGGACCAGCCGGCTTGATGGCGGCCGAGGTGTTGAGCCAGGCCGGTGTCCAGGTCGACCTGTACGACGGCATGCCCTCGGTGGGCAGGAAGTTTCTCCTGGCGGGTGTCGGCGGCATGAACATCACCCACTCGGAAGCCTTCCCAGCCTTCCTGTCCCGCTACGGCGAGCGCGCGCCGCATATCGCCCCGCTGCTGCGAGCATTCGGCGCGGATGAGTTGTGCCAATGGATTCACGGCCTGGGCATCGATACCTTCGTCGGCAGCTCCGGGCGCGTGTTCCCGACTGACATGAAAGCCGCCCCGCTGCTGCGCGCCTGGCTCAAGCGCCTGCGGGACGCCGGCGTGGTGATCCACACGCGCCACCGCTGGCTGGGTTGGAATCCCGACGGCAGCCTGCGCATCGCCAGCCCGGACGGAGAAAAGACGTTGCTCCCCAACGCGACGTTATTGGCCCTGGGTGGCGGCAGTTGGTCGCGCCTGGGTTCCGACGGTGCATGGATGCTGGCGTTGGAACAGCGCGGCGTGACCCTGGCGCCCTTGCAGCCGAGCAATTGCGGGTTCGACGTCGAGGCCTGGAGCGATCTGATGATCGGCAAGTACGCCGGCGCCCCGCTGAAGAACATCGCCATGGGCCTGAACGACGATGTGCCACGTCTCGGCGAATGCGTCATCACCGCCACCGGCATCGAAGGCAGCCTGGTCTACGCCCTGTCGGCAGCGATTCGCGAAGCCATCAACCAGCACGGCAGCGCGACCGTCCATCTGGACCTGCTGCCGGGCCGGCCTGTGGACAAGCTCGTCCAGGCCTTGAACAAACCACGCGGATCACGCTCGATGGCCAAGCACCTGCACAGCCAACTTGGGCTCGATGGGGTCAAGGCGGCGCTGTTGCGCGAGCTGACGTCGGCCGATTGCTTCGCCGACATGGCGCGGCTGGCGCAGGCGATCAAGGCGTTGCCGGTCACGCTGGTGAAAACCCGTCCACTGGACGAAGCCATCAGCAGCGCCGGCGGCGTGACGTTCGAAGCCTTGGACGAACGGCTGATGCTCAAGCAGCTCCCCGGGGTTTTCTGCGCCGGGGAGATGCTCGACTGGGAAGCGCCGACTGGCGGCTATCTGCTCACGGCATGCTTTGCCAGTGGCCGGGCAGCGGGGTTGGGGATGTTGGAGTGGTTACAGCGCCCGGATTGAAACCGGGGCGCAGCAGACCATCAAGGCTTGCGCTTACGCGGCCCGGTATTGAACACCGGCACTTTTCGCACCGGCTTGACCGATGGTTCCACCGGCGCCGAGTCACCACTGTCCACCCACTTGCCCAGGTTGCGCTTGCCGCCGCTGCCCTGGGTTTTCGGTTTCTTCGGCTTTTTCGGCTTCTTGACGACCTGGCCGCTGGCATCGGTCTCCGGTACGCGGTGTTCCGGTTCGAAATCCTGTTCCATCTGCCGGGGCAATGTCTGACGGGTCAAGGTCTCGATGGCCGACAGCAGGTTCACTTCATCGGCGCAGACCAGGGAAATCGCCTGCCCGGTAGCGCCCGCCCGACCGGTCCGGCCGATGCGGTGGATGTAGTCCTCGGCGACGATCGGCAGGTCGAAGTTCACCACCAACGGCAAATCTTCGATATCCAAGCCACGGGCGGCCACGTCGGTGGCTACCAGGATTTGCACTTCGCTGGCCTTGAAACGATCCAGCGCACGCTGGCGGGTCGCCTGGGGCTTGTCGCCGTGGATGCCATCGGCATTCACACCCAGGCCCTGAAGTTTTTCCACCAGTGCATCGACGCCGTTACGGGTCTTGGCGAATACCAGCACTTGCTTCCACTTGTGCTTGCGCATCAGGTGAACGAACAGCTCCGGCTTGCGCTTCTTGTCCACCGTCACCACCCATTGCTTGACGGTGTTGGCGGCAACGTTGCGCGGGCTCACTTCGATGCTCAGCGGGTCGTTGAGCATCTGCCCGGCCAACAAGCGGATGGCATCGGAGAAGGTCGCCGAGAACAGCAGCGTCTGGCGCTTCTTCGGCAGGGCCTTGTAGATATTCGCCAGCTCTTCGGAGAAACCCAGGTCGAGCATGCGGTCGGCTTCGTCCAGCACCAGGGTCTGCAACTGATTGAACTTCAGCGCGTTCTGGCGGAACAAGTCGAGCAATCGACCCGGCGTGGCAACCAGCAGATCGACACCTTTGCGCAACTTCATCATCTGCGGGTTGATGCTGACGCCGCCGTACACCGCGTAGGTGCTCAATGGCAGGTTCTGCGCGTACTGGCGCACGCTTTCATGGACCTGCTCAGCCAGCTCGCGGGTCGGCACCAGGATCAGCGCCCGCACCGAGTTGGCCGCGACCTTCGGCCCTTCGGTGGTCAGCAACTGCAACAGCGGCACGGCGAAACCGGCGGTCTTGCCGGTGCCGGTCTGGGCCGCGGCCATCAGGTCGCGCCCGGCGAGCACGGCAGGCATGGCTTGGGCCTGGACCGGGGTCGGAGTCTGGTAGCCGAGCGTCTCGAGGGCGCGCAACAGGGGTTCGATCAGGCCAAGGGTGGCGAAAGTCATGGAGGTACCGTAGGAAAAATCAGCGCAGGGTGTGCAATGCGCGGCAGTTTACCCTAAATCAGGATTCGGCCGGTGCAGGCTTGGGTTTGCGCCACTGCGGCAACCCGATCAACACCACGGCGCTGATGATCACCAGCATCGCCAAGGCTTCTTCGATGCCGATGGTCTCCCCAGCGAAGACGATCCCAAGCAACACCGCCACCGCCGGGTTGACGTAGGCATAGCTGGTGGCCGCCGCCGGACGCACATGCTTGAGCAGGTACATGTAGGCATTGAAGGCGATGATCGAACCGAAACCGATCAGGTAGACCAGCGCAAACCAGCCTTCCAGCGGCGGCATGCTTTCAAGGCGCTCGCCACTGGCGAAGCTGCCGATCAACAGCACCACGCCGGCCACCAGCATCTCCACCGCGCTGGCCATCGCCCCCGCCGGCAACGACACATGCTTGCTCAACACCGAGCCGAAGGCCCAGGAAGCCGCCGCAAACACGAGCAAGGCCGCCCCCAGCGGGCTCGATTGCAAGTTGGAACCGAGGTTGAGCATGGCGATGCCGATCAGCCCCAATACAATCCCGGCCCACTCCAGACGGGTATTACGCGCGCCCCAGAAATAACCGCAGAGCAGGGTAAACAAAGGCACGGTCGCCACGGCCAGCGCCGCGACGCCGGATGCCACCCCCGTGTGCTCGGCCACACTCACCGCGCCATTGCCAAACGTGAGCAGCAACACACCAATGAGTGCTCCGGCCTTCCACTGCGCCCAGGTCGGTGCCGGCGCCCCACGCCAGCGCAGGAAGCCATACATCAGCGAACCGGCAATCACGAAACGAATCCCCGCCAGCAACAACGGCGGCCAATACTCCACACCAATGCGAATCACCAGGTAGGTCGAACCCCAGATGACGTACAAGGCGAAGAAGGCAGCGATCAACGGCAAGGGAAAACGGCGTGTGCCAGGCATGTTCAACTCGAAGTCAGGACGATGAAACCCGTCATTCTAAAAAGGCGCTCGACAGAAATTAAGTTACAAAACCTGTTTATCCGAGCCATACACTTTTAATGTTGAGTGCTTAGAACCCGCGGTGCCGCTTGAGATGCTCATTGACTTTCGCCGCCGGCACTTTCTGCAAACTGCACAGCAAATCATGGGACAGCTCCCGCAGCCCATGCTTTTGCCGCAATTCCGAAGCCAGGTGCGCGGTGAGGTTGGCGGCCATTTCGGCGTCGGCCATGGCCCGGTGGGCCTGGCCGGTGTGGGGCAAGCCGGCGAACACGTTGAGGGTGCCGAGCTTGTGGTTCGGCGCCGCCGGCATCAAACGCCGGGCCAGCAACAGTGAACAGGCAAAATTCTGCAAGCGGGTGCGCTTGATGCGTCCCAGCTCGAAGTCCCAGAACTTCTGGTCGAACGCGGCGTTGTGGGCCAGCAGCGGCGTGATGCCGACGAATTCGTTGACCTCGTTCATGACCTTTTCCGCCGGGGGTGCGCTGCGCAGCATGGCGTTGCTGATGCCGGTGAGCTGTTCGATGAAGGCCGGTACGCGGACGCCGGCATTCATCAGGCTCTGGTAGCGGTCGACGATCCGGCCTTGTTCGAGCATCACCACCGCGATTTCCGTGGCCCGGCACCCGCTGCTCGGGGTAATGCCGGTGGTTTCAAAGTCGATGACTGCGATGCGTTCCAAACCCGTGGGGCTCCTTGAAGTTCAATTCTTGAGCAGCAGCGCGCCCTCGATGGGCACGTAGCGGCTGGCGGCGCGGATCAGTGAATTGGCGGTCAGCCCCGGTACACCGTAGGCCACCGCTTGCACGCCGTGCTTGCTGATGATGCGTTCTAGCAACATGTCGAAATCGCCATCGCCGGAGGCCAGCACCACCTCATCGACGTGATCGGCGGCGTCCATGATGTCGAGCGTAATGCCCACGTCCCAGTCGCCCTTGGCCGAGCCGTCGCTGCGCTGGATGTAAGGCTTGAGCTTCACGGTGAAACCCAGGTTGCGCAGGATCTGCTGGAATTGCTGCTGCTTGCTGTCACCGCGATCGATCGCATAGGCGTAGGCCTCGACGATCTGCCCCTGCTTGCTCACATCAGCCCACAGCGCGGCGTAGTTGAAATGGCAACCATAGGCTTGGCGTACGGTGTAGTAGAGGTTCTGGACATCGGCGAACACTGCAATTTTTTTCACCGCGTTTCCTCGTTGATACGCACGCGCGTAGGCCACCCGGCCCGAAAAGTCGCCCAGTATGCCAGCCTCGAGGAATGTTCTGCGAGTAATCGCCTCGAGGCGCCAGGGCGCCCCGGACGAATGGCGGGTCAGACGAAGGAGTCGTCGTCGCCGAAGAAAGACGAATCGTCGCTGTAGTCCGCGTCGCTAAAACCGCCCTGGTCATTGCCATAGGTGTCGCTGTCAGCCACGCGCGGCTCATCGCCCCAGCCATTGTCGCCACTGTTGGCAGTGTCGTTGACGGGCTGGGCCGGTTCTTCCTTGAGAACCTCGACGATTTCCTGGGGTTGATTGCTGTGGAAGAGGCTGCTGATGCCTTGGGCCAACATCACGCCACCGGCCACGCCTGCGGCGGTCTTCAGCGCTCCGCCGAGGAAGCTGCCCGCCGCCGGGGCTTGCTGTTGCGGCGCACCATAGTTGCCCGGCGCGGCGCCGAAGCCTTGCTGTGTCGGCGCATTGAACGATGGGCGTGCCGGTTCGCGCCAGCCGCCACCGCTGGGGGCCGGCGCGCTCGCGGGCCGGGAATCGCGGTTGCTGCCGCCGAAGATGCTTGAGAGGAAACCACCGCCACCGCTTGGCGCGGATGCCTGGCTGCGGGACTGCTGCAACTGCGCTTGCAGTTGTTCGATCTGCTGGGAGAGTTGGGTGTTCTGCTCGTCCAAGCGCTTGATCGCCGCCTCTTGCACCAAGATCGCCTGGGCCATGAAATAGCCCGCCGCAGGTTGCCTGGCCAAATGCTCCTTGATCCGCGCCTCGGCCTGGGCGTCGCGTGGCGCTGAATCCTTTTCGGCCTGCTGCAACCGTGAAAACAGTCCATCGATCAGGGTTTGTTCTTCGCTGTTCATGGCGACCTCATCAGATTGCCGGATAAAAAACCAAGCCGGTCCGCACAAGACCGGTGCCCGTCAGTAATGGGGTCCGCCAAGACGCTTTCAACGGTCTTTACCTGATGTTTACGTTTGTTTATGCGGGCAGCTGATGGGTAAAGTGTCGGACCGCTTTTCTGAACTGCGATACCGACCCATGAATCCGTTAGAAGTACTGCGTGACTCCTTGTATTTTTTCAAGCGCCATCTGGGCCGCATCGCCCAGTTGTGCCTGCCGCTGGTGATACTCGAAGCGGTGCTGCAGCAAGGGGTGGACAGCGCCGTCGGGGCCGACGGTTTTTCCGGCTACAGCGTGATCGTCGGGTTATTGGTGTACCCGCTGTACACGGCGGCGTTGATTCTGTTTCTTGACGCCCGCAGTCGTGGCGAAGCCCCTCGCCCCCGCGACCTGCTCGCTGCCTCGCTCCTGCAATGGCCACGCTTCGCCTTGCTGACCGCCCTCAATACGCTGCTGATCCTGATTGGCATCTCGTTGTATTTCCTGCCGGGGCTATGGTTGATGGTCGTCCTGGCCTTCGGTGAATATCTGTTGGTGCTCAAAGGCATGACTCCACTGGCAGCGATGAAGGAAAGCCTGCGCATGAGTCGCGGTCATTTCTGGCGAATCCTGCTGTGCATCCTGGCCGTGATGATCCCGCTGTGGCTGCTCAAGGGCGCCAGCGTCTCGGTGTATCCGCCGCCGCAGAACCCCTTGGTCAGTTTGCTGGTCGACAGCATCCACAGCTTCCTGCAACTGTTTACCACGGTGGTACTGTTCCGCATGTTCATGTTGATTGCTGAAAAACCTCAGTCATGACCCGTCTGCTGCGATACGCCCTGCTGGGCCTGTTGTTGATTATCGGCATCGGAGCCTTTTCGGTTTATGGCCTGACGTGGCGTCCCCAGGCCCGGGAAACGCTGCCCGTCAGCTGCGCCGCGAACGCCGCACCGTTGATGCCCGGCCAAGCCTTGAAGGTCATGACCTGGAACGTGCAATTCCTGGCCGGCAAGCGCTACGTGTTCTGGCACGACCTGGCCCAAGGCAACGATGAAAGCCCGACCCCGGAAGACATGGCCTTCAGCCTGGACGAAGTGGCCCGGGTCATTCGCGACGAGCAACCGGATGTGGTGTTGCTCCAGGAACTCGACAACGGCGCCAAGGCCAGCGACTACCAGGACCAGCTCAAGCTGTTGCAGGAGCGCCTGGCCGACCTCTACCCGTGCGGCACCAGCGCGTTCGATTGGAAAGCCGACTTCATCCCTAACCCGCGGATCTTCGGCAGCGTCGGCCGGCAGCTGGCGACGCTGAGCCGCTACCGCATCGACCACGCCGAGCGAGTGCAATTGCCAGTGGCTGATGGGAATTTCATCAGCCGCCAGTTCCAGCCGAAAAACGCCCTGCTCGTGAGTTACCTGGCCCTGGACGGCGGGGGGCAGCTGGCGGTGCTCAATACGCACCTGGAGCGGGCCACGCAACCGGACGACACCGCGCAGAAACAGATCGGTGCCGTTTCCAAGTCCCTCGACAAGCTTGAATCCGCCGGCACGCCCTGGCTGATCGGCGGCGATTTCAACCTGTTGCCCCTGGGCCAATACCGGCGTTTGCCAACCGAACAGCGCTCGCCCTACTCCGCCGACAGCGAGCTGCACCTGTTGTGGGACAAATACCCGATGATCCCCACCAACAACGAGGCCAGTGGCATCGACCGCGCACACTGGCTGACCCACTACCCCAACGACCCCGGCCTCAACGGCCCCGACCGCACCGTCGACTACCTGTTCTACAGCCCGCGCCTCAAGCGGGTCCAGGCCCAGGTGCGGCAGGATGACACGTTGCGCATCTCCGATCATTTGCCGGTGATTGCGCGGTTTCTGTTGCCGGCGATGCCGTGACAGCTTTTAGAAACTGTGGGATAGCCTGCTCGCTCCCAAGGGGGCTGTGTTTCAGATTACAGACCTTGGGCCCTTTCACTTGCGCGGCTTGGCCCGCGCCGTCGCTTCCGCCACCAGCGGGTCGTCCGGCCAGTAGTGCTTGGGATATCGTCCCTTGAGGTCTTTCTTCACCTCGGCGTAGGTGTTGCGCCAGAAGCTCGCCAAGTCCTGGGTCACCTGCACCGGTCGACGTGCTGGCGATAGCAGGTGCAGCTTGACCACCTGCCGTCCGCCGGCGATGCGCGGGGTGTCGGACAGGCCGAAGAGTTCCTGCAAGCGCACCGCAAGGATCGGCGGGTGTTCGCTGTAATCCAGGCGAATCGACGACCCGGAAGGCACGCTCAAATGGTGCGGCGCCTGTTCGTCCAAGCGTTGCGGCAATGGCCAGGGCAGCAGGTTGTGGACGATGCTCGACAGGTCCAGGTTGGCGAAATGACTGAGTCGCGACACACGCCCCAGGTAAGGCATCAACCAGTGTTCGAGGCTTTCCAGCAACGCCGCATCGCTGACGTCCGGCCATTCGCTCTCGCCCTTGCTCTCCCTATCGAGCCGACGCAACAGCGCCACCCGCGCCTGCCATTGCCGCAACTCCGGCGTCCACGGCAGCAGTTCGAGGCCTTTGCGCCGGACCAGATTGACCAGTGCCTGGCTGCGGGCCGCCTCATCCAGGCCGGTCAACGGCTCGCGGCTGAGCACCAGTTCGCCGACCTTGCGCTGACGCTCGGCCCGCAGCACGCCTTCGCGCTCGTCCCAGTCCAGTTGATCGACCGTCTGCACCTGTTCGGCCAGCACTGAATCGAACAGGGCCGGGTCGAAATCCGTCGCCAGGTAGATCCGCTCTTCCCGCTGGCCCTGGCGACTGCCCAAATCGGCAATGACCAGCCAGGGTTGTTTCATCAGGCTGTCGGCCTCGGCGAACAGCGCCGCACGACCGTTGGCCAGGCGATATTCCGCACCGCCGGGGCGCCGTTGCTGGGCGACACGATCCGGATAGGCCAACGCCAACAATGCACCGAGCCAGCGTGGATGATCGGGATCGGCGACGGCCTCCTCGGCCTTGCCCCGTAGATAGCCGCGATATTGCCGGGCCAATTGCCGCGCCCGCTGCACGCCACCCTGGGCGCCGCGTGCTGCTCGCTCCTCACCGGACAACAAGACCAGACGGCTGTGCAGATCCGCCCCGGCGCCGCGCAGGATGTCGCGCTCGCCCAGCAGCGCGGCGACGTTGCAGGCCATGTCCGCCAGCCCCAGCGCCTGGCCGCGCAACAGCAGATGGGCAATGCGCGGATGGGCCGGCAGTTCGGCCATGGCCTGGCCGTGGCGGGTCAGTTGGCCGCCGTCGAGTGCGCCGAGACGTTGCAGCAGGTCCTGGGCCTGGGCATAAGCAGCGGCAGGCGGGACGTCGAGCCAGACCAGTTGCTGCGGTGTCACGCCCCAGCGTCCCAATTGCAGGGCCAACCCGGCCAGGTCCGCTGAGAGAATCTCGGCGCTGCCGTAGGCGGCCAATTGTTCGTGCTGGTCTTCGGACCACAGCCGATAGCACACCCCCGGTTCCAGGCGCCCGGCGCGACCGGCCCGCTGGGTCGCGCTGGCCCGGGAAATACGTTGGGTGTCGAGCCGGGTCATGCCACTGCCCGGATCGAAACGCGGCACCCGGGCCAGTCCGGCGTCGATCACCACTCTCACGCCATCGATGGTCAGGCTGGTTTCGGCAATGTTGGTGGCCAGCACGACTTTGCGCAGGCCGGGCGGCGCCGGATCGATGGCAGCGCGCTGGGCCGCCAGGTCCAGCTCACCGTGCAGCGGGCACAGCAACACGTTGCCACCGTCGCCGAGGGCATCGGCCAACTGTTGGTGAACGCGACGGATTTCCGCTTGCCCAGGCAAGAACACCAGCACGCTGCCGGTTTCATCGTGCAGCGCTTCGAGCACGGTCTGCACCAGCCGTGGCTCGATGAACTCGCCGGGCTGGAACGGCCGCCCCCAACGCACCGTCACCGGGAACATGCGTCCTTCGCTGCGCAGGATCGGCGCGTCGTCCAACAGACCGGCCAGGCGCTCGCCTTCCAGGGTCGCGGACATCAGCAGGATTTTCAGCGGTTGGTCTTCGCGAAACAGCTCGCGGCCATTGAGGCTCAAGGCCAGGGCGAGGTCGGCGTCGAGGCTGCGCTCGTGGAACTCATCGAAGATCAGCAGCCCCACGCCTTCCAGCGCCGGATCATCTTGCAGGCGGCGAGTGAGGATGCCTTCGGTGACCACTTCGATGCGGGTATCGGGGCCGACCTTGCTGTCGAGGCGAATCCGGTAGCCGACGGTTTCTCCGACTTTTTCCCCCAGCTCGCTGGCCAGCCGCTCGGCCGCCGCCCGTGCCGCCAGGCGTCGGGGTTCGAGCATGAGGATGGTCTGCCCGGCCAGCCAGGACTCGTTCAACAGGGCCAAGGGAACACGGGTGGTTTTACCGGCGCCAGGTGGCGCTTCGAGCACCGCTTCGTGGCGTTTGGCCAGGGCTTGGCGCAGCGCGGGTAAAACTTCATCAATCGGCAAAGAAATCATGCTGGCTCCAAAACAGAGGGCCGAGTATAACGGCGAACTGTTTAGCGTGGTCTGGACTCCAACCAGCAACGCCCATACCTGCTCAGGAGATTGCTATGCGTATTCCCTTTCGCGTGATCGGCGGCGTCCTGGTCGCCACCCTGCTGACCCAGATCAGCGCGTGTGGCTCGATCTTCTACCCGGACCGTCGCGGCCAGATCGAAGGCAAGATCGACCCGGCCATCGCCGC